>MDTG01104892.1_pt1 | contig 38230 bp, 32 predicted proteins | sample 811421 | NCBI WGS metagenome assembly MDTG01 (sample SAMN05326645, study PRJNA326480) | marine metagenome | isolation source: seawater | place: Pacific Ocean: South East | collected 2011
GTACCACTTGAACCTGATGTACCAGAAGAGCCACTTGAACCTGAAGTTCCACTACTTCCACTAGAACCTGATGTACCTGAAGAGCCACTAGTTCCTGATGAACCAGAAGAACCACTTGTTCCAGATGAACCAGATGAACCTGAAGTACCGTTTAAGTCTCCGATCTCTTCCCAATCTGTACCGTTCCATTGATATATTTTACCGTTAGCAGTATAACCCAATTGGCCAACTGCTTCACCATCACCTAAATCTGGGACAGTCTCTCCAGATTTAACTGAAATACCACTTGAACCACTAGTACCAGAAGAACCTGATGTACCATTTGCACCATCATCACCTGAAGTTCCTGAAGAACCTGATGTACCAGAAGAACCTGATGTTCCACTTGAACCTGAAGTTCCTGATGTTCCACTTGAGCCTGAAGTTCCTGATGAACCACTAGTTCCTGATGAACCAGAAGAACCAGATGTACCAGAAGAGCCACTAGTTCCTGATGAACCAGAAGAACCACTAGTTCCTGATGAACCACTAGAACCTGATGTTCCTGAAGAGCCACTAGAACCTGATGTTCCGCTTGAGCCCGAGGTTCCTGATGAACCTGAAGTACCTGAAAGAGGTGCTGATTGATTCTCCCACTGGCCAGTGGTTGAATTGTAAGCTAAGTAGTCTCCATTATTGACACCACTTAACAAGAAATCTTGAATTTGTTTTATTCTTAGTCTAGACATTTAATACAATTGTATTTTTATTGTTACGCGTTATTGTATATATCAAAATGACTTTGACTTACTGCACAGTTTAGCTCATGAATTTTAGCATTTCTAAGAGTTGGTGTTCAATATCTTCTAATTTTTCATCGCATTCTAGGCATTTGTCTACACTATGCTCCGTTTTAAATGGTTTTACGGTGATATTTCTGTCGTAAACTTTATTAAAAATTTTACACATATCATATTTTGATAAACAATCAGAACCTAATGTTGTTCTGGTATTATATTTATCCCAATTATCTATAATCTCTTTAGAAAATTTAGCCCAATAATATGTAGTAATTCCGTTCCACATGTGATTAGAATAACCATTAACTGTAGAACCATCCTCATTACTTAAGAACCAATAAAGCATAGATGCATTTCCATTTAATTCTGGTCCAATAATTGAAGCTTTTATCATTTTAGTTCTTTTACCAGATTCCATTATATAATCTGCAGCTCTTTTTTTAGAAAGACCATACGCGTCATTGTCCATCTCACAGTCAGTTGCAGGATGTATTATTTTACCATTGAAATACTTATCTAAAAATACTGGAAGTTCCCAATTAATTGAGAAGTCTTTAGTTCTTTGTGGAATTGCACCTATACAATTAATTAAGAAATCTGCATTTGAATCTAAAACAGAAGTTTTAAAATCTTCACTTGGCCATCTATGATTAATAGTTTCAATATCATGATATTGTTCTAAGTACTTTTTAACCATGTGACCCAACATTCCGTTTGAGCCTAAAATAAGTATTTTCATAATTTACATTTTTGCGTCCTCGATCATGGACCTTTTTAATCCCTCTTCACGCACCTCTTCTGAATCATTAGGTCTTGCGACAAAAAGTGCTTTACTTCTTTTAGTAGCTTCAGCATCTTTTAAAATTGAGAAAGTAAATGCACGTCTTTCAAAGTTAACATCTGGTACACCGTGATATGAAGTATCACTGTTTAGAAATATGACTGCACTGTTATATCTTGGTGCAATTTTATGTACACACTCAGACATATTATCGTCCCATATTTCTAAGTGACCAGTGTCACGGCCTTCTTTATATGAAGGCTGTACGTAAACTAAAACTGTTAATTCTTTTCTAAGTCCAGATTCTGGTGAAAGTCTAGCATCACTATGTATTAATTGAAAAGAACCAGGTAACATTGTTCTCATACCAGACCATCTCATCGCTTTATCAGAAATTAATCCATCAATATCTAACAGTTCACCTATTTGATTAGTAAAATCTTGTGAGTGTAGTTGACTAGCAACTTCTGAAACTTCTTTAGGCATTTTTTCTAGTTTAGAAACACCTCTCATTCCCTGCTCAAGAATGTTTTGTTTACCATTAACTTTAGCATGACCCTTATGCCAAGCCTCGTCTTTTGGTTCATACCAATTATCAGACATTTTTTTGATTGCATCTTCGCTCAAAAAGTTGTCTATTGCCCATACCGTATATGGGTTTTGTATTTTATTTATAGTTAAATTAGGGTTTAAAATATTCATGTTTTTCTAAAATTATTTCTAGTTCATCTTTGCTAACTACAGTCTTATCACTTGTAAATTCAAAATCAATTGGATTCTCTGCAAGTTTTTCGTAGTGCATAAAGTATGTGTTTAGTTTTTCATCATAATAAGTTCTCGGCGCCTCTTCGATAGAAACCATCATTTCATGTAGTTTCTCTGAAATACGAGGTACTCCCATATTATATTTTAAATTAAACTTCTCTGCAAAAATATCAAATAAATCTTTGATTAAAAATGATTTAAGGTTGGGTATTGCATTGTAACCATCCTTTTGTAAACCGAATTCTATTAAGTCCATAGCCTCTTCACTATCAATCATAAATCTAGTCATTTTATCAGAGAATAAAGTTAACTCGTAACCTTTGGCTATTGCATCCCACATTAGAGGAATAATAGAACCTGTAGAATTTAGCACGTTACCATAAATAGCTGAAGATAATCTAACATTAGATTTATGTGAGTTAACGATGAAGCCTTCACCTGCAACAAACTTCATTGCTCCATAAATTGTTGTAGCTGCTCGTGATTTGTCACTTGAAATAAAACATGCAGCTTCCATACCAACTTCTTCTGCAACTCTTCTAGAGTTTATAGCTCCATCTACAATAATTCTAGCAGACTCTTCAACATTTTGGTCGACTGCACCTATTTGTTTTAGAGAAGCAGCAAAGATTCCGATGTCATGTCCTGTTGCAGCTCTTTTCATTAGATCGAAATTTCTAATATCTCCTACAACGCAATTTACCTTTGGAAATCTTTTCTTTAAATAATAATGTTTAGCCTCGTCTCTTGAGTAAACTGTAACATCATTATCTTCAATGTATCTTCTAACTAAGTTAGAGCCTAAATAGCCTGCTCCACCTGTAATAAAAATCTTTTTATTCTTCATTATTGTGATATTAGTGTTTGTTTAGAGTTAGTAGTATTTACAACACCTGCTAATCCAAGCCATGGTATAAATGTAGTTTCTTCATTATCAAATCTAAATGCTAAAGAAGATTCTAAATCCGTCACGGTTCTCGTCTTATGCCAAGTATCACAAAGATGTTGCCTAACTTCTTTAAATTTATATGTGAATTCTTCATAATGTTTACCTTTAAAGCACCACATTACAGATGAAATGTTATCTACTCCAAGATTTTCTGAAACACCTTGCTTTTTCATTGTGATATTGTTATCAAATTGATTAGCGTCAAACTTAGGTGTTAAAAAATATCTACCTGATAATTTGTAAACTCTATCATAAGAGCTTAAATCTCTTCCTTCTAAAAAGTTTAAAATAGCCCAAGATTCTGTCACGCTTTTAAGATAACCGAACTGTAAGAAATCTCTAACTGCCTGTGGTGTAATTTTATCATTTAGTTCTATTAATCTAGGAGAAAGTGTATCTGTTACTTTTATTGAATTTTTTAGTATTACTTTTGGACCTTCCTCAGCACACCAATCATGAAATGTTACATTATCTGACCATAAGTTTGTGTGCCATTCGGGTAATCTTACAGAACCAGTATCTAATATGTGAATCTCGGCATGAGGGTCTCTAGAATTAATTGATTCTATGGTGAGAATAGTTTCCATCCATCTTGACAGAGTCTTATCTTCTGCAGTTTTAGTTCCTATCGCGGAACTGATAATCCATAAATTCTTCATATTCTATATTTTAGTAATCCCAACATTTCCAATTATGACACCTAACATGGATTGGAGTTTCTATTTTAAAAAGAGATTTTACTCCATATTTTTTAAGACAATCAGAACCAAACATTGTATCTTCTGCATATCCCTTTATATTGTTATCTTTCCATGCAATATCTAATTTACTTCTATGGGATATTAAGCCTGTATTAATACTTTGCCCTTTAATTGCTTGTGTACCGACTGCTAACCATTTTGAATCTAATCCCTCTATTTTTACTGGACCTTTATCACCCTTCTCCTCAAGTGCTTCAAATTCTTTAAACTGAAAAACAGTTTCATGGTCATACCACGCATTATTAATACACATTAATTTTTCTGCATCACCATAAACACTAGCCCAATATTGAACTAAAACTTTTGAATGTTGAGGTAAAGCGACATCATCTGCATCTAAATATGCTGTTATTTGACCAGTGGCTATTGACCTTCCTACTTGTCTAGGTAAACCTCTCGATCTATTTTTACTTAAAGAATAAGTCTCATCTTCATTTTTTCCAAGAAATATAAACTTTACTTTAGGATTATCTCTCCATTCTTTTAAAGAATAATACAAACTTTTAGTAAGCTCACATCCATCTGCAACAATAATAATTTCAATATTATCGTATTCTTGTTTTAACAATGATTCGACGGCTCTAATAAATTTTGCTTTAGCTTTTTTACATCTGCCACCCACATCTGCATTGTAATCACCTAAATAAACCTGCATTATATAACTTATCTTCATATATTATTTATTTAGTGGTCCCATAAATTTACATACCTACATCTCACATAATATGGAAACTCAAATATGGCACCTCCTCCTATTTTTTGAAGTTTTTTAGAAAAACTAGTATCAGCCTTTTGTCCACCCTTTATACCTACAACAGTGTCTACCCATGAGACTTTGATTCCAGATCTGTGGATAAAATTCATTGCATAGTTAGCTACCTTTTTTGTAGAGCTATCTACGCCAACTTCTTGCCACTTACCTTGTAAACCTTTTATTTTTATAGGTTCGTCAAACGTTGTTAGTTCTCCAAATGAAAAACCTGAACCGTGATAGTTTGTATTTTTAATAAATTCATTAATCTCAGATGGGTCGTACCATCTTGAGTTAATTGCCCAATATGTTTCTGAGTGTTCGTTTGCTGCTTTCCAATTATCTCTAATAATATCGGCAGCATCTGGTAATAAAAAGTCGTCGGCGTCAAGATATGTCGTGAGTTCTGTATCAACTAACATTCTACCCAACTGTCGAGTACCAACTCTATTGTACTGTGTTAAAGGTTCACCTTGATATTCATCATGCATAAAAGGTGTTGTCTTTTTTGCAAAAACATATTTTATATTATCATGTTTAGAATATTCTTTATGATATATTTTATGTGTTACTTGACATCCATCACTGACGATTATCAGTTCAGAATTTTTATCTTTCATATTGAGAAATGAATTAACAGCTCTCTTAAATTTTTTTACAGAATCTTTAGGTGCATTTTCATACTTACCTAAATTTACTTGCATTATCCAGGAAATAGTCATTATTTATATGTATTAGTTTTCCAATTATATTCATAAGATAAATTATGAACGTTAATTCCAGCTACACAATTATCTAGTAGCTTTGAATATGTTTTAATTAAGTCTTCATTATAGATTGTGTATCTAGTCATGACTTCTTCGTTTCTTTCGTTATATGCTTCTATATTGTCATCATGATTTTCTATAGCAAGCTTTAATTGCTCTGCTCCTTTTGCCACATCAAAATCTGGATAATAATATCCAGCATCTTTTATCATATCTGCATTATGAACCAGTGGAAACTGTAGATACATCGCATCTAAATATGCATAGTTAAGTGGATTTTCCCATTGATGAGAAATTATTACGTCTGCAAAGTGAGCCAATATTTGGTGTACTGGTATTCTATGTGCAGTCTTAATAAGTTTCTTAACCATATTCAAAGAGTTTATAGTATCTTTGTAAATTCTTTTCTTAACTATATTTGCTCCACTGATAAGTGTAGTATGTTGATATTCTATGTCATATTTGTTATACGCATCTTCTATAATACACAATGGAATCATGCTGTATTTAACAACATTCATATTAGGTTCCATTATGCACAATTGTTTGTCTTTATTGGGTTTAGCTTGATAGACTGGTACACTTCTACTTCTATCATATAAAGTCTCTACTTCATCAATAAACATTGGGTCCCAAACAAATGGTACAGGTTTAACTTTATCATCTGCTAAATTCATTAACACCCTGTAATAGTGATGATTTTGATAACCTTGTTGAGGCACGTACCAACATTCATCTACAGCAGTTGACTTCCAAGCAACAGCTCCATTGTCTTCTTCAGTTTTAAAGATATTTCTTTCCATGTCGATAACGTAATTATTACCGCACATGTATTTTACTATCTTTTTATCTGGTCCAAAACTTTTAAATTGTTGTAAAACACCATCGCTTAAACTTGTTCCTAATAAAATTAAGACGTCTATTTTGGGCAACTCTGAAGATTGGAACTTATAGATAGGAAACTTCTTACTGTCCCATATAACTTTACTATCTTCTATTTTACCACTCTTGTTTTCTGTCGTAACGTTTGCGCTTGTGTCTAAAAGTACAACTTTATGACCAGTCTTAATTAAAGCATTTTGTAAAAATATGGCATTTAGTTTAATACCATTAATCCACATGCTTTCATTTTCTTTCATTAGGCCCACAGTTATCCCAATGTACATTCTTTTCTTAGATTTTTTAGGCATTAAAATAGTCTTAAGTTAGTTGTTTTATATATCTACCCCATAAAAAAAGGACCCCGAAGGGTCCTTTAATTTTCCTATAAATTAGGAGACTTTATTATGCTACTACACCTCTAACATGAATCATGTCTGAAGCTTCTAGCGAGTAACCAATGTTAACTAATTCGAAGTTAGCACCATCTACTGTACGGTAACCCATAGTTGTAGCTTCGGTATCTCCACCAATTTCATTACCGACTGTAACGGTAATTCCAACTGGGTGAATTTCATGTCCATTGATGTATACACCTAAGTCATCTGTTGTAGAGAACTTAACTGGTGTTCCAACTCTAAACTCTGTAACTGATGTCGCAATACCACCTTGCTTAACGTAGGTAGTTTGTGTTTCAAGCGTATCAATTTCTACACTCTGAATCGAATCAATTAATTCTAGTGAATTAATAGATAAATCCTGAATAGAATCTACAGCTTCGATAGCATCAATCTCTACACTCTGAATCGAATCGATTAATTCTAATGAATTAACAGATAAATCCTGAATAGAATCTACAGCTTCAATCGCGTCAATTTCTACACTTTGAATCGAATCAATTAATTCTAATGAATCAATAGATAAGTTCTGTACAGAGTCAACTGATTCTAAAGAATCGATTGAATCATTAACTGCAGTCACTGCATCGATGTCAACTTGCTGAGCAGAGTTAACTACTTCAATAGAGTCAATAGATAAGTTCTGAATAGAATCAATACTTTCTAAAGAATCAATTGAGCCGTTAGCTGTTGTGATGTAACTAGACAGTAAACCATCATTAACTGAATCGTGTGAATTCACGAAGTTAACGATTTCTACAAACTGGTCTAAGTTTACGTCAGCATCTGATAAGATAACTTCAAGAGAAACTACGTTAATAGATGTCGATACCTGTAAAGCGTCAATAGATAAATCCTGTACTGAGTCAACTGCTTCAACCGCGTCAATCTCTACACTTTGAATTGAATCAATTAATTCTAATGAATTAATAGATAAATCCTGAATAGAGTCAACAGCTTCGATAGCATCAATCTCTACACTTTGAATTGAATCGATTAATTCCAAAGAATCAATAGATAAATTCGCAATAGAATCAATTGATTCTAAAGAATCGATCGAGTCGTTAACGGCAGTAACAGCATCAATGTCCACTTGCTGAGCAGAGTTAACTACTTCAATAGAGTTTATTGATAACTCATTAACACTTAAGTTAAGAGAGTCCACGACCTCTAATGAATCTATAGATAAATTCTGAATAGAATCAATTGATTCCAAAGAGTTTATCGAATTAGCATTTTGGTCAGTATCATTATCAATTAAACTTTGTACCTCAGTAGTAAAGTCACTAATTTGTTTTACTTTTAATCTTGCCATTTTAATTGTTGTTTATTTAGGCCTAAAGAGACGTAAGTGTCTCCTCAATCTTATATATTTGTTTTGTTATTCATAATAAGTTAAAATGATAATAAAAAAAATAATATAATTTTAGTGCATAAAAAAAGAGCTCTAATAGAACTCTTTTTAAATGTTAATTTTGTGTTATCTATAATTAGTCATTGGATGACTTTTCATATCTAAGGTCTATTTCGTCAGTATTATCAAGTTCATATCCTGCTACTGAGCCCATCCAATATAGAGTATCTCCTGCAGTAACGTCTGCGGCAGCTCTTGCCGTTGAACCTCCATCAGCTGAGAAATAACATGGTTCGTCTTTTGCACCATCACCAAAATCTGTCTGTAAACCATTAACTCTAATCATAATATCTGCATCGTTAAATGGTGTATAAGTTATAGTAATTCCAGTAGTGTCTTCATCTGCTGTAGTTGCTGAAGGTGCGAAATCTTCTTTAAATGGTACACCTACTTCAGTGAGTCCTCCACCACCACCTTCACTTTCGATCAGTAATAAGAAAGGTACTCTACCTGAATTTGAAGATACAACACCGCCTTGATTGATAAATCCACCTGAATTTGGTGAACCGTCTATTAGAATGTCACCACCCGATGTTCTAGTTAAAGTTAAAGTTGCAGCACCCAATGTAGCTGAGGTACCAATACCTGTAGAACTACCTGCACCTACAACATTACCACCAAATGGATCGGCAGTTACGTTTGCTAATGTAATTCCAGTTGCAGAGCCAGTTGTAGTTAATCTTACAGCATCTCCATTATGTGCAGAAGAAGTATAAGTTTCTACTAAAATATCTAGTCCAGCATTTTGTACCGCTGTTTCAATAAGTGATGCAATACCAGCTGGAGAAATTACGTCATATCCAATTGCACTTGCATCTGCAGTATCAAACACTACGTTAGTTGAGTTGTTACCATCAGAAACACTAATCTCCGGGAAGTTAGCTGGTGGAGCCCCACCATTTGCATTTAAAGGAATAAAAATATCATGTGTTCCCCATGAACCTGCATAAGCTAATGTATTACTTTCGGAATCAACTGTACCTGGAGCTTGAGTAATAGCTGAACTTACATTAGTACTACTCGAACTGTTGTTTATCAAAGTACTAAGTGCATTACTATCAGCAACTGAATCACCATTAGGACCATCAAAAATAGTTACACCATTAATAGTAAATACGTCAGTTCCACCTGGTAGGGTAGAAGACGTAATCGCTTGTGTTGTTGCAGAGGCTGTATTTAAGTGTAGGTAAACTGCTTTTCCACCTGTAGCTGTAGTAATTTCACCAGCATTATTTACATCAGTGTAGTAAACGTTACCTGGATTTCCAGTTAAACTTTCAGGTGCTTTATAGTTTCTGATAATATCATTAAATGGTTTAACAAAAACGTCTTTGCCATTTCTAATAATTTCAACTACCGTACCCACTTTAATATCAGAACCTCCAGCAGCACCATATTTTACTAAGTCTCCACTTGAATTAACCGTAACAACATCTCCTTCTTCAACTGAAGGTGCCGAAGAGTGAACAAATTTTACTCTGTCATCTCTTTCATTAAGATTAAATCTTGACTGTAATTTATCCATTCCACCTGCCAAGAATGGTGCACCTACTACAATAGGCTCACCTTCTGGATTAAGTGAGAATATGATAACATTACCTGATTGTGCAATTGTATTTTGACTATTAAGTCTAAATGAAACCATGTCAACATCTTCAACAACACACGTTAAAGCAGTCTCAGACTTAGCTGATATTGAAATAATTTTAACAATGGTATTTGCACTATCATCTGCAATAAACATTCCAGCATCAACATCTAAACCATTATATAGAAGTGGTTCTCTGGTAGAAGCATCTGAATGATTTTGTGTAGATAAACTACTCAACACTACGTCGAACGTTCTATATTGACTTTGTAAACCTGTACCATCAACTTCTCCATATAATAATGAACCTGCGTATGAAGATACTGTTGCTGTTAGAGTTATTGGTGTAAACTTGGACATATCCTTTTATTATCTTTTTATTTTTAGAAATTAAACACTAAATACACGTGAGCTTCTAATGCACTTGGGAAACCTTTTCTGTTCCAATCGAAATTAGCTTTAGCTAAATCAATTTCAGTACTAAAACCTCCAAAGGCATTGAATAAATCAGCATCTTGTTGATTAGCTTGACCCGATGCACTCGTGTAACTGGTGAAAGCTAATCCTTTTATTTTGTGAGTTAAATTATCACCACCTGAATTTAAGTGAGTAATAATATATTCGTTAGTATTTGTATTTGCTGCGTATGCTACGATCGATTTTGGCGGAGCAGCTTGGTTTGTAAAGTCAAATGAAGCTAAATAACCCGATAAAGTTACACTAGCACCAGCAGTTAAATAAGTTCCGTTACCTGATGGGTCTAAGAAGAAACATGCTGCTAACGATTGAGTTGCATCGAATTCTGCACGAGCGATGTAGATTTCACTACCTGCTCCTGAAGAAGCTGCTCCCCATGTTACGTTGTAATCTGTATTGTCTACTTTAACAAGCGCTTGACCTGATGTACCACCTGCAGGCACTCCGTCACCATCAGTTCCATCAGTACCTGAAGTACCCGATGAACCTGAAGTTCCTGAAGTTCCACTTGAACCACTAGTTCCTGATGAACCAGAAGAACCTGAAGTTCCATCACCTATATCACCTTTGTCACCTTTTTCACCAGTATCACCTTTAACACCTGAAGTTCCACTTGAACCTGAAGTACCTGAAGAACCACTAGTTCCTGATGGACCTTGAATAGAACCACCTGTCACCCATTGAGAACCATCATAAATCCAAAGTGAATCATCAAATTGTACAATATATGCGTCACCTTGTGCTATGGCTTGACCGTTATCGTGATTTGTTACTGGTAAGTTAGCTGCAGTTGCTTTAGAACCAAACATTGTAATACCTGTACCTGTAGAACCAGTATCACCTTTTTGACCTTGGTCACCAGTATCACCTTTTAGACCTTTAACACCTGAAGAACCTGATGTACCTGAAGAACCTGAAGTTCCATCACCTATATCACCTTTGACACCTGATGTACCTGAAGAACCACTAGTTCCACTTGAGCCTGATGTTCCACTTGAACCTGAAGTTCCTGAAGAACCTGAGCTACCTGAAGTTCCTGAAGAACCTGAGCTACCTGAAGTTCCGCTTGAACCACTAGTTCCTGAAGAACCTGAAGTTCCATCACCTATATCACCTTTGTCACCTTTTTCACCAGTATCACCTTTAAGACCAGATGTACCTGAAGAACCTGATGTTCCACTTGAACCCGAAGAACCTGAAGTTCCTGAGCTACCTGAAGTTCCATCACCTATATCACCTTTGACACCTGAAGTTCCACTTGAACCGCTAGTTCCTGAAGAACCGCTAGTTCCACTTGAACCTGAAGTTCCAGCTTCACCTTTAATACCTTGTTCACCTTTTGTACCAGGAATACCTTGACCACCTTGGCCACCTGATTCACCTTTAAGACCTGATGTACCTGAAGAACCTGATGTACCTGAAGAACCACTAGTTCCTGAAGAACCTGAAGTTCCATCACCTATAGAACCTTTGACACCTGATGTACCTGAAGAACCGCTAGTTCCAGAAGAACCTGAAGAACCTGATGTACCATCTTGACCATTGCCACCATCTTCACCTTTAACACCTGGAGTTCCTTGACCTCCTGAAGTTCCTGAAGAACCTGAAGTTCCATCAGCGCCTGAAGTTCCTGAAGAACCTGAAGTTCCATTTTCACCTCTTTCACCTTTAACACCTGGAGTTCCTTGACCTCCTTGTTCACCTTGAGCACCTTTTACACCTACTGCGTCTTGACCCGGTGCACCTGAAGTACCTGAAGAACCACTAGTTCCTGAAGAACCTGAAGTTCCAGCAATACCTGAAGTACCTGAAGAACCTGAAGTTCCATCTTGACCGATAACACCATCAGCACCATCGGCACCTTTAACACCTGGAGTTCCATTTTCACCTCTTTCACCTTTAACACCTGGCACTCCATCAACACCTGATGAACCTGATGTACCTGAAGAACCTGAAGTTCCATCAGCACCTGGTGCACCATCGGCACCTGCAACACCTGAAGAACCTGAAGTTCCACTTGAACCTGATGTACCTGAAGTTCCTGAAGAACCTGATGTTCCATCAATACCTGAAGTACCTGAAGAACCTGATGTTCCCGAACCAACATTAATATCTAAAACATATTCGCCGTTTGCATTTTCTTGACCTGTAACTGCACCGTTAAAAACAAGTTTAGTTCTGCTAGTTGAAGCAACACCTTGTCCAACTTGTACAGTAACACCATTTGGATTACCTGATGAGAATGATTCGTAGAATAATCCCATATCATCACCAATAGTAAATGAATATGGATTTCCTGGTGCAAATGAATTACCTTCATAAACAACCTCTAATTCTAAAGCATCAACATTATCTGTTGTAATTGGATTTTGTGGGTCGATATTTGAGACATCTATCCTAGAATATCCTGTAAGTCTATATAATGAGTACTCACTATTGTTATCTACGTTTGTGAAGAAGATATTTGAACGTAAGCTATCTACGTCTAATCTTTCCTCTAATAAGTTTTCTAAGTATTCGTTTCTAAAACCTTTATCGTCTACGTTTCCTAATTTAATTCTAGTAACCTGACTTGGTTGAACTGAGTTAAAGAATAACTCTCCTGCTGCAGGCTGATTTGCTTGATAATCAGTAAGTCCTAATTTTGCAATTTTATAGACAGCACTTGGAATAGAGTATCTTGAAAATACTACGTCTGCGATATTTTTACCTGCATCGTAAACGTTACCGACTTTAAGAGCTGGAAGAAGAACTTCACTAACACTCTTTTTTACTTTAAGTCTAATTTTAACTTCACCTTGGACATTGTTGTCCTCCATAGGTAAAGCTAAAGTTTCTTGGCCAGTTAACTCAATGCTAATCTCATTGTTGTTACCCCAAATAAGGGTATTAGCTTGTTTTGATTGTGTCTTAAATAGTTGATTATCAGTATTATAGAATTCAACCGTTACGTTGTTAGCCGCACCAATATTAAGTTCATTACCTACGTATTGTTCATGTAATGTAACCGTGGTTTGTGCTTGTTGACCCCTCACTATATTAATAGTTGTAGGAGCTACAAGAATAATGTTTTGTGAATTTACACTTGGCATAATTTTAGGTTTATTTTTTTAATTCTTGTTTTATATATCTCAATTAAAATGCATAGTCTCTATGTAGGAGCGAAAAAACCATATTATTCACTACCGCTATAGCATGCCCGTCAACATTTGTATCTAAATCTAAGTTAGCTTTTATCAAAATCTTATCAGATTTCTTATCACCCAGCTCCTCTAGTCTCTTAAAGTATTCATGTTCACTGTACTTCTCTGACTTAATATGCTGCATTTTGAAGTCTTTCCATGACATTAGAAAGTTTTTAGATGGTTTATTAAAGAAGTAGATATGTAACATATCATCTGGTGTGGTGATAAAAACAAAACCACCTGAGAGAAAGTATTTTTTATTGCCTATATAAGATACTTTTAATTTACCTTCTATTTCTCTCCAGATTTCTCTACACTTTGTGTGTAATTCTTCAAATTTATCAATAGCTTGAGGACAAAGTTTATCTAAAATGTCATTAGTTTCCAACTCTTCTTTGCTGGTAAATACTAACTCTAAATCCTGAAATGGTAAACCCATAAGCTCAGGAAATACTGGTGTAGATTCAGTAGCTTTTTGTGCATCATATCTATATAAGTAATCAAGCGTATCGTCAATCTCATATAGACATTTCATAAGATTCGTGTGAACATTTCTTTTTAGTTCACTAAAACGCTGGAGCATCTTATATGTTTTATACTCTAAATCTAGTGGTCCTCTCTCGACCCATTCTGGTGTTTTCAGCTTACTCATATTGTATTTATTATATTCTCGTAAGCGAACTTCCATTTTAGGTCATGAAGATTTTCTCGTAATTTTTAATTAAATGAAATGCAACTTCTTCTGCTGCGTCTAATGTGTACCTAACTCTCTGATATTTTGGTACATCATTGAGTGATGGACTTAACCAAAAACTTCTTTTGTGTAATATAAAGAATTTATTTCTGCCGCGATGGTCAAGCTTTTGTAATATGATTATCTTCTTTGCATAATCAACGTTCAGTTTCTTTCTTTCAGCTTTAGTCACCTTTAGATTTTAAAATCTTAGTGACTTCTTCCTCAGTCTGATTAGCTTGCTCAGTTGTAGTTAATCCCCATTGTAAGATAAACCAACTCATTTCTCTTTCAGCCATTTTCTGGGTCATATCGAGTTTGTTTCTTAAGATAGAAATACCTTCTTTTTGGAATTTCTTTTCTTGCTCACGATTAGTTCTAAACTTCATGTACCACTCTGGGTCATTCTTAACATCTTCGTAAGTTTTATTATGAGGTGCTAATTGTAGATTAACTAGCTCTAAGAAAACTTCTCTAGTCTTATCTCTTTTTCTCATTTTTTTGTTGTGGTTTAATTATTTCATCAATGATGCCATACTTCTTAGCTTCAGTTGCACTCAACCAAAAATCTCTAGAGGCATCTTCTTTAACTTGCTCTGGAGTCTTATCACAGTATGACCCCAATAAAACAAATAGTTCTTCGTTAATTTTTTGCCACTCTTTCCAATCGATTTCAGCGTCTTGAATATTTCCTCTAAAACCGCCTGAAGATTGGTGTAACATTGTTTGTGAGTGTCTTAATGAAGACCTTTTGCCTTTAGTTCCTGCGCCTAGTAGAACTGAACCCATTGACGCTGCCATTCCAGTGTTCACTGTTTTAATATCCACTGGTATATATTCCATTACATCTACCATAGAAAGTCCTGACTTTACCGAACCTCCTGGAGAATCAATGTGCATTGTAATATCTCCAGCTCCTGTCGAAGACAAGAACATTAATTGTGCCTGTACAATAGTGGACATATTGTCATTAACTGGACCTGCAACCCAAAGAAGTCTATCGACCATTAATCTTGAGAATATGTCCATCTGTGTCATTCGCATCTCACGCTCCTCTAAAATATAAGGAGTTAAAGAAGCTTGCTTATTATATAAGTCCAAATTCATTGAACTTACTCCGAATTCTGATTTAGCAAATCTTTCGAATTCTTTGTCTTTGGGGAAATAATTCATATTTTGTTAATCATTTGTTTGATTAGGTCACATGTCTCGAACTCTTCAATTTTTTCAAAATATCTAAGTGCTTTCATTAGACTCTTGTTATATCCATTTTTTGGAAGTGACATCTCGTATTCAACTCCATCATCATCTATTAAGATTGCTAAAATCTCACCACTTTTTTTACCTTCTAGTTTATCTAATACGAACTCTACAATTCTTCTGTAAAACATATCGTGTTTAGACATGAGAACCATATCAATGTCCTCTTTCATTATTTTCTGTGGGTCAATGTATATCTTAGGTACTTTGCTGTCCATCATCAGTGATAAAGTATTTATCGATTATTAATTTATAGTCTTCTTGTGTGGCTACGCCTTCATCGGTAATACTATCATCGACATCTTTGATAAAGTTTCTAGCACCTTCACTTAGTGTTACATTTTCACCATCATAATCTAATAGTGGTTGTCTAAGTATTAGTGAGAATTCATCATTTGAATTGATTTCTTCTAGTTTTATTTGATTAGCTAAATCAAAATGTCTTTCATAGTAGTGTAAGTTATCTGCAAAGTGATAGTACATTCCTAACTGCAGATCTGGGTAAGTTTCTTTCAGTTTTAAATAAACTGACTGCAATAGTATTGAGAAGAATGGAGCATCAAACGTAAGTCCATAGAAAATATCGTTTGACCTCATTTGTACTTTCATGTGTAATAGGTTGTGTCTAATAAAGAAGTTAGCGTACATTGTACAAACAAAATCTTTATTTTCTTTAAATTGAAACTTAGGTTGATTAAAGAACATAATTGCTTGTCTACTATTCTTATCAGCAACTAATGAATCTACTACCCAACCGAATTGTTCTTTGTTAAAAACTAGAGAACCATAATTTGAGTTAATTTCATTTGAGTCTGGATTTGTAAGTCTAGACCAAAAAGAAGAGAACGCGCCAATGTAATCAACGTCTCTATCTTGTTTTAAATACCAAGCCATTTCACCTGCTAAATACTTCCAATTAAATGTTCTTTGTGGAAAGTTGGCGATAGGATAAGTTGGGTCTACAACAAAATTTGATAGTATTGCCTCTTTAACTTTTAAATCTCTTGGTTGAGATTCTTCACCTGCTTCTGAAATGTGATTGATAATGTTTATGAATGTCTTTGAAAAACTCATATATTTATGTTTAAGTGTTATTACTTATATTAACTAAACTGGAAAAGTTTACTTAATACTTAACTTATCTTCTTTACTATCCTTTGTAATAGTGTAAACTTTGCCATCTTCTAATACACTGTCTAAAATTGCATCAGCGACTACATCTTCTACATATTTTTGAATAGCTCTTTTAATCGGTCTTGCACCATATTGTTGGTCATAACCTTCTTTTGCCAAGAATTCTTTTGCAGCTTTATTGAATTTAAACGTGTAGTCTTGTCTACCCATTCTCTCAATAAACTTATTTAGTTCAATATCTACAATTTTAAGAACATCATCTTGTAGCAATTGATCGAATAAGACAATGTCATCTAGTCTGTTCAAAAATTCTGGACTAAATTTGTTCTTAAGTTCTTTCTTAATGATACTGTCCATTTTAGCTTGCTCTTCTAACATTGAAGATGAGGTTGAGAATCCGATACCTGTACCGAAATCAGCTAATTTTCTAGCACCAACGTTAGATGTCATAACGATAATAGTATTCGTAAAGTCTACTGTTCTACCATTAGAATCTGTCAACCTTCCTTCATCCAAAACTTGAAGTAATGTATTGAAAATATCTGGGTGTGCTTTCTCTACCTCATCAAATAAAACTACTGAATAAGGTTTACGTCTAACTTGTTCTGTAAGTTGACCTCCATCTTCAAAACCTACATATCCCGGAGGTGCACCTACTAATCTAGATACTGTAAACTTTTCTTGATATTCTGACATGTCGATTCTAATCATTGCATCAGTATCTCCAAACATGTATTCTGCTAAAGCTTTTACTGTCTCAGTTTTACCAACACCAGTTGGACCTAAGAACATGAATGAACCTGTTGGTTGCTTAGAACTTGCAACACCTGTACGAGAACGCTTAATCACTTTAGCTAAAGCGTTTACAGCTTTATCTTGACCGATTATTGATTTTTTGATATAATCAGCCATTTGCTTAATCATCTTCATATCGTCAGCACCTAATCTTGTAACTGGAATTCCAGTTGCCATTGATACGGTTTCTGCAATATCATCGATACTAACTTGTCTCTTTTTAGTTTTGAGACCTGCTTCCCATTTTTCAATTTCTTTTTGAACTTTACCTTCAAGCGAAAGTTGTTCATCTCTCATAGTAGCAGCGATTTCATAATCTTGTCTTTCTACAGCTTCTTTCTTTTTAAGCTTACATTCTTCTGCTTCCTTTTCAAGTTGCTTGATTTTTGCAGGAACTTTAACTTCAAGTAAATGTGTTCTAGCTCCAGCTTCATCCATCAAATCAATAGCTTTATCTGGTAATTCTCTAGATTTAATGTATCTTTCAGACATTCTTACACATGCCTCGATAGCTTCATCAGAGTACTCTACTGAGTGATGCTCCTCATACTTAAATTTAATTTTGCTCAATATGTTAATAGTGTCATCAACACTTGGTGCAGAAATAAAGACTTCTTGGAATCTACGTGTTAATGCACCGTCATCTTCAATACTTTCTCTGTACTCATCAAGTGTAGTAGCACCAATACATTGTACTTGACCTCTTGCCAATGCAGGCTTTAATATATTAGATGCATCTAAAGCACCGCTAACTCCACCTGCACCAACGATAGTGTGTAATTCATCAATAAAGACTATTACGTCATCAGCCATCTTAAGCTCTTCTACAATATTTTTCATTCTCTCTTCAAACTCACCACGATATTTTGTACCCGCAACGATAGTCGTCATGTTTAAAGAAATTAATCTTTTGTTGAGTAGTACTCTTGCCACCTTTTTACTGATAATTCTCTGAGCGATAGCTTCTACTACTGCAGTTTTACCCACACCTGGGTCACCTAAAATAATAGGATTGTTTTTCTTTCTACGAGCAAGGATTTGGCAAATTCTGTAAATTTCTTTATCTCTACCCATGATCGGGTCTAATTTACCTTCCGCAGCTAACTTAGTCAAGTCTTCACCAAATTCATCTAAGAATGGTGTAGCTTTCTTTTTAGATTGGAATCTTTTACCTTTTTCGTTTTCGTATCCGTCGGCTACTGACATATTATATTAATTTATTATTATGATTGTTATATGTACAACTTCACTAAAGTTTACATATTATCAATTTGCAATGTTATCTGCTGCGTAAACACCTGGAAGTAGTTCAGGTTTATATCTTGCTTTGAACCCAAAACCAGTCACATAGCCTACTGCAGCTTTAACTAATTTATTTGATTTTTTTGTTGGGTCTATATTATAGTCCAAGTCTATCGTATCTATCTCAATTCCATGTTCACGCAAGTAGAGTGCAACTTCAACAGATTTTTCACATTCTTTCCAAAGTCTAGTCCACATATCTTTAATTTCTGGTAAAACTTCTTTCTTATATATGACGTGACATCCAGTTGAAGATACGTGGAACACTAAAGTCGTTGCGTAAGTTGTAGTACCATTCTTGGTTTGACTATCACATCCCATGTACATTTTAATCTCGTGATACTTGTGACGTTCTAAATAGTCTTTTACGTAGGGAGCCAATTCAAAGTTTGATCGGTCCGTTAGTTTTTTGAATTTCATTTAGTATTCATTATGGTCGAAGTCTGGCTCGTCTGATTCATCTCTATAAGAGAATGAGTCATACTCCGATTGTTCAGGGTCTACCCAAGGACGGTCCTTCGGGTCAATTTGATAATTTGGCTTTGATTCTTTCATGTGATTGATAACCTAATAAGTAAAAGTCTTCCCACTGAATCTTGTCCAATGTACCATTTAATGCAGCTTTAAAATTAATATTTGACATCAGCTTGACATCTGGAAGTGGGAATGGTTCTCTCTTTGTTTGTTCGATAGCTTGCTCAACATGGTTCTTATATAGGTGAACATCACCTAAATTACCTATCAATTCGTCGGGAATCAAGTCACATTCTTTTGCAATCATCATGAGTAGAAGTCCATAAGAAGCTATGTTAAATGGAAGACCTAAGAAAGTATCTACCGATCTTTGGTTCCACATGAGTGACAGATATTTGCCATCTCTAACATAACATTGAAATCCATAGTGACATGGTGGCAAAACCATTTTATCTAAGTCAGCTACATTCCATGCATTGACCATGTGTCTTCTAGAATCTGGGTTTTCTTTGATTGATTTGATGAGGTCCTTGATTTGGTCGTTGCCATGCCAGTTTCTCCATTGTTTTCCGTAAACTGGACCTAACTCTCCCCATTCATTGTCAAATCCATAGTTTTTAATGTCGTCAATAAATGTTTCCATCTCTGCTACATCTCCTCCCTTTTCCCAATGTTTTTGTACAGATTTTCTATAAGCTTTGTAGGCATCGCCATCCCAAATGTGACAGTTATTGTCTACTAAGAATTTGATATGAGTGTCGCCGCATAAGAACCACAATAATTCTGTAATCATTGTTTTCCATGCCATCTTTTTAGTAGTAAGAAGAGGGAAGCCGTCTTTCATGTTATGACGAATTTGACGTCCAAAAACTGAGTATGTCCCAGTTCCAGTTCTATCGTCCTTCGATGTACCATTTACTAGAATGTCGTCTAGTAGGCTGAGGTACTGTTTATCTAAGTTGTTCATAAGCAGCTGAAGTATCTATCGCCTCTATCACATAAGAATGTAACTACGTCACCTTTAGGTTTGACGTTCTCGATAAATTTCTCTGCAGCCAATATATTTGCACCAGCAGAAATGCCTACAAATAAACCATGAGTCTTAGCTAGTTCTCTAGCTCGAGCTTTGGCATCTTCAGTACTTATAGTTTGAATATAGTCGACGTGATTCATTTCTACCAGAAACTTAGAACCGTCACCTATGCCCTGAATTCCATGTAAACCAGGTTCTCCACCACTCATAACTGCACTCTCTGCTGGCTCGACAGCAATAGTCTTTAAATCTGGAAAAGACTCCTTCAATCTCTTGTTGCACCCCATCAAAGTTCCACCTGTGCCAGTGCCAGTAACTAGAGCTGAGACTTCTCTTTGATTTTCCCATGCCCAACTCAATATTTCTGGAGCAGTGGTGTAATAGTGAGAACTTATATTTAATTCATCTCCAAATTGGTTACAGTTAAACCAACCATATTTCTCGCAGTATTCATCTCTAACACGAATGGCTTCGTCAAAGTTGCCTGCGTCGACCATGATAAGTGTAGCTCCATAGAATTCTAGAGTTTTCTTTCTCTCTTCGCTCATGTTACTTGGCATAATGATAACGCATTTATATCCATTAGTTGCCGCTAGCCATGCAAACGACACGCCCATATTTCCACTAGTAGCTTCACAAATGGTATCACCTGGTTTGAGATGAGCTCCTCTAAAATTAAGAATCCAACTTGCAGGTCTGTCTTTAATAGACCCAGTTGGATTTAAGAGTTCAGCTTTTGCCCATAGTTGCTCGCTGATTTGAATCATTGGAGTTTTACCAATGTTCTCTGTAAGTTTACTTTGCATTTATTCCTCGTCTGATTTGAAGTTTGAGAACATTGGACCTTGTGTAGTTTTATTAGTACATCGCCAACAGAGTACCTTAGTAGTACGCTCGTCGACTTCAACTACCATGTCGCATCCACCTGGAGGTGCATACTCGCCCCACTTTGAGTTTTCTGGGTCGTGGTTCATACACTTAAGTGTCTTGTTTGTTCTTGATTTATTAGCCATAGTCTATCTATTCTACAACGAAAGCGTCGACCACGTCGCTGCCTATCTTCATGACTTGTGCAATGTATTTCTCAGGTGACTTGATTTTATCATAGTCTCTAAAGTCTCCGTTCTCAAACACTACTCTTACAGTCACTCCACCTGGTTGGTGGCTCTTAGGGTTGGTGCGATAGTCATCTCCTACTTTCATTGAATTCTGTTTATCCTTATAGACACGAAGTCTCAAAGGTTTCATCCAGGAAAATTTCTGGAAAATTTTTCAGCGACGCTTCCGCGCCTTACCCAGGAAAAAAATCTACATCCACCTCTAATGGCCTCTACTGGGCCCATCTCGACTCATAGTGGCTCTGGATTAGGGGTCAGAGTTAGGCCCATTTTTCGCGCGATGGCTCAAATCACCTCAGAGGCAAGATACCGTGAATCACAGTAATACTCTGTTAGCTTAGCTTAGTCAAACCAATATAGAGTACTAATAGACATAAAGGAAATATAGAAATCCCGCTGAGGCATCCCTCTGACCCTCTAAGTTCTCTAAGTAATTAAAGTATCATATAGTTATAGCTAAAGGTTATTGTGTTAACCTTTGAGACCCTTAAAGAAACGCGCGAGTGCGAGATTTGAGATAGTGCTATCCGCGGGTGGTTTAGGCCACCGCGTTAGGGGTAAAAGCAACTTTCCCCGGGGCCCCAGATCTGGGTGGTCGGGCGACATCTCCGTACTTGGTCTTCTCTTAGGGTAATTAGACAGGGCCCCCGGCTGTGGCAGTTACCGCGCAAATGCGACTCTTTTTGTGAGGAACGCTAAGTTACTGGAGAAAGAAAACCATGACCTTGGACTCTTTCACACCCTCTCAACACTTAATTGCGCTTTCTGGGGGGTTGACACAGGGTTTACAATACTAAAAAGCCCATAGGTCTTATATAGCCTATGAGCCTCTGTTAGTCTAATTGAGTTTACTTGACTTGGTACTCCTTGTCCCATTTACCTATATGAACCCATGTGTAGTAGTCAGGTACATGGCCATAATCTGAGTCTTCAAACCCTTCACCCATCCCCTCATTGAGGATTGGCATAATTATGTCTAGGATGTCCTGTATAGGTGGGTTGCTGGTATAGGTATCAGTATCTCTGTTATACCTCTCCTCTCTATAGTTTATATAGGGGTTCAGTTGGCTATAGGTGACGCCGAAGTCAGTAGGCCCTTCCATAATGGCTACCTTTATACCTGAGTAGTGTTCTGTGGTCACGCTCAATTTGTACTCCGGGAGCGCCTTCTTGAGCGCTGCCCTCTTCTGCTTCACCTGGTCTTTAGTTATGTACGGCATAGTCTTAGTTTAGGAGTTATACATTTTAATCATCTGGGCGCTACACTTGTAGCCTCTACCATTAGCGTCCTGGATGTTAACCGGGGACTTCTTAGCCCTGGTGTTCCAGCCTGTAATAGTAAATGTTTTACCCTGGAGCTCGATCTGGTCACCTACCTTAAACTGGCCTAGACCATTCATACCTGCGTATAATGACCAATTCTGAGCCTCTTTGGTAATAGCCTCACCTGAGTCACCTATAGTATTAGCTTTTACCTTAAAGGTCACCTCGTTGGCACTATAGCTGGCGTTACCTACGTTGACTTTAATACCATACTGGTCTTCTACTGATTTAAGAGCGGCATTCATTGCCATTCTGATTGCCTTTAACGACGGCTTGTCGAAGTTTGATACTTTCATAAGATTAACTGTTTTTAATTATACTACTAATATACCACTTTTTCTCGACATAAAAAAATCTGGGACTACTTTTTTTCAATTTATTTTTAGGGCGCGCACTGGTCAACGCTCCCGGAGCACTTATATAGCGCTCCCCAGAAGCTTCTGGGGCTTAGCTTGGGGAAGTAGTCTCCCCGGGGGTTTATTTAAAGAAGGCAGGCATTATATTATAGTGATACTTGAGCTTTTGTTTCAAAATAAATTGCGCTTTTTTTTAAAATAATTAGCTCCAGATTTTTTTTTGTCAAATATTTGTGGTATATTAGTAGTATACTAATGGAGGTTACTACCTCACTAATTCTATCTTTTATGAAAAATTCACGTTACCCTAATGGCTATTTGCCGAAAATCGAGTATTGGCAGTATAAACTTGATAAAGCTATCAAGAACAATGACGCACACAGTATGGGCTTTGCGTATGGTAAACTCGAATACTTTATAGGCAAACAGAATGCCTTGACTGCCTAATTGTCAAAAACTTGTTCGTAACTTTGACAGCCCAGATTTTGGGTTGTCAATTTTATTTTGTATATTAGTAGTATAGATTGGAGGTCAGACCTCCCTAAAGGGCGTAGCTTTTTGATCGGAGCTGGAAGAGTAGACTCCGACCTACATATATTTTTTTTATATGGCTGCCATAGAATGTTCGTAACTTTTTTTAAAATAAATGCGCCCAGATTTTTTTATGTCAAAGATTTGTGGTATATTAGTACTGTAATTAAAAGCTGAAGATAATATGACTAAATTGACAATACAGACCCAATACTATGAGAATTACAATGTAGGCCCGGAAGGTTTTAACCTTTACGGTGATAAACTGCCTCATTGGAAGCCTAAAGGTGGGCATGAGTTTGTAATTGAAGGTTTCGATGCTGACTATCTGTTCTATGATGAGGCTACTACCGTTGAGGTTCTTAAAGGTCTTGTCTCTAATCAGAATAGTGTTGCAGAGAAGTTCGAATACATATCTCATGAGGTGTCTTTTGGTGATGCCACCGAGATTCCTAATGATGACTTTGTTAGTCTTTTTAATGAAACTAAAACAACAGCGTAACATATAATAATTAAATCTAAGTAATATGCCACAGATTCAAACACTCTCAAGTACGCAAGTACAAAACCGCAAAGCGGAAACTCTTAACTCGCAGTCTATTCGTAAGACAGTAGCTGTTCGAGACATTGACTTGGTCAATGATACCACTATTGAATTCCAAGGTCATCGCCTTGAGATTACTAAAGATGCCTTCAAAAATCTGATGAAGATTATTGGTATGAGCCAATCCTTCACCAAGAAGTTTGAGGACCTCTTCAACTCTGAGACTAAAGCTAAATTCATCAACCAGATGAAAAACGCTATGTCAGCTCAGTTAAATGAAATTACTATTATACTATCGCCTACTACTAAGAAGGTAGTTGGTTTCTCTAAGAAGCCTACTGATATGATTAGCCACGAGCGATTCATTAACATTGCCGATCAAATCGTTGATAAGAATGGTTTTGAGATTGCGAATTGGGGTGTTGATGCCAATAATGGTTCTGTAACTATTAACGCATTTAATCCTGGTGCACAGTTCGGTATAGACGGCGTATCTAACGAAGTCTTTACTTCAGGTCTTACTCTTAAGAACTCTCCGTTTGGAGGTATTCAAGTAATGCCTTATATTAACCGACTATGGTGTGCTAATGGTTGTACGACAGCTATGGCTCAAGAGTCTTATGCTCTTAACAACCTGAGTACAGAAGCTATGGATAACTTCTTCACTCACATGGACCAATTGCGTAAGAATAAATTTATTCCGACTAACTTCTCTGATACTGTAAAGAGAGCTATTGAAACTCCAGCTTCCCTATGGGAATTGCAGAGAGGTCATAACCTCATCAAGAAGCATGTCGGTGATAAAGCTGATAACTGGATTCCATTGACCGAAAACAAGCAAGCATACGCTAAAGCTGGAATGGACACAGTTGGCTTTGACTCTAAACAACTGAAGAATGCCAAGAGTAACCAATCTATTTGGTCTGTGGTAAACGGTATGACTCACGTTGCAACTCACGCTCCAGATCTGTTCGCTATGCAGATGACCGATTCAGATTCCACTAATCTTATGGTCGATGCTGGTAACATCTTAGGCAGTGAGTGGAACCTCCAATCATCGATGAGGTCTCCTTTCCAAGATGATGCACACTTAGATACGGTCAACCAGATCGGTGCACTTCTTAACTAATCACCAAAACAATCCGTTGTTTGATGAGGTTGGCTATCCGGTCAACCTCATTTTTTTTTAAAAAAAAGTGAAAATAATTAGCCCCAGATTTTTTTATGTCGTTTTTTTGTGGTATATTAGTACTGTAATTAAAAGCTAAGAGATGAAAATCACATTAAACATTAAACCATTGATCGCGTCGATAGTGTCCTTTATTTTGGCCTATATGACCGTAACTTACAAAATTGACAACTATATTACCTTTGCAGGTGAAGACAACGCCTTGGCGTTCTTTATCATGAGTAGTACATTGGGTATGTTGATGTTATATGCATCTTTTGAGAAAGTAACTAAGTAATCATAAAAACGGATAATATGAAAGTACAACACACGTTTAAGTCGACACGTAACGGCTTCGAGCTGAAAGCTCAAGATGGCTCTACTATAGTCATCGACAAATCACACAAGAAATTTAACTGGCTAAACGATCAGGATAAGGGTCGTGTCATCAACGTTTACCCTAACGGTAAGATGACCTCATCGGCCGACTACACTGGCCTGTACAAGGCAGCCTCATCCCCTAAGAAGATGAAGGTTAAGTTGACCAAATTGGACGACCTTAAGTTCAATGAGGACCTCTTCGTCCCTATGCCTACAGGTACCATCGCCGATAAGTTCTTATCGAATGAAGGTGGTTTCATGCCAGGTTCTAACATCATGGCCGCTGGTGCACCAGGTGTCGGTAAGACTACCGTCCTCCTAGAGATGCTGTACCAAGTTCAGGCCAATACAGGTAAGAAAGTCCTCTTTATTTCTGCGGAGATGAATCAGTTGGACATGGCTCGTTACCTGAAAAGATTCCCTCACTGGGGTCAATTACCTATCCTCTTCCTGAGCGACTACACAGATGCTGACCCTCAAGCAGTTATCGAGTCTACCTTGAATCAAGGTTGGGACTTGGTCTTAACTGACTCCTATACTGAGGTCAACGATACTGTTAAAGAGGAGTGTAACATGACTAGGTCTAAGACTGAGAAGTGGTTCCTCGACCTGATGATCGCGCAGAACCAAGGTAAGAATAAACTTAAGAAGTATACCACTTTCATTACCATCCTGCAGCTCTCTAAAGGAGGTACATTCGTCGGCTCCAACAAGCTGAAGCACATGACTACTGCCATGATGGAATTGAACTGGAAGGGCGGAGAGAACTCGGCTCAAAGGTATATGGAGTTTAGTAAGAACAGGTTGGGCCAGGTAGGTCAGAAGATGTTCTTTAACTTCGACAACGGGGTGACCTTCGATGAGGCTCGATACTCTAGGGACCTCCTCAACGAGCAGATTATCCAGGAGGAGAAGTCAAGACTAGACTCTGAGGAGGATGCCTTCGACAAACTGTTCGGTGACCTCAAGAATGAATCAGAAGAGACTGCCCCGGCTGAGGCATAATCAGCTATCCGTTTTTAATTACACCCAAGAGTCCTGGTTAGCGCCGGGACTCTTTTTTTGGACTGGACCCGCCGGGGTAGAGTGATGGACAGGCCCTAGAGCTCTGGGTCGCGTGTGTATGTGCGCTCGTGGGTTTAACTAAGCAGCTGGGAACGCTGGAAATTAGTGAACGTGGAGTACCCATACAGTTTGATTGGTTTGGGTCACGTATATATCCTTTTTAATTGGGTAGTCTTTAGGTGTCTGGGTTAGATTTCTCTGATGGTTTGACTGCCTGGAGCCTGAAGAGAGCTGGATTAGTACATTACTTATCTAGCCATGTAAACCATCTGTTCATTACTATCCAAAAGATAACAAACATAGCTATAAGTTTTAAGATTAACATTGGGTATATTCTTATGATTACCCTCTACTATATATTATACGTGAGGTATGTTGAAGTCCTTTCTTATCTGTTCTATCCAGTATGTACTTAAGAGGTTGTGTCTATTGTTGTTCGTGCTGTAGCGCGCGTTCCATTCTGGACTGATACTGTCGCCCTTGTCATGTAGCCATAAGTGTGTTGCTTTTGGAAATTGATTTAAGGCTTGCTTTTTAAATGTCATAAATTGTTGGCGCGTGAATCTCTGGCTTCCCCATGGTTCCAGTAATTGGGTGTCTGGCCAGATCTGGTGCATCTCTCCTCCATGGAGACCTTGGTCCCAGTGTGAGCAGTTGGCCACGTGAGATTCATATAGATAGATGAGCGTCATTTCCAGGTTCCAGGTCTTGCGATGCTGCGGTAGCATGTCGTGACAGGTTCTCATTATCATCGTCTGCCAGCTGACCACCTCTGAGTCGCCGTAACTATAGATGGTATTGATGCCCCTGTCAGGGTCCATCTCCGGTCGGTTAAGGAGGTGCCTAACTATCGGGCTGTTTTCTTGATGATTTAACCAGACATCTGTGCGTGGAAATATCTGGATATGGTCGTACTGCGGCTTCTGTCTTCTTAGATTTCCTGGCAAGCACATCTCTCGAGTGTTGCCGTCATAGTGACAGGTATGTGGGTCGTATGAGCGACAGACCATATTGGCATTCAAGTTTGACTGTTTATTATTTAGATGGAGTGATGGCATGGGAATGGGTCTGATACACATGTCGTCGGTGTCTATGTAACTGCCTGCCCAACCTCTCAAGAATAAGAATCTTAGCAGGTCACATCTGTCTCTAGCTGAGGCTTGATTATAGAGTGGTCTCCACCTGTCTCCGTTAGGCATTAAGTCATAGATAGTGTCGTCCCACCTGACTACCTCTATCCCTCTCTCTGTTAATATAGGTTCCTGTTCCCAAGTATTTGATACTAGATATATTGGGCGCGAGCGATTGAAGCCCCTGGTAGAGAAGAGCGAGTCGTACATCTGCTGTCTACGCTCACCTTCACATGGACCGTCCCAATAAAACCAGATATTGAGTTGATTGGGTTTAACTTGATTTATTAGCCTCATCTTGTCTTCTTTTAGGACCGTTGTCACCCACTTTTCTCTCTGACCACCAATTTTTGGTGTATTTAGGCTTTAGATAAATCTTTTTCTCTGGGTATATAGACGCAGTTCTGTCTTTAATATCACCGTCTTCAGTATTATGTGTTAGGTGATAGTCTCCGCCCCAACGATACATCATAGTCTTGAAGTTAAACGTGTGAGTCGACTTGGCCTGATCGTTTAACCAAGCATCTTCACCCGGTGGATAAGGCATATCTTTCCATTTTACTGAATGTAAGAAATCTCTCTTGTAGACATTTCCAGTGTTGACTGTATTTTCGACAACTCCATTTTCTTTTGGATTATGCATTGAAATATACCAATGAGCGTATGACCTGACTAATTCTGCTCCATTTGCCTTCTGGATAGCCTTTCTGAGTTCACCCAGTGCTCCTGGCACTAACAAGTCATCGTCATCTAATCGATATACGTATGGAGATTTAGCTAATTTTAAGCTTATCTCTAGCTTTTTTGTAAAGCTGTTAATTTTAGGTAAATTGTAGCATTTTACTCTTCTATCGTTGTAAAAATACTCAACTTCTTCATCATCATTGACTATAATTAGCTCACAATTTTCATCATTTTGATCGAGAAATGACTTAAGCGCCTCTTGTAAAAGTTCTGGTCTTCTATAAGTTGGTATAACTACACTAAGTGTAGGATTCTCTATTTTATTGTATAATCCAAGAGTTTCATCAGTCGATTGACATATTAGTTCAAAATATTTTGAAGAAGCTAGTTCTGGTTTTGGTGTCCAAGACGTGAGAGGTAAATCATGTTGCCAAATAGCTTTATAGAAACAGTCATTCCATTTATTATTGTCAATCATCTCTTGATGCATCTCTCCTGTTACACCTGCATTGTGGAAAATAGCTAATCTTTCCCATTCACTGAGTGTTGATATACCCCAACTAAAGTCCCAATCTTTGACAGTTGGTGTTTTCCATCCTTTTTTCCATAATCCCCATAATACAGCCCACATATCTGCACACCAAATTTGTAAAGAGTGCCATTCTGGATTTTCTTTTTGAATTAAAGCAACTTCCTTACTTATTAAATAGAACATCTCTTCACACGTATCATAGACATATTGCCAATAATCTGCGTCCAATCCTGGTCTTATCATATATTGAGCTCCACCAGCTTCTGACTCTCTATTTTCTATTAAACTAAGCGGTACATTAGCGATTTCACACATTTTCTTGTCTAAATCATGACCCTTTTCTTTGATATATTCATGACCAATATAAGTTGCAGTATCTGATAAATGACATTCATCATTAAATTTACCTGAAAAATCCATCGGTCTAGTAAGAGCAATATCACAATCATGATAAAAAATGTATTCATCTTTCATCCACTCATGTCTTTCCCAATGTTTCTTTAAAACATGAGGTCTTACTGAAGAAATGTATTTAGGTGTATCTCTTGTATCGTCATAAAATTGAAAGAATACTCTTTTCTTCTTCCATTTTTCATAGACTTTACTAAAATGTGGATGAATTCCACTTGACTGTACTGCGCAAACTATATGACATCTTGTCAAATCTACTTCACCATACTTTTCAAAAGAAAGTAGCATTGCATCAATTTGCCATGCATAGTAAAAGTTAGCAGGTTGCGCGCAAATGAATATAGGTTGTGTCACTGGCGCTTGAGTTGTATTTGTATGTAAGTTGTTACCTAAATTTACGAAAGGCATATTAAAATACTAGTTTTTTATTATAGTATTTATCTTACCACTCCACGTTGCCGTTCAGTTTACTTTGTTCATCTACCCATGAGAAAAGTCTAGTCTCCTCAACATCATGAAGAACAACTGTTTTATGATTTACTTCCCAATTGTAGAAATACTCATAACCGAATAAAGCTACGTCTGGTTCCATTTTTTGGATAATTTTATCAGAAAATGTCTTACAACCGTGTGCCCAATTGAGTCTATCGTAACAATTTAAGCATTCATGTACTATTCTTGAACCTGGAGCTGCTCCATAAACTGTACAATCGACTAATGTATTGTTTTTTTGTGATGGTTTTAGACCAGAAAAAAATGTACAATTTTCATGAAGCTTATCTAATACAAAATCCCAACCTTTAATAGGTTTAGCATCTACATCACAGTATATTCCACCAAAGTCCCTCAACAATAACAGTCTAATTCTATCAGAAATAAATGCCCATTTATATAAATTTGGGTCTGTAATGTAGTTTTGTAAGAAAGGGTCATCTGCATACATTTCTGTAAAAATCTCATTACCCCATAATTTATGTTCATAATCAGGATTCAAATCCTTCATTTCTTGAACAAATTCTTGACAATGTTGAGGCATTTCTTGTTCGCCTACCCAGATTTGATGTATTTTCTTAGGAATTTGTACATTCATATATCTTCACTATTAGTTTAAGTATTATATGATGAATGATTTAAAAGTTTACTCTTGTAAATCACCTTTTGGACCAACTGGGTCTTCACCGCCTTCTTCTTCTGGAATACAAATTGAAGGTCCATGTGGGCCAGAGTATATTGTGACATCGTATGCTTGAGCAGAAAGAGGTCCACTAGTTACTCTAGCAGCAGTATCGAAACCTGGAGGATTCAAGCCTACATGATAATATTGACCATTAATAAGTGAGAAAGTACTTCTAGCAACATAAGGATTTCCACTACAATCTTCTATTTGATGGTAGTAATAAACAATTGTTGTTGGTGCAGGAGTAGGATTAGCTAAAACTATTGGGCTTGAAGTCCAAACACATCCATTATTAAATGTAACTTGAACAGTATATGTACCTGTACATAAATTATCATACAAGTAATCTTGACCAGTTTGAGCTTGAGGAGGAGTTGTGTCTAAGTTTCCATTACCTGTAAGTAACCAACTAGCAATTTGTCCAGCACATTCATTTGTAAATGATATTCCAATATATTGTTTACAATTAAAAGCACTAGTTGACCAAGTTAACAATGGTGGTGTAGCATTATTACAAGTATACCCTTCACATAAAGTTGTTGCTAAAGTTGTTGGTACTGTGGTAGCTAAAGTTGTTGGAACCACTCCAATTGTACCTGCAATACCAATACCTACACCCGATCCACTTGATTGAATTGAGTATGAGTATGTAAATGCTCTTGCACCGTTTGTTAATAAACCTTCAACAAAACTGAAAGCCCAATTAGTTCCACCACTAGTAACAAACGTAGACATACTTGTAATATCTGGAGAATGGTAGCCTGCTTTTGGAACAACATATCTAGTTACAGTATTTTGTGAATATTGTATACCAGTAAATGTTTCTCTATGGTCATACGCACCTCCTGTTCCAATTGGATTATTACCAAGTGAATCTGTTGCTAAATATGTGTTGGCTGGTCCTAGTTGATATGTTAAATCATAGTCTACTACTAATGGGTGTGTAGTTTGAGTAGAAGTACCTAAAATTTCTAGTGCACCAGTTCCACCACCTGAAGGCATTGTTATTTCACCATCAACACGTTCGGAACCTAAAGCTCCAGAAATTGTAGCAGATATTCCATTAGAAGTATTTACACTTGTAATATCATAAGAAGAATAACCACTTGCTAACACTGCATTAACCGTGTTCATTGGAATTTTATCATTAACAGTACCATAATAAGTAACTGATTGGTCTGGTAAATCAATAGAGACTCCCGGTATACTAGATGTAGAATTTAATGTAAATGAGTGAGTTATTGCATTATTAGTTGTACTTACAGTTATTGTACCACTTCCACCACCTGAAGGCATTACAATTGAAGTTGAGAATGCATCATCATTACTTCCCCATGGACTAATTTCAGTTGCTGTTATTACACCAGCTCCTGCAGAATAACTAAATCCAGTAATCTCAGCATCATAATCTGTTGTATTGTTAGAATTAACTCCCAATGTAGGTCCAGTAACAGTTGCGCCTGCAATACCAGAAAATACTAGAGTATATGTTCCATTATTATTATTTGTTGCTACAACACCAGTTGCACTATTATATTGAGCATCTACACCTGTTGAACCTAAATTAGTTTGGAATAAAGCTGCATAAGAATAAGTAATTGATTTAGTTTTTATAGACATAGTTACTGTAGCAGCTCCACCTCCTGAAGGCATAGTTAATGAACCACTAAATTGTACAGTATCATCGTATGTACCTGAAGATACAATGGTTGTTGTATTACCTAATATACCTACAGGTGTCGCTGATGCTTGAGTAAATTCATAATCTGTATGAGCATATAATATGTTAGATACATTATGAGTTGTACCTGCTGCTCCTGTAATTACAACATCTTCACTCGTCACTCCATTTATAGAATTATTCCAACTAGCATATAAGCTAGAATGTTGGAATGTTATAGTATAAGTATACGCTGTGCTTTCTTCACTACCAGTTACTGATACTAATGCACTACCACCTCCTTGTGGCATAGAAGCTAAGACTATATTAAGGTCTGCTACACCACTGTTATTATTACTAGAAACTAAATTAGTTGAATCATTATTACTTACGCCAGTAATATAATATGTAGTATCGGGTGAATTATGATTTGATATAGGGTGTGTTGTAGCGTGGAAACTGCCAGTTACACCAGTGTATGTAATAGTTTGCCATGCAGCTGAATCTGTATATGGGTCTTGGAATGTTACTGTATATGTATGTTGTGTTTGAGTTGCAGTACCATCTATTTCCATAGTACCTGAAATATTAGATGAGCCAACTTCTAAATCAAAGCTAACAGTATTAGTTGCTGCACTAAAGCTCAAATTACTAACTAATGCATTTGCAGCTAATCCAGCAACTGTTACATCACTAACAACATTAACACTCACATCACTATAATCTGTGTCAAGTGACAGAGGAATAGAAATTGTTGTAGAATCACCTGTATAACCTGTAATTGAAGCTGTAGCGTATGATGGATGAATTGATGCTCCTGTGATTACTTCAGAGACAGCTAATTGAGTTGTAAATTGAGGTTCATTAGATTGACCTGTAATTGTATATGTTTGAGTTCCATTAAAAACTGGTGGCATAGTAAATGAACCACCTAAATTTTCAGCTGTATGATTATATACAACTGAACTGTTACTATTCATCCATTGTGAAACTGTAGAATTACTATATGCTACATTATATGAATTATCTAAGACTAAATCGTATGAAGATGGATTTGGAGCGAAAGAAACTGCCCAAGTATGAGAAGAATTATACGTTCCATTAAAATCTTTTTCAAACTGTACTAAACTTTGACCACTTGTTCCTGTCCATGAACCAGTCAACCAGCCATTCTCTTCACTGAGTATATTCATTAATCCAGCAGTTCCACTTCCACCAGTATCATAAATATCACTTCTAACAATTACACTATGTTTGTATACTATAGCAGAAGCTGAACCACTAATAGTAAGTTCATAACTTGCGTCTCCTTGAATTGTTCCATAAAATCTAAACTCTTCTGCTGTTAATGATGAATTAGATGCATCAGCATTTGTACCATTATTAGTTTGTGTTAATAAATTACCACTTCCACTCTCTAATGATGAAGAACATCCATTTATAGTTAAATTATTGTAATAAGTATTAGGGTCAGAGTCCCATGTTATATCATAACTAGTTCCAGCAACACCTGTAAATGTAAATTGACTAGCAGATGAATAATTAGCATGACTAGAACCTATTTGATCGACGGTACCATTTGATATATTATCAACTAAATCAACAGTAACTGTATATGTACACGTTTGTGTCTGAGTCCATGCACTACCATCCCAATAATATCCTGTTTGTGCACCTGGTTCCATATACCAACCTGCTGGAGCAGGGTCACAATTATATGTAAATGTTTCATTACATAATTGCGTAATATATGGTGCTAAAGTAACTGTAGGCCAATTATTATTAGCAAAATTTACATTATTATCATATAAACCTTGTGGAATTGTCTGACTAGCTAAGTTGCTATAATTAGGTTCATTTGTATAATTAGTTTGAATTAAAAATTGTACATTATTGTTACTTGCATTAGGTATTAATGTATTGTTAAAAAATGTAGTATCTGCAGCACTCACATTATCGTCATCTCCACCTGCAGCTGCATCGGTTATTAGAATTACTAATTTTATAGCATCTGCTCTAAAATTACCAGCGAATCCATTTATTATTTCATTACCAGCAATTCCACCAGGTTCTGGGAATGATGAACCATTACCAAGAGGTAAATTTTGAGTATTTAATTTGTTTAATTCAGTTTGAAAATTACCAGAATTTCCAATTGCTCCCATTTTATGTAAACACGTAATTACAGTTCTTGTATTATTTTGCGTAGTGTCTATTTTTTGAGCATTAGGTAAAGCTGCGTATGTTGGAGTATTTTGATAATTTATAGTACCGTTTGTAGAGTATTCATCGAATATAACTAAACCTAATCTATAATCTTCATTTGATTCAGTATGTATTGTATTAATTAAGTCTGTGATTCCAGTTTTAACTTGATCGATTTCTCCTCCCATGGAACTAGTGTAATCAATTAAGAATACAACATCCATACCATTGGAACATAAATCAGAGTTTGAACCTGTCGATGAATTATTATTTGAATAAACGTCTGCTAAGTTGGCATAATCACCCCAGATCTGGTATAAAGAACCATTACCCGAACACAACTGATTAAAGTCAGTTGCATGATAGTTCACATTAATATAATTACTAGGCTGTGGACAATCTACTGGGTGCTGAAATGATTTTATCGATAATGCCATTTATGACGGTTTTTTATATTTATCTCTTCAATTTTGTGCGCACAAAAATGATGAGAGTTTTTATTGTGTCCAAGTCAATGTGGCAGTATAACCATAGGCATCAGAACCTCCATCAGTACACTCAATCCAAACAGTCTTGCCGTGTAAAACAGTATTGGTTAATCCAGTAACATCATAATGTAATGCACCTGATGTATGAACCCAACTTGTTACTTGTACTGGAGTATTTCCAGAAGAATCTTGATACATTAATCTAAAATTAGTAGCTCCAGATGCTGCTACAGTTCCAAATGCTGTTTCTATTTTGGTTAGTTGCCAACCATTAAATAAATCTGGAACCATAATAAAGTTTTTCTTAACATTAGCTGCAACAAATGCCTCATCTCTTGAAATTGGGTTAAGAGCTATATGTTCATATTGGTAACCTGAATATCCTGAAGAACCTGATGAACCACTAGTACCTGATGAACCTGAACCACCTTTTAGTCCTTTATGTCCTTTAGTACCAGAACCACCTTTTAGTCCTTTAACACCTGAAGAACCTGAAGTTCCTGATGAACCACTCGTTCCATTTCCATCAACACCACTTAATCCACTTGAACCACTTGAACCAGATGTTCCATTACCTGTATTACCTTTTAGACCTTTAACACCTGATGAGCCAGAAGTTCCAGAAGAACCAGAACCACCTTTAAGTCCTTTAGTACCAGTATCACCTTTTATACCAGATGTACCCGATGAACCTGAAGTTCCAGAAGAACCAGAACCACCTTTTAGTCCTTTATGTCCTTTAGTACCAGTATCACCTTTTAGTCCTTTAACACCTGAAGAGCCTGATGTACCTGAAGAACCTGAAGTTCCATTATTTCCATCGACACCACTCAATCCACTTGAACCTGATGAGCCAGAAGTTCCAGAAGAACCTGAACCACCTTTTAGTCCTTTAGTACCAGTATCACCTTTTAGTCCTTTAACACCTGCAGTTCCACTTGAACCAGATGTACCTGAAGAACCACTTGTTCCATTATTTCCATCAACACCACTTAATCCACTTGAACCAGATGTTCCAGCTATACCACTTGAACCTGATGTTCCGCTCGAGCCTGATGTTCCACTCGTTCCACTTGAACCTGATGTTCCACTTGAACCTGAAGTTCCGTCAGTTCCGTCAGTTCCATCAGTACCTGAAGAGCCACTAGTTCCTGAAGAACCACTCGTTCCTGAAGTTCCGCTTGAACCTGAAGTTCCAGAAGAACCACTTGTTCCATCAGTACCATCAGTACCATCAGTTCCTGAAGAACCACTTGTTCCCGAAGAACCTGAAGTTCCACTATTTCCATCGACACCACTTAATCCACTTGAACCTGAAGTTCCAGCTATACCACTTGAACCACTTGTTCCTGAAGAACCTGAAGTTCCGTCAGTTCCATCTGTACCTGAAGAGCCTGAAGTTCCACTTGAACCTGAAGTTCCACTAGTACCTGAAGAACCAGAAGTTCCATCGGTACCGTCAGTTCCTGAAGAACCAGATGTACCTGAAGTACCCGAAGAACCTGATGTTCCTGAAGAACCAGAAGTTCCACTAGTACCTGAAGAACCTGATGTTCCTGAAGAACCTGAAGTTCCACTATTTCCATCGACACCACTTAATCCACTTGAACCTGATGTTCCACTGCTTCCACTTGTACCAGAAGTTCCTGAAGAACCAGAAGTTCCACTTGAGCCACTAGTGCCTGAAGTTCCTGAAGAACCGCTTGTTCCTGAAGAACCACTTGTGCCTGAAGTTCCTGAAGAACCACTAGTTCCTGAAGAACCACTAGTTCCATCTGTACCTTGTGGACCTTGAATAGGACCTACATTATTCCATTGAGAACCGTCCCAAGTATGTAAGTCTCCATCAATAATATAACCATCACCGTTAGTATTACCATTTGCAGGTAATTGGCCTGTATTTTCAAAAGTACCTAATATCGTAACTGAAGTACCATCTGCACCACTTGTTCCTGAAGAACCTGATGTTCCTGAAGAACCTGAAGTTCCACTTGAACCTGATGTACCTGAAGAACCAGATGTTCCACTTGAACCAGATGTACCTGAAGAACCAGATGTTCCATTATTTCCATCAACACCACTTAATCCGCTTGAACCTGAAGTTCCATCTGAACCTGATGTTCCACTTGAACCTGATGTTCCAGCTATACCGTCAGTACCTGAAGAACCACTAGTTCCACTACTTCCACTTGTACCTGAAGTTCCGCTTGAACCTGATGTTCCAGAAGAACCTGATGTACCTGAAGAGCCACTAGTTCCTGAAGTTCCACTTGAACCTGATGTTCCAGAAGAACCAGATGTACCTGAAGTTCCAGAAGAACCACTCGTTCCTGATGAACCAGATGTACCGTTATTTCCATCAACACCGCTTAATCCACTTGAACCACTTGTTCCTGAAGAGCCTGATGTACCTGATGAACCTGATGTTCCTGCAATACCATCAGTACCTGAAGAACCTGAAGTTCCATCTGAACCCGATGTTCCTGATGAACCACTTGTACCTGAAGTTCCTGAAGAACCAGATGTTCCACTACTTCCACTTGTACCCGAAGAACCTGATGTTCCTGATGAGCCACTTGTACCAGAAGTTCCTGAAGAACCTGATGTTCCACTACTTCCACTTGTACCGTTATTTCCATCAACACCTGATAAACCTGAAGAACCTGATGTTCCGTCAGTTCCATCTGTACCTGAAGAGCCTGAAGTTCCACTTGAGCCAGAAGTTCCAGCTATACCATCAGTACCTGATGAACCAGAAGTTCCTGAAGTTCCTGAAGAACCAGATGTTCCTGAAGAACCTGAAGTACCAGGTGCTCCTTGAGCTCCATCGACACCAGATAAACCAGAAGAACCAGATGTTCCACTTGAACCTGATGTACCATCATCACCTTGAATTGGACCTACATTATTAAATCCACATACTCCACTTGTTCCATCATATACCCATAAGTCACCTGCAATAATATAACCATCTCCATTTGTTGAGCCAGAAACATTATTACATAATGTAGCTTCATCGGCAAACGAGCCTAATATAGTAACTGAAGTACCATCTGCACCACTTGTTCCTGAAGAACCAGATGTTCCACTTGAACCTGATGTTCCTGCAATACCATCAGTACCTGAAGAACCTGAAGTTCCACTTGAACCTGATGTACCCGAAGAACCTGATGTTCCACTATTTCCATCAACACCACTTAATCCACTTGAACCTGATGTTCCATCTGTACCA
>MDTG01327684.1_pt1 | contig 38224 bp, 34 predicted proteins | sample 811421 | NCBI WGS metagenome assembly MDTG01 (sample SAMN05326645, study PRJNA326480) | marine metagenome | isolation source: seawater | place: Pacific Ocean: South East | collected 2011
CCGCGTTTTGCCCGTTTCGTCCAAAAACGACTTAAAATGATTCGGCCTAAACCTTCGAGCACTCAGTCACGCGCTATGTAATCGGTATTTCTATAGTTTTTATTTCTAAAATTGAGCTTTTAAGGACTCACTTTTTCCATTAAAAGCTGAGGGATGAAGTATATCAAAGCCATCATCAAACCTTTTAAGTTAGAAGCGGTTAAAGAAGCCCTTGCCGAAGTCGGCATCGAAGGCATGACGGTCACTGAAGTAAAAGGTTTTGGGCGTCAACGCGGTCACACTGAGATTTATCGCGGTAGCGAGTACACGGTTGATTTCTTGCCCAAGATTATGGTGGATCTCGTTGTCTCCGATGATGATGTATCCAAGACGGTCGAGATCATTTCAGAGGCTGCCCGAACAGGGAAAATCGGTGATGGCAAAATTTTCGTCCTTCCGGTTGAGGATGCCGTCCGTATCCGCACGGATGAATGCGGGGATGCTGCCCTTTAGCCTAGGCCTGATCTAGCTCGCGAAGGTGTTTTGCCTCAATTCTTTGCCCGATTAAGATCGCTGCTTCGTACAGCAGATACATCGGGAGTGCCAATAAGGATAGAGTGAATGGGTCTCCCCCCGGTGTGATCAGGGCTGCTGTAATCAGAATCACCACAACCATGTGCCTTCGGATGGCGCGCAACTTTTCGACCGAGAGTACTCGCATGTAGATCAGTGCAATAATGATGAGTGGGAATTCAAAGCATAGGCCAATGCCTAGGGTCATCCAGACAACGAGGCCATAGTAGTGCGGGGCAGACCAGATCAGCTCGAAGCCAAAAAGCTGGTTGAGGCTAATGGAAAAAGCAAGGGATGCCGGTAGGATTAAAAAGTAGCTAAAGAGGGCTCCGATAAGAAAAAGAGAAAAGATCCCTGCCGATAGAGGAATCAGTACAAGGCGTTCTTGGCGTTTGAGCCCAGGCATGACAAAGCGCCCCATAGCATAGAGCATAAAGGGGAGTGAAATGGAAAGTCCCCCTAGAAAGCAGACTTGCAGCAAAACTGAAAAAACGCCCATGGGGCTTGTTGTCACGAGGCCCTGCATCAGCTCGGGGTGACCACCCATCGCTCGTTTGAGGGGCCAGGAGAGCACATCGGCAAAAAACGGAAAAAAGGCCCCCACGATCACAATGCCACACAACAAAAAGCCCGCGCAGCGCAAGGCTACCCGCCGAAGTTCTTCGACGTGGTCTAGGAAGGGCATCGCACCCTCAGGCTTTGCTGTTTCTAGTGACTCATTCATTCCTTAAGCCCACTACCTTATGCGTTGACAGTAAAAGTCCAAGTTTTTTTAATAAGAGAGTTTTATATACCTTTTGGGACTCTTGAAGTCCTATCTTTTTACCCTCAAATATTAATAAGGTCTATATGCCCCAAAAGAAAGCAAACAAAATAAAATACCTCTATGCTTTTGGAAAACAAACCGATGGGTCCGCTCGTGACCGTGAGCTTTTAGGAGGCAAGGGTGCCAACCTGGCTGAGATGGCGCGTATCGGCCTCCCCGTTCCACCCGGCTTCACTTTGACGACGGACGTTTGCTCCCATTATTATGCCCAGGCACATCAGTACCCCCGTGGCCTCGAAAAAGAAGTGCAGGCTCAGATAAAGAAAGTCGAAGCCCAAACGGATAAGCGTTTTGGTGATGTCGCCAATCCCCTGCTTGTCTCCGTTCGCTCCGGGGCACGTGAATCCATGCCTGGGATGATGGATACTATTTTAAACCTGGGCCTCAACGATAAGACCGTTGAAGGTCTGGCTGTGCGAACTCAAAACCCACGCTTTGCCTATGATGCGTATCGGCGGTTTATTCAAATGTATGGTGATGTTGTACTTGGAGTTCGCCCACGCAACGAGCGCGAAGAAGACCCTTTTGATCAGTTGTTAGAGCAGCTAAAATCAACAGAGGGTGTTTCGTCGGACTCAGGTTTATCCACCGAAGCTTTAAAGAGGCTTATCCTAAGTTACAAAAAACTCGTTAAAGAAAGAACGAAAAAAGCATTCCCTCAAGATGTTTATACGCAGTTGTGGGGAGCCATTGGGGCTGTTTTTATTTCTTGGAATAATGAACGAGCTCGCTTGTATCGGCAAAAATACAATATCCCGGCCGATTGGGGAACGGCCGTTAATGTGCAGGCGATGGTTTTTGGGAATATGGGTAATACGTCGGCTACTGGCGTTGCCTTTACGCGCAATCCTGCAAATGGAGCGCATGAGCTTTATGGTGAGTATCTTATCAATGCCCAGGGCGAGGATGTTGTTGCTGGTGTGCGTACACCATCTCCGATTCAAGACATGAAGCATGGGATGCCAGATACCTATGCCAGTATTGAGAAAGTCGCTAAGAAGCTCGAAGCTCACTTTAAGGATATGCAGGATTTTGAGTTTACGGTGGAGGCGGGTAAGCTCTACATGCTGCAGACCCGAAGCGGCAAGCGAACGGGGCTGGCTGCTGTGCGCATTGCTACAAGCATGGTCAAGTCGCGGTTAATTTCAGAAAAAGAGGCCTTAAAGCGTATTCCGGCTGACTCTATAGGAAGTCTTTTGGTTCCTGTCTTTGATGCCGAGAGCAGGCGGCATGCAAAGCGCATTGCTAAAGGGCTCCCGGCAGGTCCGGGTGCTGCCAGTGGCGTTGTTGTTTTTAGCGCGCATGTCGCTGAAAAATTGGCTGCGCAAGGTGAAAAAGTTATTCTTTGTCGGCGTGAAACCTCTCCAGAAGACCTGCGTGGTATGATGGCAGCCGAAGGCATACTCACGCTTTTAGGTGGGGTGAGTTCTCATGCAGCGCTCGTTGCACGTCAAATGGGTAAGGTCTGTATCGCAGGAGCTGGCAGTCTTTCTATTGATTATGAGAAAGGGCAACTCATCACAGGGGACTTGGTCTTGAACGAAGGAGATGCGATTTCCATTGATGGTAACACAGGGGATGTGTTTTTAGGCTCTTTAAAGACAGCGCCTTCGGAAGTAACGCGCGTGCTCAGTGGCTTGCTTAAGCCAGAAAAGAGTGATGTTTTTCAGCTCTTTAACACCGTTATGGGCTGGGCCGACAAAACAAGACGACTTAAAGTGCGTACGAATGTGGATACACCCGATCAGGCTCAGCAAGCGGTTTCACTCGGAGCTGAAGGTATCGGTCTTTGCCGAACAGAGCATATGTTTTTTGAGGGTGAGCGCATTACGATTATGCGGCAAATGATACTGGCTGCAGATGCTAAAGAGCGTGAAGCGTCGCTAAAGCAGCTCCTGCCGCTTCAGCGAAAAGACTTTGCTGGTATTTTCCGTGCTATGGGTGGGCGGCCTGTGACGATTCGTTTGCTCGATCCACCATTGCATGAGTTTTTGCCTAAAGACGATGCTTCGCGAAAGGAACTGGCTCAAGTGTTGGGTGTTACTCCAGGAGTGATTGCTGAGCGTGTCCGCTCTCTTGAAGAGAATAATCCGATGCTCGGGCACCGTGGGTGCCGCCTAGGTATTACTTACCCTGAGATAACACAAATGCAAGTGCAGGCTATTTTTGAGGCGGCAGCTCAGGTGATGTTAGCCAAAAAATCGGTGCCCGTTTTGGTTGAAATCATGGTGCCGCTTGTGGCTTTTTCAAAAGAGCTCGATCATCAAGTGGCCATTATCCGTTCAACGGCAGAAAGCGTTATGCAGCGCAAAAAAGTGAACATTCAGTATAGTGTGGGGACGATGGTAGAAGTCCCTCGTGCAGCGCTTGACGCAGAGTCCATTGCTCACACGGCTGAATTTTTTAGTTTTGGGACGAATGACTTAACCCAGACGGGCCTTGGTATGAGCCGTGATGACTCCTCGAGCTTTTTGTCTCGCTACCGAGATATTGAGATTGTTGACCAAAACCCCTTTGCAACACTCGATCAGTCCGGAGTGGGGCAGCTTGTTGAGTTTGCCTGTGAGCGAGGTCGCCGGGGGAGGAAGGCGCTCAAGCTTGGTATTTGCGGCGAGCACGGAGGAGACCCTGAGTCTATTAAGTTTTTTAACAACATTGGTTTAGATTATGTAAGTTGCTCGCCTTTGCGCATACCTATTGCTCGATTAGCAGCGGCTCAAGCTGTGTTAAACAATTAAAGTGTTTAGGCAAAGAAGTCTTGCAGGTAACCGGTTCCCTGGCAGCATGTCTATGGCCTTCTTTGTCTAGATGTCAATTACACAAGAAAAGAGAACAAAAACGCGCGCATTGCTGGTTGGATCCGTGGCTCATGGGCAGGATGAAGAGGAAGCGCTCTCTCTGCTCGAAGAGCTCGTGGATCTTGTCGGGAGCCTGAATATAGAGGTTGCTGAGAGTGTTCTTGTTCGTCTGAGAAAGACGCATGCACCCTTTTTGCTGGGTAAGGGAAAAGTTGATGAGATTATCGCACTTGCCCAGGCGCACGATTGTGATCTTATTGTCTTCGATCATGAGCTGTCCCCCGCGCAGCAACGCAACTGGGAAAAGGAGAGTGAGCTCGTTGTTATTGATAGGCAAGAGGTCATCTTGGATATTTTCGCTGAACGTGCCCAAACTAAAGAAGCCGTGCTTCAAGTAGAACTTGCTTATTGGGAGTATGCTTTGCCTCGGCTAAAAAGGGCTTGGACGCACCTCAGTCGTCAGCGAGGTGGGAGCGTTACCCAGCGAGGTGAAGGGGAGAAGCAAATTGAGCTCGACCAAAGAATTGTTCGTCAAAGGATTGCTAAGCTGAAGCGTGAGCTTGCAGAGGTGGTGCAGCATCGAGGCGTTCAGCGAAAGCAGCGGATGAAGGTGCCAATTCCGACCGCTTCGATTATTGGCTATACGAATGCAGGGAAATCTTCATTGCTTCAGGTGCTCACCAAATCGGATATTTTGGTGGAGGATAAGCTCTTTGCAACGCTTGACCCAGTAACCCGAAGATTAAAGCTGCCTTCAGGACGGCTTTTGCTCTTAACCGATACAGTTGGGTTTGTCCGTCGCTTGCCCCACCGTCTTGTGGATGCATTTAAGGCAACTTTAGAAGAAGCGATTCATGCAGATTTTTTAATTCATGTCATGGATTTGAGTAGTCCTGATGTCGAGCAGCACAGGCAGACGACCTTGGATGTTTTGGCAGAGCTTAATATTTCTGAAAAACGGATCATCCCTGTTTTTAATAAAGTAGACCTGCAGGAAGATGCTCTTTTTAAGAGCTCTTTAAAAGCGCAGTTCCCTGAGAGTATTTTTGTGAGTGTTCATACCGGTGAGGGCTTGGATGTCCTGCAGTCTACAATGGACGCGGTGCTGGAAGATTCTCTCATCAGTGCTCAATTGTTAATCCCCTATAAGGAATATGAGTGGGTTGCTCGTTTGCACCAAATGGGGTGTGTTTGTGAAGAGAAAGATGATGAAGCAGGTGTTTGGCTTAAAGTGCATCTCCCCAAGCGTGTGTATGAGCTTTTAAGCCCGTTCGTTGTCCAATAATGAAAGATTTGGCTCGCTGATAAGGGTGTTTTTTTTGAATATAGAATGACGTGTATGAAGCAAATTAAGATTAAGTTTGTTGATGGTGTTGAGTCTTACGGAATTTTTATTAAAAAAGCACTGGAATCACTCTACCAGGTTAAGGAGTCGGATCGCCCAGATTTTTTGTTTTATGGTGATGATGGGGCAAGGACACATTATAACTATAGGGACTGTGTTAAAATTTATGTCCCTATTGAAGACTGCTATCCTAACTTTGGCTATTGCCATTATACGATGGGGTATTTGCTGCTCGATAATCCTAGGAGCCTTAGGGTCCCTTTTTATGTACTTGATTCCAAGGCATCTGATATTGTCAAAAACTCAAACGAGATAGACGAGCTCGTTAGAATAAAAACAAATTTCTGTGCATTTTTAGTTTCCAATGGAAATCCCAGAAGAACCCGAAAAAGAATCCAATTTTTTGAAAAATTAAACCGTTACAAGCAGATTGATTCTGGGGGGAAATTTAAAAATAATCTTGGAAAGATCATACCACCTTTAGAGACGATAAATTTTCTTCGTAGTTACAAGTTCTTTATTACTTTTGAAAATCATGAGGCGCCTTATTACGCTTCCGAAAAGATCATTAATGCGATGAAGGCGCGGGCCACGGCCATTTATTGGGGTGATCCTAAGATTGGTGAAGACTTTAACTCTAGAAGTTTTGTTAATCTTTATGATTATGCCTCTGAAGAAGAGGCGATTGAGCATATTATTGAGCTCGATCAAAATGAAGCCCTGTATCGTGAAAAACTTGCTGAGCCGTACTTTCATAATAATGTGCCGAATAAGTACTATGATGAGGCGCGGTTAAAGGCATTTTTAACTCGAGTGGTTGAGGATCCTCGCCCTCGACTCGATAGATTCCATGTTAGGCATTTGCTCTACGAATACTCTAAGAAGATTAGACCTTATTTGAATAGATAAATGGATGATTGTATTATAGTTCGGATTATGGGTGGGCTTGGAAACCAAATGTTTCAGTATGCCTTTGGACGCTATATAGCTGATAAGTTAAAAGTGCCGCTCAAGCTTGATTTAAGCACCTTTGATGAGCCTTATGAGAAGAGACCTTACGCTTTGGATTGCTTTAATATCAAGGCTTCCGTGGCAAGTAGGGCTGAAGTCAGCGAAGTTAGGCGAAAGCCTAATGCATTTACGAAGCTTTTTCGGAAGTGTTCTGGCGTGAGTCGGGGTTGGGTGCGGGAGAAGGCGGAACATCGTTTTTGTGAGCGCATGGAGTATGTTGCCGCTCCAGCTTATCTTGATGGCTACTGGCAGTGTTTTGAGTACATGAAGAGGGCAAAGCACTTGATTGAAGAGGACTTTCAATTGAGATGCCCGCTTAACAGCGAAAGTAGTGCTATTCTCTCAGATATGGCGGAGTCGACCTCAGTGAGTATCCATGTGAGACGGGGTGATTATGTGAGTAATCCAGAGTTTAAAGCTGTTCATGGTGTTTGTCTGCTAGAGTACTATGCAAAGGCAGTTGACCTTCTTCGCGATCGATTCGGCGTGCTGAATTGCTATGTTTTTTCCGATGATCCAGATTGGGTTCGCGAGCATCTAGACTTGCCTGTAGGATCAACGATCATCGATCCTAATGAAAAACATCCTGAAAAAGATCTCTATCTCATGATGGGTTGTAAGCACCACGTAATTGCCAACAGTTCCTTTAGTTGGTGGGGGGCTTTTTTAGGAGAAGCCTCAGAAGGTGATTGCGTTATTGCACCTAAGCAATGGTATGCTAATGGAAAAACTTCGGGGGATTTGCTTCCAGAGGAGTGGGTTAGGCTTTAGAGCGTGTGCTTAAGTGGCTTGATCTGAATCACCGAGGATGGTTTTCAGTTGAAGTTCGAAATTTGAGAAGATACCGAGGATGCTTTCCTTGAGGTTTTTTGTTTGCTGAGAATTGGTAAATTGGCTGCTTTTATCGAACGTTTTGATGAGAGTTATGATGCTGCTGCGTTCGTCTTTAGGTATGAGGCCTGGGTAATCGTCTCCAAAAATGTAGGGAAGAGCGCCTTGCTTAAGGGCAATGACAGGAAGTTCCATGAGAGCCGCCTCGATCATTGAAAGGCCGAAGCTCTCTTGGACGGTTCCAGGGAAAACCGCAAGGTCTGACGCTGCGTAGATCTCAGCGATGTCGGCGCGCTCGCCCAAGATTTCTATAGGCTGGTCGGCATTTTCCTTGTTTAAAATACTCGCTAGCTTGTTGCGGTCACCCTCGCTAATGGGGCCTGCGATGACGAGCTTCCAGGTTTTTTTGAGAGTTCGATCTTTTAGGAAGCTGTCTATAAGCCAAGGCTGGCCCTTGCCTTCGCCGTAGCGCCCGACGCAAACGGCAACTTGGCGATCTTCCCAGCCAAAAGACTTTCTTAAGCTTTCTCTATTATGGTTTTCTTTGGAGAATGTGTTTGTGTCCACCTTGGGGTCGAGAGGGAGGATTTCTTTGTGTAGAAGACGGTTTGCTTCGATGTGTTGCTTGATGAAGGTGTTGGCAATGAGCTTGTCTGCATTGTTGGCGCCGTAGCGAGCCCATTTTTGGATGCATTCATGAGAGCTGAAATCATACTCTCCCTGCCAAAGCGAGTAGACAGGTGTTTGGCTTGTTTTGCCCAGTTTGATGGAGGCCCATAGGGGATAAAGATCGCCTACTAGGATGCATGATGACTTGGCTTCAATCGATTGTATGAACTGCTTGCAGGTCTTGATGAAGGGGTAGTATGTGAAGGCTGTTTTGAGCTTGCATGGTCTGGGTATGGGGCTGATGCAGTAGCCTTCTACCAAGGCTTCGAATTGTTGGAAGAGGGAGCCTTTGCTTGGGGTAATGAGGTAGTTTCGAATGCCGAGGGATTGGGTTGTCTTTAGAATGTTGAGCAAGTGAAGCTCTGCCCCTCCTAGGTTTGTGGAGTCGTGAATGAGGATGAGTGCTTCTGGAAAAGAGCCTGGCATTAGGCGTTTTGGCGCTTTTTGTAGTGCTTCCAGGCAGATATGACTTGCTCTAGCCTCTTTAACAAGGGCTGGGGTGAGGACAAAATGAGCTTTCGGTATACCTTAAGCTCTTCTTTAGACGGGTGCTCTATAGTGCGAAATTCGGAGAGAGCCTTGCAATGAAGGAGTGGAGAGAGACCAGCCTGATCCCAGTAGTGTTGGATGACCGAGAAGGTTAAAAGCTCAATGTTGTAGCTTGAGCAGGCGCTCCTTATTTGTTGGTCGTCATTCTTCCCGTGGGACCTGTAATAGACGGTGGGTGCCTTTAAATAATATTTATGCGCTCCTAGGATGGAAGAGCCGTGGACAAGGCCGACTTCACCGTGCCCTTTAGTGAAGCTAGCCCATGCTTTGGGGTAGGGGAATATTTTTTCGGCAAGTCTTTTGCGAACGGAGAGTGTAGAGGTTTGGCCGCCTGCCCAGTGCCTCCCAAAATAAGCAGCGACTGGCGCTATGCCCTTTGAGCCGCTTTTCTCGAAGCGAAAGACGTGGCCCGTTTGATCGCCTGTATATTGGTAGGCCGTAAAAACAAAATCGACCTTGGGTTCTTGTTTGAAGACATTGAGGCAGCCTTCGATGTGGTTGGGTGCGTAATAGTCATCCGCATCGAGGAAGAAGATAATGTCTCCAGTGCTGTGCTGGATGGCCGTGTTAAAGGCAGTGATGTGCCCTCCATTGTCTTGCTTAACTAAGCGAACTAGGTTGTTTTCAGAAAAGGCTGCTTCGATGCGTTGGATTGAGTCATCCGTGGACCCATCATCAACGATGATGATTTCATCGGGCTGGGCCGTCTGGTCTAGAGCGCTTTGGATGGCTTCGCAGACGTACTGGCCGTAGTTGCAATTCGTAATCAGGACAGAAATACGCATAGCTTGCCCGTAAAAAGAGAGGCGGAGATTAGCTGAATGCGCTTATTAGACCTTAAAGCCTATATTGCCTTCTAGGTCTTTCCCTTGGCTCTCGGAAGAGGCAGGTACAGTGCCTTGGGTGCCCTCGAGCTCTGTAAGCCAGCTCTCTGCAGTTTCTAGAAAGTTGCCAACGACGTTTTTAAAAGAGAGGCTGTCGAGCTGATCGATGGGGTGTCCGTAGGAGAGGATGATGCGGTTGCTCCGCTCATCGATGGAGAATGTTGCCCCATGGGTTTCAAGGCAGAAGAAGTTAGCCTTCAGGAGCCTTTCAAAGAGTTGTTCCTTATTTTCGGAAGGCACCGAACCCATGGGAGAGTACATGTAGAGGATGGGGCTGTCAGGCGGGAGCTCGATAATGAACTCAAGATCGTTTCCGTATTGGAATGCGCATAGGTTGTTGTCGTTTAAAGCCAAGTTAGCAATACCGGCTTCTGTGCCGAGCTCCTTGAGCCATCCATTCACGATGTAGTTGTTATCCATAGAATTACGTCGTAGGTTTTGTTAAGTATATAGGAGCTCACGGTCCTCCGTCAAGGCTTTGGAGTTGATTTCATTCCATCTTAAGCAACGTACATGGTGTTGATCGTTCACACTCTCCAAATGGGGCGTGAGCTCCTTGCACTGTGCACGTGCGTGATAACATCGATTTTCGAAGGGGCAACCGTCTTTAATTAGCTGATAATCAGATGCTTGACCCTTGATTGTGGGGAGCCTAGCCTTGTTTTTGCTGTCCAGGCTTGGCATGGATTTGAGGAGCCCTTGGGTGTAGGGGTGTTTCGGATGTTCAAAAAGATCATTAACGAGGGCTTCTTCTACAATTTTACCGCCGTACATGACGATAACCCGGTCGCATAATTCGGCGACGACGCCCAAATCGTGAGTGATGAACATGAGTGCCATCCCGTATTCCTTTTGGATAGATTGAAGGAGCTCAAGGATTTGGGCTTGGATAGTGACGTCTAAGGCAGTTGTGGGTTCATCAGCAATGAGCAGCTTGGGCTTGCAGGCTAGGGCCATCGCAATGCTGACGCGTTGGCGCATGCCACCAGATAGTTGGTGAGGGTATTCGTGCATACGTGTTTCTGGAGAGCCGATGCCCACGCGACTTAACAAATTGCATGCTTCAGCCCAGGCATCTGCTTTGCTGAGGCCTTTGTGCAGGAGGAGAGGCTCGCACACCTGTTTGCCTATTGTGTGTACTGGGTTGAGTGCAGTCATGGGCTCTTGAAAGACCATGCTGATCTCTTTCCCGCGAATTTTTTGCAGGGCTTCATTGCTCATGTTGAGCAAATCTTCGTTTTGGAAAATGACCTCGCCTTCTAGGATTTTGCCCGATGGATGTGGGATAAGCTTGAGCAGTGAGAGGGCTGTTGCCGTCTTGCCACATCCAGATTCGCCGACGATGCCAAGTGTTTCTCCTGGGTATATGGAGAAGCTCAAGCGATCCACAGCGCGCACGTTACCTTCATCTGATTGAAACTCGGTCGTTAGCCTTCGAGTTTCGAGTAAGGGATTGTGGTGCTCTGTGTTTAGTTTTTCCATTCTGTGAATATATGGATGTCATTTGGGAAAACTTGCTTGCCTGTTTTTTCGGCTTCGAGTGTTTCTTTTTTTAAGTCTTCATCTATCCAGTAGAGACCATAAGATCCTGGGCCTTCACTTCGCTTGGTTGCGAAATGTTCAGGAAAACGGATCCAGCGCCAGTAGCCGACTCGGAACATCGGAGGGTAGAAGCCTGGGACATAGGAAGCGTTTTCATGGATCTTTTCTTGGATTTGGTGAGAAAGCTCAATGAGCTCTGTTTCATTGCCCGAGTTGTCGTATTTATCGATAAGGATGTCTAGCTCGGGGATGTCGGTGTTGGTTACATTGTTTGTTTGAGGCTTGTGGGCATTGTCTGAATGCCAGCCTTCCCAGTAAGATGGGTACGTTGGTGCAACGTGTTTCCAGCCCATAAATACAATTTCATGATTTTTTTCTAAGATTTTTTTAAAGGCGGTGGTTGGGTCGAGAAGCTCGATATTGAGCTCAACACCGGCTTTTTCAGCCTCTTCCTTGAGGATCGGAAAAACAGGCTCAAATTGAGGGTAACCACTTGTCAGAGTGAACGAGAGGCGTTGCCCTTGTTTATTCAATAGAATGCCGTCTTTTCCTGCTTGTGTGAAGCCTGCTTTGGCAAAGTATTCGCGTGCTTTTTCGGGAGAGTACGGCCTTGCTTGAAGCGCGGGATTTACGTATGGGCCGTAGCCATCTTCGCCTGTTTTAAGGCGGGTCCAGTCACCACGGAAATAGAATTCAATGATTTGGTCAAAATTGCTTGCGTATTGAAGGCCCGTTCGAATGTCTTGGTTATTGAGCAAGGACTTGTCTTCATTTAGATAAAGACCATAAGTAGGACGAGGTACATCATTATAAAAGATAGCCCTTTGAATGTAGCCGTTTTTGACTTCGGGGATGTCACTTTTAACGTACCAATATTCAGAGAGCTGAAGCGCAAACATGTCGATCTCGCCGCGGCGAAATGCTTCGAAGGCTTTGCTGTCATCGCGGATGACTTTGTAGTGGATTTTGTCTGGATTGTAGCGGTAGCGGTAATATTTTTTGTCCTTGGCCCACCAGTTCTGAACGCGTGTTAGCGTAATAGCATCGCCTTTTTTGATATTTGACTCTTTGACCTCATAGGCGCCTGTAGTGGGTGGGAATTTCCATTGGTAGCGTTGAGGGTAATCTTTTAGGTTGTTGAAGAAATGCCTAGGCATGGCAAAGATGCCACTGACGCGGTCATAAGGGTCGGGCATGACGTGGGGGACGCTGATGGATAGGGTGTAATCGTCGTACTTAGTGATGTTGGTGTAATTGTCCGAGTACCAATTGTTGTACCAAGGGGCCTGAACATGTGTAGAGCGCATGAAGTAAAAGAGGAAAAAATAGTCGTCTGCTGTGATCGGAGTCCCGTCTGAATAGCGAGCATCGGGATCGAGTTTGAAATAAACGGTCTTTTTGTCTTCGGAGAGTGCCCATGCGCTTGCGGTCCCTGGGTAGTAAGCATTTTGATTGGGGTGGAGTGATATGAGTGAGACGATATTGGAGTCGTAGAGAATGCCTCTAAAGGATCCGTTAGCGTCTGGGCCTATCATCCTTAAGGTCCTCGGAAAGGAGGGTATATAGGAGTGCATCGTCCCTCCTTTTTTCGCTGCGGGTGAGGAAAATTCAGGAAGATCGCTGCCATTTTCCCAAGAGAGATCTTCAGGGAGATCCTCTATCGTGGAGAAAGTGAAAAAGTCAGAATTGTCTTTGTAGTATTGTTCGACTTCTGCCGTGTTATCTTTGACGGCTTCGGTTTGTTTTTCTTTGCAGCTTGTGAGCCCTAAGGATCCTGAGATGAATAAAGAGGCCAGGAAAATGCGTCTTGCGAGTGAATGGCTAAGCGTCATAAACAGTAAATTTTTTGGGGTCAAAAGCTTCTCGGATGGCTTCACCGACGAAGGTGACGAGCGTGAGTACAAAAACAAGGGCAATGAAGGCCGAGGAGACGATCCAGGGAGCGTTTAAGTTTTTAGTGCCTTGCCTTAAAAGTTCTCCCCAGCTGGGTGTTGGTGGCGGTAGCCCAAAGCCAAGGAAGTCGAGCGCGGTAAGAGCTGTGATGGCTGCAGCGATGCTGAAGGGGACAAAAGTAACAAGAGTCGATAGGGCATTGGGCAAAATATGAACAAAAATGAGCCTGCTATTGCTTGCACCCAGGATGCGTGCGGATGCAACATAGTCGCGCGCCTTTTCTTTGTAGGTGGCTGTGCGCATGTAATAGGTCATGCTTGTCCACGAAAAGAGGACAATGATCGCAAGAAGAATGGCAATATTGGGGCGGACAATGGAAGTGACGATAATGACGATGTAGAGAAATGGCAGGTTCGACCAAATTTCGATGAGTCGCTGGACGGTTAAGTCAAAAGCACCGCCTGCATAGCCCATGCTGCAGCCAATAACGATGCCAATTAAATAGGTAAACACGAGGTAGACGAGCGCCCCACCCATGGTGATCCTAAAACCGTAAAAAAGGCGGGCTAGAATGTCTCTTCCGATGTTGTCTGTGCCAAGGTAGTGCTTTTGCTCAAATGAAGGGGATGTCGGTGGGTATTCGTTGCTGTGGTAGTTGCTTTCGAAGGGGCTGTAAGGTACTGCAGGCATGAGGACCCAGTTGCCCGTTTTTTCTTCGTCAAACAAATGCTCTAGGGCTCGATAATTAACTTCGTAGTCGTAGCCAAGGCCAAAATCTTTGCCAGTGAGTATCTTCCCATAGGTGGGGAAAAAATACTCGCCGTTATACTTTACGATTAGAGCTCGATCGTTGACGAGGAGCTCTCCAAAACAGGAGAGAAGCACCATGCTCGATAAAATGAGGAAAGAATAATAACCGCGCTTGATCGAGCGGAATCGCCGAAATTTTTTCTTTGTTAGTGGGCTAATCCTCATGGTTGTTATTGGAAGCGTATACGTGGGTCGACGATGGCAACGAGGATGTCTGACAGGATGTTTCCAAGGAGTAAGAGTATAGAGGCTAGGAGCAGTACACCCATAACGATAGGATAATCACGATCTAGGATGGAGGTGTAGCCGAGGAGTCCAAAACCATTGATGTCGAAAATTGTCTCAATAAGGAAAGAGCCTGTAAAAATAAGGGTTATATTTTGGCCGAAATTTGTCGCGATGGGGATGAGTGAGTTGCGAAATGCATGCTTTAAGATGGCTTGTTTAAATGAGGACCCTTTGGCGATCGCCGTGCGAACATAATCAGCAGCGATATGGTCCATTAAATTGTTTTTCATTAGGAGGGTGAGGAAGGCGAAGCTCCCAACGAGATAGCAAATGAGAGGTAGGGTGCTGTGTTGGATGAGATCGAGCACTTTGCCCCAAGCCGTTAGTTCTTCGAAGTTGTCGCTTACAAAGCCTCCCATGGGGAACCATTCGAGCCTTGCTGCTAAAAATACAACGAGTAAGCTTCCCAAGACGTAATTGGGGATGGCATAGCCAATAAACACTGTGATGGAGCTTGCATTGTCGATCCACGTTCGGTGTTTGATGGCTTTTAGGATGCCTAGTGGGATGCATAGGGTATAGGTGAGGAATACCGTTAAAACGCCGTAAAAAATGGAAATGGGAAAGCGTGTTTTGATGATGTCCCAAACCGGCTCATTGTAGCGGTAGGATGTGCCGAGGTCTCCTTGGAGTACTTTCATGAGCCATAAGCCATAGGCTGTGTACCAGGGCTTATCGAAGCCGTAGTAGGCTTTGAGTTCTTTAATTTGGCTTTCAGAAAGAGCTGCACTGCTGGCGCCGGCGCTCCCCCCGTGTTGTGCGCTAAACATCTGCATTTCAGCGATGGCTTGCTCTAGAGGCCCTCCGGGGACGATGCGCGTGATAAAAAAGACAATTAAGGTGATGCCGACCAGGGTAGGGGGAATAAGGAGGAGTCGCCGAATAAAGTAGTCGCGCATAAGGCTTTAGGATAGCTTTGTCATGGTTGAGGCCATTCCAACTAAAAACAGAGAGAAAGTCAATGATTGCTCTTTTGAAGATCCTTAGCATAGGGTGGGTTCTATGAAAGCTAATAATGGCCTTATGCAAGCGGCAGCTGAGCTTCGAGATGGTGTCAATGAGCTTACTTTTAGCGAGCCTGTTGCCTATATCTATAATCCGCTGGATTATGCCTGGGCCCCGCATGCTCGCTATTTAGAGCTGCATGGTGGATCTCCTAAAAAAGTCGTCTTCCTTGGCATGAATCCAGGGCCTTTTGGTATGGCACAAACAGGGGTTCCCTTCGGTGAAATAACTGCTATTCGTGATTGGGTGGGTATTTGCGAGCCTGTTAGGAAGCCCTCTAAAGAGCATCCCAAACGCCCGATTGATGGTTTTGACTGTCCACGCTCCGAGGTCAGTGGGCGTAGGCTTTGGGGCCTTTTTGCTGAAAGGTTTGGTACCGCAGGAGATTTCTTTAAGGATCATTTTGTCGCTAATTATTGTCCTCTCGTGTTTGCTGAAGAGAGCGGGCGCAATTATACACCAGATAAGTTGCCCGCGCGTGAGGCGACACCCCTTTTTAAGCTTTGTGATGACCACCTGAGAGCTTTGGTGGATGCAACGGAGGCTGAGTGGGTGATAGGCGTCGGGGCTTTTGCGGAGGGACGTGCTCGTGAAGCTTTAGAGGGTATGCCCGTTAAAATAGGAAAAGTATTGCACCCAAGCCCTGCGAGCCCTGTTGCTAATCGAGGATGGGGTGAAGCAGCTACCAAGCAATTGCAAGCCCTCGGCATTTGGTCATAAAAAAGCCGAAGAGGCTGTAAGCACCTTCGGCTTTTAATGTGTAATCGTTTTTGCTTAAAGTGCGTGGATAGCGCGTTTGTCGACAGCCAGCGCAGCCTCTTTCATCGTTTCAGAAAGGGTTGGGTGTGCGTGGATCGTGCGCGCAAAGTCTTCAGCACTGCCGCTATATTCCATGTGTGCGACGGCTTCGGCAATCATCTCTGATGCGTTGTGCCCGAGTATTTGAATGCCAAGCAAGCGATCGGTCTTTGCACAAGCAATGATTTTTACGAGGCCATCGGTAGCTCCAACGGCAAGTGCACGCCCATTGGCTGCAAAGGGCATTTTGCCGATGTTGACAGCAATGCCTTGGGCTTTTGCTTCTTGTTCTGAGATGCCAACACTGGCGATCTCAGGGTCTGTATAGACGACATTAGGGATCACATCGTAATTGACGTGGCCAGCTTTGCCGGCCATGTGTTCAACGACGGCGACACCTTCCTCTTCGGCCTTATGGGCAAGCATAGGCCCTGCGACGACATCACCAATAGCGTATACGCCAGGAAGGTTTGTTTGGAAGTGCTTGTTGACGGCGATGCGCTTACGCTCATCCAGCTGGAGGCCGGCAGCCTCTGTGCCGAGGTTGTCTGTATATGGGCATCTGCCTACAGCAACCAGGATGACGTCTGCCTCAAATTCCAGGGCCTTGCCGTTTTTCTCTGCTGTTAGGAATGTTTTGCCCTTATCTTTTTTCATGCCGGTGACTTTTGCCCCAAGCTCAAAGTGCATGCCCTGCTTTTTGAAGATACGCTCTGCAAGCTTGCAAATATCATCATCAAACGTGGGTGCGACTTTGGGGAGAAGCTCAACGACTGTAACCTCACTCCCTAGGCGCTTCCAGACAGAGCCAAGCTCAAGGCCAATAGCTCCAGCACCAACGACAACGAGCTTGTTTGGCGCTTTTTTAAGAGCGATAGCATCATCACTTGAGATGACCGTTTTGCCGTCAAAAGGTAAAAAGGGAAGCTCGATCGAGGTTGACCCTGTTGCTATCAGGATGTTTTTGCCTTCGATGGTTTGCTTCTCTTTGTCACCCCGGATGTTAACTTTGCCATTCCCTGCAAGTTGGCCCGTTCCTGAAAATAGAGCTATCTTGCGGCCCTTAACGAGTTGCTGGATGCCCATGCGGAGCTTGTCGACTACGGACTCCTTCCGCTTCATGAGCTTGGCAATGTCCATGGAGGCTCCCTTAACAGAAATGCCGTGTTCAGCGCTTTGCTCTTCGATGAAGTGGTACATCTCCGTTGAGTGCAAGAGAGCCTTGCTTGGGATGCAGCCAACATTAAGGCAAGTGCCACCAAGATGAGCATTTTTTTCGACAAGGGCTGTTTTGAGGCCGAGTTGTGCGCCGCGAATGGCTGCAACGTAGCCCCCTGGGCCAGAGCCGATAACGATGAGATCAAAAGATGTATCTGCCATAGTAAATGAATTAGATGTTAAGGAGCATGCGTGTTGGGTTTTCGATGCATTCCTTGACTTTGATGAGGAATGTCACGGCTTCCTTACCGTCAACAAGGCGGTGGTCGTAACTTAAAGCAAGGTACATCATTGGACGGATAACAACTTCTCCATTAACTGCAACAGGACGTTGCTGGATGGAGTGCATACCTAGGATGCCGCTTTGCGGTGGGTTGATGATCGGCGTTGAGAGGAGCGATCCGTAGATGCCTCCGTTTGAGATGGTAAATACACCGCCTTCGAGGTCGTCCATGGTGATCTTTCCTGCGCGTGCGCGCTTGGCGTAATCGAGAATTTGCATTTCGATTTCAGCGAAGCTCTGCGAGTCAGCATCACGGACAACAGGGACAACGAGGCCTTTTTCTGTGCCAACGGCAACCCCAATATCAAAATAGTTGTTTTGAATGATCTCAGCCCCGTCGATTTGCGCATTGATGGCTGGCACGGCTTGAAGCCCTTGGACAACGGCCTTTACGAAGAAGGACATGAAACCAAGCTTGATGCCGTGCTTGTCGACAAATGTTTCTTGGTGCTGTTTGCGAAGATTCATAACAGCACTCATGTCGATTTCATTGAATGTTGTTAATATCGCTGCTTCGTGTTGAGAGGCAACGAGACGCTCTGCAATCTTTCGGCGGAGCGGTGTCATCTTCTTGCGCGTTTGGCGCTCACCACTAGGTATGCGTGCAGGCGCTGTGCTGGGCATGCTTGAGCTTGGGCTCTGGCTGCCTGCAGCGAGCATGTCACCCTTGGTGACGCGGCCGTCTTTCCCTGTGCCTGTTACGTTCTTCGGGTCAATACCTGTTTCTCCTGCAATTCTGCGGACGGCCGGTGATGGAGGCAGGTCTTTGCCGGGTGTGTTAGGTGCGGCGGGAGTGGGTGCTAATGGAGCCGATGATGCGGGTTCTGGCGTATTTGGTGCACTGCCTCCAGCGGGTGCCTTGGCCGACTCATCAATCACTGCTACGACTTGGCCAATTTCTACCTCGTCGCCTTCGGAAGCTTTGAGGGTGATCGTGCCGCTCACTTCTGCCATTGCCTCTGAAGTGATTTTGTCTGTCTCGAGTTCAAAGATGGCCTGACCGCTTTCAACATAGTCGCCATCTTTAACGTGCCAAGAGGCCAAAATACCACTGGTGATAGATTCTCCCATTGCAGGGATTTTTACTTCGCTAGCCATAATATGTAATCAGTCTTTGGTTTGGTTTGATTTAAAGGTTAAAAGCACGCTCGATGAGTGCAGCTTGTTCAATTTTGTGGACAGATAGAGCGCCTACAGCTGGGCTGGCTGCAGCCTTTCTGCCAGCATAGGCAGGTTTCATCCCGGAGATGGTTTCTAGCTCAGGTGCGATGAAGGACCAAGCTCCCATATTCTGAGGCTCTTCCTGACACCAAACAAAATGTTTGAAGCCTTTGTACTGCTCAAAAAGTTCTTTGAGGCGCTTTTCGTGAAGTGGGTAGAGCTGCTCTACGCGAAGAATAGCTGTGTTCTTAATGCCTTGCTCTTTACGGTAGTGAACGAGATCGTAGTAGACCTTGCCGCTGCACAGGATGATACGTTCAGCTTTCTTAGGTGCTGCGGTGTCATCCAAAATTTCTTCAAATGAGCCCGAGCTTAAGTCTTTAACTGAAGAGGTGCAGTCTTTATGGCGGAGCAAGCTCTTAGGCGTCATGATGATGAGGGGCTTTTTAAAACCGCGTTTCATCTGCCTGCGCAGTACATGGAAGTACTGGGCAGGTGTGGTCATATTGCAGACTTGAATATTGTTTGCTGCGCAGGCCTGCAAATAACGCTCAAGGCGTGCGGAGGAGTGCTCAGGCCCTTGGCCTTCATAGCCGTGAGGGAGGAGCATGACTAGGCCGCTGAAGCTCTTCCATTTGGATTCTCCACTTGTTAGGAACTGGTCAATGATGACTTGGGCGCCATTGGCAAAGTCTCCAAATTGAGCCTCCCATAGGCAAAGCATTTGTGGGTAATCGAGTGAATAACCGTAATCAAAGCCTAGTACCGAAGCCTCAGACAAGCAGGAGTTGTGAACGCAAAATTGTGCTTGGTCCTTTTTAAGGTGAAGCAGTGGTACGTAGCGTTCGCGTGTTTCTGCATCGTAAAAGACAGCGTGCCTGTGGCTAAAGGTGCCTCGTTCGCAGTCTTGCCCTGAAAGGCGAATGGGTGTTCCCTCCTCGAGTAGGGTGCCGAAAGCAAGTGCTTCGGCAAAGCCCCAGTCGATGCCTTCGCCGGCTTTCATGACTTTCTTTTTGCCTTCAAGTTGGCGAGCAATTTTTGAGTTGAGCTTAAAGCCGTCAGGCACTTCGGTAAGCTTTTTGGCGGTCGCTTCGAGCGCTTTTGCGGTGACGCCTGTTTTTACCGGATCAAATGAAAAGAGCGGTTGTGGTGGTTTGGTTACACTTTTCTTTTGCTTGTTTGCCTTGGCTTCCTCTTCTTGGACGGTAGTAAAGGCGTTGTGGAGAATGTCGTGATGCTCCTTTTTAAGGGCCTCGATTTCCTTAGCAGAGAGCTCACCTTCTTCGAGTAACTTTGCCTTCATGACTTCGCTGACAGGCGGGTGCTTGGCAATCGTCTTGTAAAGAGTGGGCTGCGTGAAGGCAGGTTCATCGGTTTCATTGTGACCGTGCTTTCGATAGCAGTACATGTCGATGACGACATCGTCTGCAAAGCGTTGACGGTACTCTAAGGCAAGCTCGGTGACGAGTGCCATGGCCAGTGGGTCATCTCCATTGACATGGAAGATGGGTACTTCGATCATCTTGGCGACATCGGTGCAGTAGGTGCTCGAGCGGCCTTCTTGAGGGTTGGTCGTAAATCCGATTTGGTTGTTAACGACGTAGTGTAGGGTTCCTCCTGTGGTATAGCCTTTGAGGCGAGATAGGTTAAAGCATTCGGCAACAATGCCTTGACCAATCATGGCAGCATCGCCATGGATGAGCACAGGAAGAGCTTGCTTGCGCTCCATGTCCCCAAGGATGCGTTGGCGTGCGCGTGTGCGCCCTTCAACGATGGGGTTAACAGCTTCCAGATGGCTTGGGTTGGCAGCAAGGTAAACCTCTACCGGATCACCAGAGCTTGTTTTATGGACACTTTCAAAGCCGAGGTGGTATTTGACATCCCCATCACCGTAAATCGTGTCTGGTACAAAGTTGGTCGAGAATTCTTTAAAAATGTACTCGTAAGGCTTGTTGAGAATGTTGGCCAGTACGTTTAGGCGCCCGCGGTGAGCCATGCCCATGACGACAGCTTTGATGCCTAGCTCAGGACATTTTTCCATCAATACATCTAGTGATGAGATGAGTGTTTCGCCACCTTCAAGGGAGAAGCGCTTTTGGCCAACGTAGCGTGTGTGTAAGAAGTGCTCAAAAGCTTCAGCATCATTGACTTTCTTTAAGATGCGGAGCTTTTTCTTGTGGTCATACTTAGGCGTATTTTCGCTCGATTCCATTTTGACCTGAAGCCAGTGGCGCTTTTCAGGGTCTTGAATGTGCATGAATTCACAGCCGATGGTGCCGCAATAAGTCTTTTTTAGGCGATTAAGAATGTCTTTTCCAAGGATGTTAGATCCATCTAAGTAGTTTCCAGTGAAATATTTATTGTTAAGATCTTGCTCCGATAGATGAAGTGCCTTCAGTGTTAGGCGAGGATCTTCTTGAGGGCGATCCTCAAGGGGATTAATATGAGCCTGTGCATGGCCAACGGAGCGATATTTATCGATCGCGCTTAGCACATGGGCTTGCTTGATGGCATCCTCCCCTGAGAGGGTGCCTCCGGTACTTGGACTGCGTGTTTGCCCCAGTTCAAAGCCTTCAAAGAAAGCCTTCCAGTCTGCTTCGACAGCATTGGGATCTTCGAGCCATAGTTCATATTTCTGATCGATGAGATCAGCATTCCAGCGGTTAGCGACGCTTAAGTTTTTCATGTATTTTTGCTTAGCTTGTCCAGCGATTCTACGGCCTTCTTTTGCCCGAGCGCAAGTCTAGAGAGGGAAATATTTCAAAAGATTTATTTTTTGATTTTATATTATTATAATTTGTGGATTATTTTATTATTAAAGCGCATCAATGGACCTATTTTAATAGGGTTTAAAATGATTGCTTCTCCAAGATTGAAGAATTATTTATATTGCTATGAAACAGACGCTTATACCTCTCTCAGTGCTTTGTTTGATGCTTGTACATGCTGTTTTAGCTCAGGATCCGAAGACCTTCACGAATAAGGACGATATTGCCAATGACGGCTATGACATTGTTGCTTACTTCAAATACGGTGATCCTCGTAAGGGCAGTCAGGCCTATTCTGTTCAGCTGCCTAACAACACCATTTACTTGTTCTCTTCCAAGGAAACCCGAGATTTATTCCAAGCCAACCCGGACAAGTATTTTCCTCAATATGGGGGGTTTTGCGCTTATGCCATGGCCAAAACAGGCGAAAAAGTCAAAGTGGACCCCACTGTCTGGGCGATCGTGAAGGGCAAGCTCTACCTCAACTACTCAAAATCCATCGGCAAACGCTGGCAAAAAAAACGCTCCCAGTACATCAAAGAGGCCAATGAAAATTGGGAGAAAATATCTGAAAGTTTTGATAAATAAAGAGTTAAGATTTTTTCTGCTGGTGCTGATAAGACCCTGAATTTATCATTCATGGGGAACCAAAATGTTTTTGGCTTGTCGAAAATAAAGTATGCGGCGAAACAATCATTTTGTAATATTTTTTATTGTTTTATTGGTTGCCATATGGGTTAACTTAGGGGCAGAGGTTGTAGATAAACACTGGATTGATATTTCCGCGCAAATAGATGCAAGTAGCAAAGCTTGGTTAAACCCTTCTGGTTTTCTTGAAATAAGGGGTCATGAAAAAGAGGTTCTTTACTTGCTTTCGAAGGATTTTGCTGAAAATTTTCTTATCGAAGATCAGAATCTTGTTCGGCATATTAAGCTTCAAGAATTATTTGATTCAGGAATCGAAGAAAGTGAAATACTGACTTTCTTCAATCGTTTGAATGGAGGGGGTGCTCACCTGTCCATGGATGTTTTTTTGAAAGAATATCAAATCCTGTCTCGTTATTTAAGTTCAAGTTGTTTATTGGGCCTTTATCTAATGGCTAATACCAAGGATAATATTGCCTCAGAGGAATGTCTTCAAGTTGAGGAATCATTGTTGGATGAAAATATCCAGAATCTTATTGTTGCAGCAGATCGAGCCGGAATGAGTATTGAAGAAGCGGCAGAATCGCAAGGTTGGTTTAGTTTGCTTTCATCACACAAGGTGTTTATTCATGCCGAGAGTTTATGGGTGCATAGAGATGTTTTAAAAAAATTGGTGGGTCTTACTGCTTTTTATAACTGGCTTTCTGAAGCGCCTGCGTCGTATTTGAAACCGAAAATTCTGAGATGGCTAATAGATCAAGGGCTAGATATTAATAAAGAAGGTGTTCTCACAGACTGGGTTTACAATGGACAATTTTATAGGTCGAATCCATTAACGCAATCTTTGCAAAGTCTTTTAGGTTGTGAAGAAGTAGATCAAGCTACTAGAGCCAGGCTTGAGCAAATGATCGAGTTGCACCTTAATTCGGGTGTTCAGTGTGGTGTTCAAAATTATGCTATGTGGGCTGACAACGGTATTGAGGGTTATTTAGACTATCCAGAAAAGCTCTTAGACAAAAAACATAGATATCTTCAAGGGCAGACAGTATCTTCCGATGTGCCAAAAATTCCCCAGGTTCTTCACCATATTTGGCTAACGCATCCTCTTTCTCCCAGGGAAATTGATTCGCAGGATATCAATCAAGTTATTAAAAATAAGATTGCCGTGTTTTGTGAGGATGGTTGTTGGGAGCATATTGTATGGGTTAACGATCCAAGTCTCATACCGTATTCTGTCGAAATACTTGAGGCTTCAGGAGTTTCCGTTCGGTCTATTCATGACTATTCTGAGGAACTGAATAATTATCAAATCATTCAGGAACTCATTGAGCTCCAGCAGTGGGGAATGGCATCAGATGCTTTACGCTACAGTATTATAGAGCTTTTTGGAGGTGTCTATGCAGATCTCAATTTTGTTTTTAGTCGAAATTTGACTCACGAGGTTTACCATTACGATTTTTTTGGGCAAGACCTTGGTGTTGCGAATCCAGCATTTGCTCACAATTGCTGTTTTGGAGCGAAACCTCATCATCCTATTTTAAAGCGAGCAACTGAAATTATCGCCCGTAATTTTAGCCCAAATCGGCCTGATTACTTGCTACAGCTTGAAGGGAAAATAAGCACTGTTTCTTTTACTGTTTATGCAACCGCTTACGCTATTTCTATGGCCTATATTGATAAAGCCCACGAAAGCAATACGGTTGATGTCTTATACCCATACTTCAAGATGCCTAACTCACCGGATTTAACTCTTTCAGATTACTATCAATCAAATTTGGAAAGACTCGAGTACTATGCCGAAAAATATCCTGTTCTTTTGGAGCTATGTCCTGATTTTTTTAAGTTTACAAAAAAATATGTCTACTTTGCTGAAAATGATATTTCTATAGATCCATCTTTAGAGTATGGTTATGACAATGGCTTGACTGCAGGGACTTGGTGGCCTGAAGAAGAGTCTTTCTAGATATCATAATGTGGTCGACCACATTATGATATGTTGTAAGTTGTTATTGGATAAGGTCTTTTTCTTTTTATTGAGCTTCGCCCGATGTGGTAGACCACACTTTTAGGCTTTCGTTTTGACGGTGAAACTGTCAACAATGGCGCGTATGAACTATAGTGAGCTCAAGCAGCTTTTGGATATTATTTTGGGTCGAGGCCCCAGGGGAATGCCCGTCATTGAGGCCCTTAAGAGGCTCGATCAATATGGGGTAGACCACGCTCAGGAGCTTCCCCAGCGCTTAAAGCATTTCCTGGAGCGAAGATCTTATGAAAAGGCAGCTAACTTTATTGAGGAGAACAGCTTAGGGAATAAGGATGACCGCTAAGCGTATTTCAACCGAAGGGGAGAGCTCTCCCTTGGAGCATAATCCCTTTGCAAGCCTTCAGGTTAAAGGGCCTCTCAAGGATTTTACTTCACCTCAAGAACCTGAACCACCCAAAGCATCAAAAGCGCCCAATCGGGGTCGGGTAGATATTCGCCGTGAAAAGTCGGGCCGAGGCGGTAAAGTTGTAACCGTCATTACCGGCTTTCAGGGGATGTCTGAGGCAGATCGAGAGAAGCTTTTAAAACGTCTTAAAAATGCATGTGCAACGGGAGGGGCCGTGAAAGGGCAAACATTAGAGCTCCAGGGCGATCAGCGTGAGCGTGTTGCTGAGCTCCTTAGCAATGAAGGATTTAGGCCCGTTTTTGCGGGCGGCTGAAGGATTTGGCCTTTTTGATGTAGCGGCCTCCAGCGATAACCAGGAGGTAAATGGCCCCAGCAAGAAGCACCATCGTGGGTCCAGAGGGAAGATTGAGCTCATAGCTGAGACTGAGGCCTCCTGTGATAAAACCCATGCAAAGAAGTATGGCGAGAGCCATCATTTGCCAGAGTTTTTTGGCCATATGTCCTGCGATGGCAGCAGGCAAAGTAAGCAGGGCAATGACCAAGATAATCCCAACAAGCCTCACGAGAAGGACAATGGTGATGGCCGTCATCACTAGAAGGAGTAAGTAGAGGCCTCGAGCCGGAAGACCGCGAAGGAGGGCAAAGGTTTCATCAAAGCAAATGGCAAGCAAGGGCTTGTAGAGTGCAATGCAAAGTCCTGCGATTAAAATGTCTAAGCCTGCAATCAGCCAAAGGTCTTGAGTTCCGATGAGGAGGATGTTTCCAAAGAGGTAGCTCATTGGGTCTACATAGCCGGGGGTTTGGGCGATGAAGAGTAGACCGACCGCCATGCCTACGGTCCAGAGGGCTCCGATTAAAGTGTCTTCACGTTCGTGGGCATATTGGCTGACGAGACCGAGCAGCAGTGCTGCAAAAATTGCTGCACACAAGGCACCGCCCATGGGGTTTACCCATTCAAGACCCACTTTATATTTTATGTACAGAGCAATGCCAATGCCGCCAAGAATGCAGTGGGCAATAGCGCCTGCGATGTAGGTGATACGTCGCGTGACAACGTAAGTGCCGACCATGCCAAAGGCAATGCTGGCTAAAAGGCCCGCGATGAGCGCATTGCGTAAAAAGGGCAGGTCAGGGTTGAGCAATGTGTGAAGGAAATCAATCATGGTGGCAGTGCTCGTCGTGCCGGATAATCCTTAGGCCTGGCCCGTAGGTTTCTTGAATGACTTTTTCAGATAAAGTCCCCGTGCGGTGGACGGCGACGCGCCGATTGACGCAAAGGACTTTTTCGACGACTTTGGAGACAAAGTCTAGGTCGTGAGAGACCATAACGAGCGTCATGTTTTTGCGGTGACGCATGAGGGTTTCAACGAGTTGGAATTCAACTGCGAGATCGAGATTGGCAGTTGGCTCATCGAGGAGGAGCAGCTCCGGCTCGCAGGCGAGTGCTCGAGCGATGAGAACGCGCTGTTTTTGGCCGCCTGAAAGGGTTTGGAAAGATTGTTCTTCGAGGCCTTGAAGGCCCACATCATCCAAAGCTCGCTCGGCAGCGGCTAAATCTTCTGCACGGCGTCGCCACCCGAAATAAGACTTTCCGAGGCGTGCCATCAGCACGACTTCGAGCACAGTGATGGGAAAGAGGGGGTCGTAAAGAATATGCTGAGGGACGTAGCCAATATGTTTGCGTGCCTCGATGGGTGCTTTGCCAAAGATTTGAATGCTGCCTGAGCTCGGTGTAATGAGCCCGAGCATCAGCTTGAGGAGGGTTGTCTTGCCGCTGCCGTTTGGGCCTACAATGCAGACAGCTTCTTGAGGTTCGAGAGCGAAATTGACCTCTTCAAGTATGGGACTTGTCGTGTAGCCAAAGTTAACAGAATCAAATTCGACAATAGCTTGGGGCATTATTTTTCTGTTTCGATGCCAGCACGCACTCTACTTGCAATGGCATATATGTTTTCCAAATAATTGTATGCAAGTGGGTCTAGAGTGACGAGTTCTGCACCGAGGTTTTTGGCGAGTTGTTTTGCTTGGGCTTGCTCAAATTCAGGCTGGATGAAAAGGGTACGCACGTTTTTTTGTTGAGCCTCTGTTTGGAGTGACTCGAGCCGCTTGAGCGAGGGAGACTTTCCGTCATATTCGATGGAGACCTGTTTGAGCCCGTAGGCATCTGCAAAATACCCAAAAGCTGGATGGTATACGAAGAAAGGCTTCCCGCGAACGGGCTCGAGCATTGTTTGCAGTGAGCGATGGAGCGCTTCGAGCTCTTGGATGAGCAATGCTGCATTGTTTTCAAAGAGGGTTTTTGCGGTGGGTTTTTGCTCAATCAGGGCATCGAGGATGGTTGTGCACTGAATGACCACAAGCTTAGGATTGAGCCAAATGTGAGGATCCCACTCAAGGGGGGAGTGGTGGTGCCCTTCATGGTTGTGTGCTTCTTCGAGCTTGCGTAAGGGAATGCCTTGCCTAAGAGAGACAATCTTTATCTTAGGGTGTTGCTTCTTTAGCTTTTCAGTGAGGGCTTGTTCAAAGGGGAGATCTAGGGTGAAGTAGAGATCTGCCTTGGAAAGGGCGATCATCTGTTCGGGGCTGATGTCAAAAGTCTCGGGAGATTGCCAGGGCTTTGTGAGCGCTTCGACCTGAACTTCATCACCGCCAATGCGCTGGATGATGTAAGCTTCGGGAGGAATACTGACAAAGGCGCGGATAGGGCTTCCGTAGCTTGTGGCTAAGCCACAGCAGGCAAGTACAAAGATCCAGACAGCTTCTGCTGCTCGCATGATAGATCTGTTTGCTTAAGTGGTTAAGCGGATGGCTTGGCAGTTTCCGCCTCTTTGCTTGTATTAGCCTGGTTTTCTTGACCTGAGGGAGTCGTGTTGCCTGTGTTTGTAGGCGGTGTGTCCATTGCGTCCCTGAAGTTGTCTTCGACTTCGGTTGCGGCTTTACGAAACTCGCGTACTGACTTGCCGACGCCGCGTGCAAGCTCAGGAAGGCGCTTAGCGCCAAAAAGGAGCAAGATGGCAAAAAAGATGAGAAAGATCTCCCAGCCGTTTAAGTTTTGCAGAAAAGCAAATGGAAATAAATCTGCTATCATATTCCCTTAAGGCTACTTAATGCTCTCCGCTTGTAAATGTTAAAAGCAATGATCACTGTTTTGAGGACGGCTTTATAACTTGTTTTAGTTTAGTGAATTATGTTTTTTGTTTAATCTGATTCTGCAAACCCATAAAATTTATTCGAAAAGCTGGTGATCCTTTTAACCATGACCATGGGCTTGTAGCTTAGGTAGGAAAATGGCCAAGGAAGTTGCTCAGTGTTGAGGGTATCCTCAAAGAGCGTATCTATTCCAGGAACTTCAACCACAATACCTTCTTTAAGGAGGGTTAGGCTGATCTGGAACCAAGTTAGGGCATGCTTCGCTCGATTAAGGTGTTGATGCCACCACACAATAACTTGTGGATTGGATGAAGAGCGAAAGGTCTCAAAGGTAAGATCGCTTAACTTGTCATCAAATGCTTCAATCAACTGAACCATACTCCAAGAGAGGACGAAGACAAGTTTCATGTAGTCTTGATACGGTTTTGATAGGGGGGCAAGAGGAAGGATGAGGTAGTACCGCTCGTAGATAAGATCAAGTAGTCCTGCATTGAGCATTCTGTAAGCATTGCCGAGCTTGAAAGATTCATGGGCAAAGGCCTTTCTTGATTTTTTGCTGCCACGACTCGCTGCAAGCGTATCGATATAGATGCCTGTACGTTCGATCAGTCCTGGATGACACTCCATAGCGCGAACAAAGTAGTCTTGCGTTGTGGCGTAGGCGTATTGGTCTAGGTAGGTTTGGACGAGGGCGTTTCTAGGCTGTGTATCAAAGAATGCTACATGAGCTTGAGCAATGTTCAGGGTAAGGCTTAGGGTCGCGACAAGCGTATAGAATCCTTTCCGCGATGAGGGAGTCGCTGATCGTTGATGCATAGGGGTTCCTTTCTCCTTGGGGGCTTGAACATACACTCTATGGATTTTCAATATCGCTGTCAAATAGGCTTAAATTTAGGGTTGTATGGCTTGACAGGCCTTGTGGGTTTTGTTTTAAAAAGAGCTCAGTTTTAAAAGCGCTGATTTGATCCTCAGATTGCGGGCGCGGTATAAATACAGCTAAAGCGCTATGAGTCAAGTTGTTATGTATGCCTATCTCGCAATAAAGGAGCTTAGGTATGACAAAAATTAACACAGAGACAAAAACGAATAAAAGAGGTCGTTCCAAGCATTTTGGACAAGCTATTGCTTGGTTTATTGCGAGCCTCCTAATTAGTAACGCCAATGATGTGATCGCTAAGTATTTAGGGAGTGATTTACATCCAATGCAAATCACCTTTATGCGTTTCTTTTTTGGCTGTCTTGTGCTCGTTCCCTTTATGATGCGTTATGGGCGTGCGTCCTTTGCCACGCAGCGCTTTGGGTTCCATGCCTTGCGGGGCCTCTTGCTTTTGGGAGGCATTGCTTTGTGGTGTCATGGTCTTACCCTTGTTCCCATCACCGCGGTGACGGTTTTAAACTTTACGATTCCGCTGTTCACGCTCGTCTTCGCCCTCATTTTCTTGAAAGAGCGAGTTGGTTGGGCTCGCTGGTTTGCGACATTGGGAGGCTTTGTGGGTATTTACATTATCTTTAATCCTGGGAGCACAGGCTTCCCTCCGCAGGCTCTCTGGCTTCTTTTAGCGGCGTCTTTCTTCGCTTTGCTCGATGTAATGAATAAGCGCTTTGTGAGTGATGAACCGATGCTTAGTATGCTCTTCTATGTCGCGCTAGCGACGGTGATCTTTTCGGCGATCCCTGCTTATTATGTCTGGGAGACGATCAGCCTTCAGCAGTGGGTCTTGCTTGCGATTCTTGGCTGTGGTGCAAACCTTATCCTCTTTTGCTTGCTCAAGGCCTTTGCCCTTGCCGATGTCTCTGCGCTCGCTCCTTTTCGCTATGTGGAGCTGATTTTTTCAGCCCTCTCAGGGTTTCTCCTCTTTGCTGAAGTACCGACGCGTTATACCTTAGTCGGTGCCTTGGTGATTATCCCTTGTGCCTTGTTCGTCACTCTGTACGATGCTCGGCAGGAAGGTTAGGCGAGATAAGGCTTATTCGCATACTTTTTAATGTTAAGGCGAACTTGGTAGTTCGCCTTATTTTTGAGCCTATATTAAAAGATTGCTTTAGTAAGGGGTTTTGTAAGAGTGTGTTTCGTAAGTCATTATGCCCCTTATCCTGGAATATTTAGAGCAGCGAGTTCTCCTGGCTGGAGATGATCTCGACCATGCTGCACCTGCGACATTTATTGGCTTTGATGGCTATGAATGGACGGGGATGGCCGTCTATGGCGGGTTTCTTTTTTATGCAGGTGGGGGTGGTGAGCTTGTATTTAATGGCCCAAGTATAACTTTTGGGGTAATGGGGTTGCTCTGTGGCTACCATGTAGGGGCTGGCATTCGTGATGATTGGTTTGGTTATGGAACATTTGAAGAAGATGGTTTGCTTCAAGAGATGGTTTCTGCGAATAATAACTTATCCTATGAATGACATTTCCATCCTCAATGATGAAGGTTTTTGACCCAAAAAAGACCTCTCACATTTGAGAGGTCTTTTTAAAGAGTTATCTCTGCGTCTTAGTTAGACTCTTTAGTAAAGGACTCAAAGCCAGGGCCCTTGTCGTCCGTTTCTGCTTCGAAGAAGCCGTGGAGTTGGCGAATACGCGTTGGGTGACGCATCTTGCGGAGGGCTTTAGCCTCGATTTGACGGATACGTTCCCGAGTGACTTTGAACTGACGACCAACTTCTTCGAGGGTACGGCTGTAACCATCTTGAAGGCCAAATCGTAGGGAGAGGACGCGGCGCTCACGATCTGTTAAGCTGTCTAGAACGTCGATGATCTTTTCCCGTAGAAGGCTGTAAGCCGTCATGTCATAAGGGTTTTCGGCTCCTTTGTCTTCAATGAAGTCACCGAAGTTGGTGTCGTCACTATCGCCAACAGGGCTTTGGAGTGAAATGGGTTGTTGCGCCATTTTCATGATTGTCTGAACGCGGTCAAGCGGGAGCTGCATCTCCATGGCAACCTCTTCAGGTGTTGGCTCGTGGCCAAGCTCTTGCAAGAGTTGCTTTTGGACCTGCATGACCTTGTTGAGTGTTTCGATCATGTGGACAGGGATGCGAATCGTGCGCGCCTGGTCTGCGATGGAGCGCGTGATTGCTTGGCGAATCCACCAGGTTGCATACGTGGAGAATTTGTACCCACGGCGGTATTCGAATTTTTCGACCGCTTTCATGAGGCCCATATTGCCCTCTTGGATGAGGTCGAGGAAGGAAAGCCCACGGTTTGTGTACTTTTTGGCAATGGAAATAACGAGACGAAGGTTAGCTTCGACCATTTCCGTTTTTGCAGTGTGAGCATCGCGCATGTTTTTGCGGACTGAGCGCAAGAGCTCAAGCAAGGCCTCAGGCTCCATGCGGTAGGCCTTTTCAATCTGAGCGAGTTCTGCTTTGATGTCTTTGGGATCGAGTGCCTGCTTGGAGCGGCGTGCACGCTCGCGCTTGCTTGGGTTAAGTGCTTTTAAGAGTGCCTCGATACGTTCTTTGACCGGGCTAAAGTTTTCTAAGAATTCTTCGAAAACTTTGAGTTTGAAGCAGAATTTTTGGAAGAGCGGCGGAAGCTCAGCTTCGTGCTTTTTAAAACGATTGAATGCGCGTGTCTTGGCAGCCTTGTTGGATGCGCCTAGATAGTCGTTCCAGGCTTTTTCGATTTTGGCTTCGACTTTTTCGGCAAGACCAAGTGCTTTTTCGATGGCCATGAAGTAAGCCTCGCGGCTGTCGATTTTCTTGTCGAGAACGACGCGATCAAAGCGTTCTTCGCGCTCGAGTAACTTACGAGCGATATCGATTTGATAGGAGGCCGTGAGGCTGATGGAAAAAAGCTCATTGAGTGCGCGTGCTTCTGCTTCTTCAATGCGTTTGGAAATAGAGACCTCTTCTTCGCGTGTGAGGAGAGGCACTTGACCCATTTGTTTGAGGTACATGCGAACAGGGTCATCAAGGGAGTCTCCTTGTTGATTTTTGGCGGCTTGCTCTTCAGTCTTGTGAAGTCGCTCTTTGTACTTTTCAACCTCAACTTCGTCTAAAATATCAATCTCGAGATTTTCGAGGATGTTAACGACATTTTCGATGCTGTCTGACGTGCGTACTTTTGCAGGCAGCATTTCGTTGATGTCCTGAACCGTGAGATAGCCTTGCTCCTTGGCACGCTGAATGAGGCGCGTGATCTGCTCGTTGAGTTCTTCTTGTGTGATTGTTGTAGCGGATGCGTTAGTAGTAGGCTTTGCGTTTTTAGATGCAGGTGGTTGTTTGGTTTCAACCTTTTTAGCCTTGGCTTCCTTGGTCTTGCTTGAAGCCTTAGCAGGTGCTTCCGTTTTGTTCGCAGTTGTGCGTGCAGATGTCTTTACGGCCTTTTTCTTGGGCTTAGCTGGCGTGCTTTTTTTTGCGACTTTTTTGGCGGGGGCACTTTTTTTGGCAGCTACTTTCTTGGTTGCCTTTGTCGTGCTCTTTTTTGCTACTTTGGTTGCCTTCTTTTTCGCTTTTGTGGTGCTTGTTTTTTTTGTTTTTGTTGCCATGACTATGAAATGCTTGGTGTGTGTTTGAGTTGATTTCTAAGCTCGATGCGTTGCTGCTGAATGGCCTGAATGGTGGTTCGCTCGTTAGCCGGTGTTTGCGCTAGTTGTTGCGAGAGTTTTTGTTTTTGCCGTTCAATGTGTGCTTTAAAAAGTGCTTCGAGACAGAGGTTTGCCGTGCGTAAAGGATTTTCAAATGGTTTGTTTTCGGCTAAAATCGAGTAGACAAGATTGCGCTGTTCGTCGGTTTCTAGGTGCTCATCAATCGCTTGTGTGCCGTGCCAAAGATCTTCTCGGATGTCTCCCAAAAAGCGATTGAGTAGCTCTCCTGGAGTAGTATTTGTGTCGATCCATTCAGCGTGAACATGATGTGCGATGGCTTGAGCGAGTTCTTCGTGGACTAAGAGGACACACAGTAATTGGTATTCTGTGCTTGTCAACTTCGTGCTCGATTTTTGCGTTACTCCTTCTTGGTTAAGTGTTTTCGGTTGTTGTTGGGACCCCTCTAATCGGAGTCGTGTAAGTTCTTTATCTACTGTGTACTCGTATATGCCTAAAAGGTTCCCGGCTTTTTTAAGGTTTATTTCGGCAAAGGTGAGCGAATCACTACCTTGAAAATACTCAAAGATAGTCTCAAAAGCGCTTTTTTTAGTTTCAGGGCTTGATGACATCCCTTTGGGGGCCAATAGCTTAATGGAGAATTCGATGCCGTCTAGAGCTTCGTTTTGGAGTGCTTTAAAGCCCTCAATGCCAGATGCTTGGAGGAATGTGTCAGGGTCTTTTCCTTCAGGGAGGACTAAAAACCTTGGAGAAAGGCCTGCCTTAAAGGCTAGGGGGAGGAAGCGCATGGCTGCTTTTTGGCCTGCAGAATCTCCATCTAACAGGCAGTGAACCGTGCTTCCATAGCGGCGAATGAGGATGAGCTGAGATTCCGTAATAGCTGTTCCTTGAGGGGCCACAGCCGTTTTGAGTCCTAATGTTTGGCAGCGAATGGCATCTAGTTGTCCTTCGACGAGAATAATGGGGTTATCTTCATCGACGTGTTTGCGAGCCGTATCGAGCCCAAAGAGGACATGGCTTTTGCTGAAAATGGATGTTTCCGGGGAGTTGACATACTTGGCTTCACGGGTTGGGTCATCCTTTGGGGTGATGCCCTCGAGGGTTCGCGCAGTGAAGGCAATGATGCGGCCTTGGACGTCCCGAATGGGGATCATCAAGCGTCCGCGAAATCGGGGCTTCATGCGTGCGCTATCTGCTTGTTGTTTGTTCGCATAAAAAAGTCCGCTTTCGCGCAGGGCTTCTACGGAAAAGTTTTTTGCAAGGAGATGTTTGAGGAGTGCTTCGGGCTTCCCTGGGGCAAGGCCGATTTGGTACGTTTTGGCTACTTCGAGGGAAAAACTGCGTTTGTCTTCCCAGTATTCTCGCGTCATGTTTGCTTGAGGAGCATCTCCGAGAAGAACCTGATGGAAGTAGCTCGCGGCGGCCTCGTGAATAGCAAAGAGCTCCTTTCTTAAGGACATGGTTTCACCCGAGTCACTGCCGGCCTCATACTCAAGGGTGATACTGTATTGCTTGGCTAAAAACTCGACAGCTTCGGTGAAATTTAAATTTTCCTTAAGCTCGATAAACCGGAAAAGATCACCCGCGTGCCCGCTGCTGTAACACTTGAAAACATTTTTTTCGGGGTGAATGAAAAATGAAGGCGTTTTCTCTTGGCTAAAGGGGCTTAAACCGCGCCATTGCGACCCTGCGCGTTTCATTGAGACATAGGTGCTGGCGACGTCCACAAGTTGAACGCGCTCTCTGATTTCCTCAATGCAACGACGCTGGATAAGCGGCATAAATCTTAGTCTTTAGCTCTAAGGCGATCCGTGCAATCGAGAAAGTGCAAGCTCTGCATCCGGCCGACCGGGATGATCGGGTGCGGCGATGTTTAAGAATTCACGATACAAAAAGCGCGCGTTGCGTGGGTTGTTGTCCACCGTTTCGTAAGCGCGGGCAAGTGCGAGGGTGATTTGTGGACTTCGTGGAAAGTTTTCTTTGGCCTGTTCTAGCTCGGTGATGAAATCGCTTTTACTGCGCGTTTGTTCGACCATCTTTAAGTAGCGGAGCGTATAGCCAAGATTTTTGGGTTCACGGCGCATCGCTTCAAGGAGCGCGGGTTCTGATTCTTGGATGCGGCCGAGCTGCCAATAGCAGTCCGACAGAGTAAACCAGATTGCAGCTGAGCTATCGTTAAGGCTAAGAGACTTCCAATAAAGCCCGATGGCCTCTTCGAAATTGCCTATCTCACGAGCCGTGTCCGCTTGTTCTTTTAGACTCTCGGCTGTAGGGGGAGGGGGATTCGCTTTAAGTTCGGCAATTTCTGCTGCGCGTATTGCCTCTTCTTCTGCAAGGCGTGCGGTTTCTTCAGCTTCACGTGCCTTGCGTTCAATTTCTGCCTGTTCTTCACGCCATTGCTGAATGCCGGCTAAAGCCTCGCTGTCTTTGAGGGATCCTAGCTCGCTTGATTTTTTCTTTTCAAGCTGAGTTAAGTAGTCGGATGCGGTTTCCCAGTTGCTTGTCTCAGCATAGAGTTGCACGAGGCGTTTTGCTGCAGCTTCTTCACTCTTGGCTTGCTTAAAAGCTTCTTGATACCAATCAAGCGCTTGAGCCCGATTTCCTAGTGCAGAAAAGAGATCCCCGAGTGCAAGGGCTTCCTCGGCGCTTGCAGCACGATTTTCATGCTTAATGATGGCAAGTTGCGCATCGAGGGCGTATTGTTTGTTTTGAGCTGCGAGTGCAAGTTGAAGGCTACGCTTCCAGGCAAGAGTGTCTTCTGGGTTTTTTTCTAGGTAGCGCATGTAGCGCTCTTGAGCAAGCGCAGTATTGCCTGCATTTTCATGAGCTTGGGCAGCGTAGAGGATAAGGTGAGTGTCTTTATCGAGGGCGGCTACTTGATCAAAATAAAACGCTGCTTCGTCGTAAGCATTTTGGTTGGAGTAGGCAAAAGCGAGATTTTCGAGAATGTCCGTCTCTCCGGGGTAATTTTGGTTGAGTGTTTCTAAAATATGCGTAGCTTGTTCTGCGTCGCCGCTTGCTATGAGATTGCCTGCCTGTTCGAGTTGTTCCTTGATGATAGATGCCCGCTTATTCGCCTCGTCTTCAGCACTGGGTTGAGTGCAGCGCACCGCGAATAAACTGCAAGTCATGGTGATGATAATGAGTGCTTTAGATCGGAGAAGGTGTTTCATAACAAAAGCTTATAAAAAATATCGGTTGAATCGAATATACTGTCAAGTGTGTTGGCTTATTTCTTTCGTGTGCATGACTCTGGGTGCTCATGGCCTTTATTCAAAAGAGCCTGTAAAAGCCGACGTCTCGAGTATCCATCCTAGCTTAGCATACGCCTGGGAATATCGCTTACAAGGCTTTTCCGAAGAGGACTATTGTCGGGCTCTTCAGTCCTTAGTTGCTGATTTTGAGCGAGTAAGCGGAAGAAAGCTCAGTCCTGGGGCTCAGCATCGTGTAGGCATTAAGGTTGATACAGCCGCTGGGGCGGGTTTCTCCACACCGGTAGCCCTTACGCGTGCGGTTATTGCCTTCTTAAAGTCTCGCGGTTACAGCGATGAGGATATTTTCATTATTGATCTCTCAACAGAAAAGCTTCGCGATGCTGGTTATCTGCCTCCTTTGAGTGACAAAGGAGATCGCTTCGATGGCAGGATTCCCATCTACGCGCTTGATACGGGCGAATACTACGACAAGCGTTGGTACTATGAAAGTCCGCTTCCTTCGGATAAACGTTGGCTTCCAACCTCTTTCGATTGGAAGGAGACACTACACGTTCTTCAGCAAGAACGCCGCAGCTATCTGCCTATGCCGCTGCTCTTCGGCCTCGATTTTTGGATTAACCTCCCCATGGTTTCTGATGATCCTGCCCTTGGGGTCAAAGGGGCGATTGCGAATGCCTCCATCTGGAATGTTAGCAATCAGCGCCGCTTTTTAGACAAGCCTGCAAATGCCCCCGTTTCAGCAGCTGAGATCGCTGCTATTCCAGAGCTTCGGGGTACCTGGGTTTTCACTCTCATGTCCCTTGAGAAGTTCCAATATGTCGGTGGCCCTATTTACAACGCTTATTATGTCGTTCAAGAGCCACGCATTTGGTTGAGTTCCAATCCTGTAGTTCTCGATTACGTTGCCCTTCAAAAGATTAACCGTTATCGCCGCGCTAAGCGCTTCCCGATGATTGAGCCTTTGCCCATCTTATTTGATTCCGCTGAAGAAGTCGGCCTGGGCGATTATGGTAATGTTCACTGGTTGCTTTCTCGTCCGAAAAAATCAAATGGCTCTTGAAATACGCTTGTAAAAAAAGCAAGAAGTGGTTAATTTAATTCGAAACCTATAGCTCATTGCTTTTCATGACTTTAGATGCGTACATTCCCGTCTTAATTCAAATCGCCATAGCTCTGGCTGTGGGCCTGGGCATTCTCGCGGCAAGTCACCTCTTCGGTCAGCGCACGCGTCCTAACGTGATGAAAGACTCTGGCTACGAGTGTGGTGTCCCCATTCAAGGGGCGGTGCACCCACGCTTCACCGTGAAGTTCTACGTCACGGCCATGCTCTTCATCATCTTTGATATCGAGGTTGTCTTCCTCGTTCCCTGGGCGATGATTTATCGCGACTTTCTTGCAGCACACATTCCTATTTTAGTTCCCATTTTGTTCTTCTTCATCGTTCTCATTGTCGGCCTTGTGTATGAGCTCAAAAAAGGCGGGCTCGAGTGGGAACGCACAGTTCCTCCACCGTCCGAGTAGCTTCCCTAGTGCGGTAGCCGCCTCGAGTTGTCTTTAATCTTTTCAATCCGCCTAGCCCTTATTGGCTCATGCGTCTCGATCGTTTTCTAGCTAAATCACGTATTGTTGATCTCGAGAGTACTGACTACAGCAGCGCTCTGGATGAGCTTTTGCATCTGTGTCCTTTAAAGACGATCAAGAGCCACAATCGCGATGATCTTCTCGAAGGGCTCCTTGAGCGCGAAAAAACGATGACGACCTGCCTCGATAATGGGGTAGCTCTTCCGCATATGCGCATTTCCATGAAGCGCCCTTATATTTTTGCCGTTGGGCGTTGCCCTCAAGGTGTTGAGTATGAGGGCATGGCTGAGTATCGCGATTTGCGGCTTATTTTCCTTCTACTTGCATCAGACCAGGAGAAGTCCTACCTCAATGTCCTTGCCTCTCTTGCGCGTGTCCTTCAAGACCCCATTCAGGTGAGTAGCCTCGTCGAATCCCCCGACCTTAAGGCTTTTCAAGATCGCCTGCTCGTTGCACTAGGGGGGCCTTTGGCACGTGGCGGTCGCATCAACAAATTTAATCGCCTCATCTTTAAAGAGGCTGAAAAGATCGCCAAGGGTGCAGACTGTTCTGCAGTCATGATGCTTGGAGATACCTTCGAAGAGCCTGTTGATTTGGAGCATTGTTTCCACGGTTTCAAAAAAATTCTCGTCGTCCCTTCAGTTGGGGGGGCAACCCAGGAGTCCAAGTCCGTCGATGCGGTGATTACCACGCGCTCTTTTTCGCATCAGCGCTTATCTGCTTTGAGGAGTGCCATCTTTATTGGCCTAACGCGCGGTATTTTTAAATACAATGATCGGGTCTGTTGTGTTGGCGGCCTTCCCAAGTCCAACCGCCTAGACACAATCGTCGTCGTTGATCTTGAGAAAGAGTTTCAGTCTGTCTTTATGCGACAGGGTAATATCCTCCCGCCCTCTGTAAAGCCGGAGGTCTTAGAGCGGATCGTTGCCATTGCTCTAGAGCTTGCCGTTGAGGGCCGCGAAGGAAAGCCGATCGGTAGCCTCTTTGTTGTTGGCGATAGCGAACAGGTTAAAACTCACATTAAGCCACTCGTTCTCAATCCTTTTTATGGCTACAAGGAGGAAGACCGCAACATCCTTAACCCCTTTATGGACGAGACAGTCAAAGAGCTCTCATCAATTGATGGGGCCTTTGTCATTCGCGGTGATGGAGTCATTGAGTCAGCAGGCACATACATTCACGCTCCGGATCATCACTACGAGCTGCCCGGCGGCCTAGGTACTCGGCACTCTGCAGGTGCAGCCGTCTCCCTAGCTACGGACTGTATCGCCGTCGTTATTTCCAGTTCTGGCCAAGTCACTCTTTTCCGCCGGGGTAAGATGTTGCCGTTAATAGAAAAAGCGAGGAACCCTCTCTAGAAAGCGCACCCATGCACCTCTTTTGGCGTCCCTACTTGTGGGCTCGGCTTTCGCGGATCGCACCTATATCTGTATAGGCTTACGCTTCCACGGACCTCGCACCCAAGCAG
>MDTG01266342.1_pt1 | contig 38223 bp, 31 predicted proteins | sample 811421 | NCBI WGS metagenome assembly MDTG01 (sample SAMN05326645, study PRJNA326480) | marine metagenome | isolation source: seawater | place: Pacific Ocean: South East | collected 2011
CGTCCACCGGATCCGTGGTGAAACGGCCGTCGCTGCTCTCGGCGATCATCGCGTTCGACACGATCGATTCCGCCTGGAGACCCTCCTCGGATTTCCCGGGATCGACGCGTTCCTTCAATCCGATCAAAGGCATCGCAACGAGAGCCGTGGTACTTCGCCGGGGTGGACCGATGTGGAAGTAGGTGCCGGCCGGCCAGGTCGCGATGTAGCCTGAATCGGTGGCGATGTATTCCGATCGGGGAAACACCGCCCACAGTCCGGCGGCGCGACGCACGAAGCGACCGTCCGGCGTGTTCTCCTGCATGAGCTGCTCGAAGCCGTAGGGAATCTGGATCCCGTACTCCACCTGCCGCAGGCTCGTGGAGAGATCGGAGGAGTCCTCGACGAAGGAATCCACGGGAACGAGCTCCTGGTGCAGCGGCTCCTGCGCCGATGCGGCCGAAACGATCCCCGACAGCATGCACAGCATCAGCACCCCATGAAGGGCGCGACGCGGGGATGGGGTTGATGCCGATCGACCGGTGGTCATCCGGATGCTCCGGGAAAAACGAAACTGCTCATGGACAAGAGTACACTCATCGACCTCGACGGCCACGAACCATCGTCAATTTCGGGGACGAACTCCCACAGGCACCGGAGGAACGCATGGCAGGTCAATCAACACCGATCACGGCTGCGATCCTCGTCGGGGGGTCGTCACGACGAATGGGTCGCCCCAAGCACGACCTCGTCCTCGATGACGGTCGGACGATGATCGATTTCGTGCTCGAGGCCTGCCGGTGCGTGACCGATCGCATCGTCGTATCGGGTCCCGGCGACATCCTCCCGGACCTCCCCCACATCGCCGACCGCCGTGACGGAGCGGGGCCGCTGGCCGGCCTCGAGGCCATCCTCGCCAGCGGACTCGACGAACGCTATCTCCTCGTTCCCTGCGACATGCCCGGACTGCGCGGCGAGGATCTGTCGAGACTGACGGAATGCGACGGCGACATCGTCGTCTTCGAATCCGAGTCGGACGGCATGCCGCGTTCGCTTCCCGCGGTGTTCCACACGAGGGTCGCGACGGATCTCACGGAACGCCTCGAATCGGAGGACCGTTCACTGCACGGATTCATCGACCGTCACGGTCCCGAGACGGTCCCGGCTCCGCCGGAGGATCGACTGTTCAACATCAACGACATCGACGACCTCAAGGCATGGAACGCGTCACGTGACCGCGGTTGAACTTCGTTCGATGCGCACCGGCACCCCCTTGAAGGCCGGGGTGCGTGATTCCGGATCGACGCGACGCGGAATCAGCACGTTCGCCTCCGGGTAGTACATGACCGCGTTTCCGGGACGGATGTCGATTGGCCTGGCGAGCACCTCGAGTCGACCGATCCCGGTCGAGACGGTGACGCGGTCGTCGGCTTCGAGCCCCAGACGACGCAGATCGTCGGGATGCATGAGCACGACGTCTCGTCGATCCTGTCCGCGGTAGAGATCCGATTCCTCGTAGACCACGGTGTTGAACTGCCCTTCGCTGCGGATCGTCATCAACCGCAGCTCGTCGTCGGCCAGCGCCGGTTCACGAGGCAGCGACACGTCGTGGACATGGGCACGTCCGGTCGCCGTCGCGAACTTCGGGGAATGGAAGGTGCGGCCCTCGATCTGGAACTCGCCTCGCGACGATTCGATGTCGCCGACCTCGTCGTATCCGGGAACGACCTTCGCGATGAGTTCGCGTATCGCCGCGTGGGACCGAAGCGACTCCCAGTCGATTCGGCCGCTGCGCCCGAGCAGCCGGGCGGCGATGTCGACGATGACATCCACCTCGCTGCGGGGTCCGGCATGACGCGGCGTGCCGCCGTCGCTCATCCGGACGAAGTTGAACATCGACTCCTGCGTGGTCGGCTGGGATTCCTCGTCGCGAGGCAGGACCGGGAGGACGATGGTTTCACGACCGCAGCCCCAGGCGTGTCCCGTGTTGAGCGTGGTCGACATGTGGACGACCTGATCGATGCACCGGAAGGCCTCCGCGGCGAACGTCGCGTCCGGATTCGAACCGTACAGATTGCCGCCGAGGCACAGTGCGAACCGGACGTCGCCCTTGCGGGCGGACTCCATGCAGGCCAGCGTGTCCATCCCGGGGGACTGGGGCATCGGAACATCGACGGCCTGCTCGAGTTCGCGGAAGAACGCGTCCTTGAGCCTGGGCACGACGCCCATCGAACCGATGCCCTGCACGTTGGAATGGCCACGCAGGGGAAGCAGTCCGCAGCCGGGCTTTCCAAGCTGCCCCAGGGCGATCGCGAGGTTGGCGATCATCTGCACGTTGCCGACACCGTGGGCATGATGGGTGATGCCCATCGCCCAGCAGAAGATCGTCCGCTTCGAGTCGGCGCAGATCTCCGCAAGGGCGTCGATCGTCTCCTGATCCACGCCGCTGCGCAGCACGATCTCCTCGGGCTCGAGGTTGCTCACCGAATCGGCCAGCGCATCCCATCCCTCCGCATGATCACGGACGAACGCGGCGTCGACGGCATCGCGGTCCATCAGCGATCTGATCACGCCGGCGAGCAGCCATCCATCGCCGCCGACGTGTCCCTGGACGTAGAGATCGTTGATGTGCGATGCACGCAGCATGCTCCGCACGTCCGAGGGGACCTTGAAACGGTCGAGACCGAGTTCGCGAAGGGGATTGATGACCACAACCTTGCCCCCACGCCGGCGGACCTCGACGAGCGATCGCATGAGTCGTGGGTGGTTGGAGGACGGATTCGCCCCGATCAGCACCACCAGATCGCATTCGTGGAGATCCTCGAGCACGACGGTGGCGGTGCCGGATCCCGTCACGGAGCCGAGCCCGACCCCGGAAGCCTGATGGCAGTAGTAGGAGCAGTTGTTGATGTTGTTGGTGCCCCAGCAGCGGGCCAGCAGCTGCAGGAGGAATCCCGCCTCGTTGGAGGATCTGCCCGAGAAGTAGAAGAACGACTCCTCCCGGGCGGTGACCCGCAATCTGTCCACGATCCGGTCGATCGCCTCGTCCCAGGACAGGGGCCGATACCGGTCGTCGAGCGGACCGCAGCACATCGGCTGGGTCAGTCGGCCGGCCGCCTCCAGTTCGCGAGGGGTCATCGACTGCATCCGCGAAATCGATACGTCGTCGAAGAAATGCTCCGGAATCGCTCCCTGCAGATCCGCCGCCATCGCCTGAACCGACTTCTTGCAGACCTCGGGGAATCGACCGGCCTCGTTGACCATGCCGCCACGCTGCCCGCCCATCCCGAGCGCACAGGTCTTGCAGGCGTTGCGGCTCCGCATCGCCTTCCACATTCGAAGGAAGCCGCCGGTCGCCCGGGCCTGTTTCAGGGTGTAGAAAATGGCCGGCCAACCGCCGGCAGCCTTGACGCGTCGCACAGTGAATCTCCTCGCCAATGGTACGTCATCGCGGAGGACGGGTCGATGCTCCTCGACTAGCATGCCCACATGACCGAGGCCGGGCCCGAAACGGGAGACAATCAGACGAAGGGACGCATCCTGATCATCGATCCGGGCGCGGTCAGTCGCGCGATGCTGAGCGACTTCCTCACCTCAAGCGGATACGAGATCGAACTCGCCGAGGGAGCCGATGAGGCGCTTCTGCGACTGGAGGACCAGGACATCGACCTGGTCATCCTCGATACCGACCTCGATACCGGGCATGGATTCGGACTGCTCAAGCAGATTCGCAAGCGGTTCATGGCCGCGGTGCTTCCGGTGATCATCGCCTCGTCGCGCGATCAGGCCGACGTGGTGGTCGAGTCGTTCCGTCACGGCACGAACGACTATGTCACCAAACCCGTCAACTTCCCGGTCCTGCTCGCACGCATCCAGGCGCTGCTCGCCGTTCGCAACATGCCGCTGCCGGCGGGCGAACACGACACCACCGTCCACATGATGACCGAACTGGATCTTCCCGGCGTCGATCATCGGCTGCAGGAGGCGGTCGGGGGCGCCCGGAAGCTCCGGGCGATCTGCGACATCCTGCGGGACAAGCTCGACGCCCAACGGGCCACCGTCTACCGGTTCGATGCCCCGAGAAACGAACTGCTGACCGTCGTGGCGCATCGCGACGAGACCTCCGGCAGCGACGAGTCCCTGCTGATCAGGATGCCGGCCGACCGCGGACTGGCCGGAGCCGCCCTGGTCAACGACGAGATCATCAACGTCGACGACGCCTACCTCGATGACCGGTTCAACCGGGACATCGACCAGCGGACCGGCTTCCGGACCCGCAGCGTCATCGCCTTTCCACTGCACACCGACGATGGCGAGCCCATCGGCGTCGCCCAGGTGCTGAACCAGCGCGACGGCGCCTTCGACTTCGGCCACCTGAAGATGGTCCGGCAACTGGCTCCACGCTGCGCGGCATCGCTGTCGCTCGCCTTCTTCGAATCGGACGACGAGCTGAACCTCGCCGAGACGATCGTGGCCAGCCCCGCGATCGATTCCCTCGCCGAGACGATTCTGCCCGCCATTCCGGCCCATCTGAACGACAGCCACGCCTACGGATCCACGCAGAGCGAGAAGCAGAATCCGTACGCGTTCGTCGGGCAGACCATCGGACGCTACAGCGTCACCGATGTGCTTGGAATCGGGGGACAGGGATTCGTCCTCAACGGGCACGACGACCTGATCGGCCGGGATGTGGCCATCAAGATGGTGAACATCGACGTGAACAGGCACCCCATGGCACGCGACCGGTTCATGCACGAGGTCCGCACGATGGGGCAGATCAACCACCCCAACACCGTGAGCATCTACGACGTGGGTGAGATCGAGGATTCGCTCTTTCTCGTGATGGAGAAGGGCGACGGCGGCACCGCCCTGAAGCTGATCGAATCAAGCGATCGCGTCCCGTGGCCCAGAGCGGTCGAGATCATCAGCGACTCCTGCCAGGGCCTCGATGCTGCGCACCGGCGCGGACTGATCCACCGGGACATCAAGCCCGACAACATCCTGCTGACCAGTGACGGATCCGGCAAGCTGACGGACTTCGGTCTCGCCCTCGCACCGAACACCGAGGACGTGGCGGGAGCCGGCCACATCGTCGGTACACCCCACTACATGAGTCCGGAGCAGTGCCGGGGAAGCGATGTCGACCATCGAAGCGACATCTACTCCCTCGGCGGCACGTTCTACCACCTGCTGGTGTCGCAGCCTCCGTATCCGAAACGACCGAAGCTGCACGATCTGCTCCACGCCCACATCGAGGAACCGGTCCCCGATCCGCTGGCGATCGACCCGACCCTGCCCAAGGAATGCGCGACCATCGTCAAGATGGCGATGGAGAAGGAACCGGAGCATCGATACCAGAACGTCCACCAGATGCTCCAGGATCTGGCGTGGCTGGGCGAGCTGGCCCGCACCGGAATCTGAACGACCCCGAGGGGGGCACGTCGAAGCCGTGGTAGCATGCCCTCCATGACGGACGAATCAACGACCAACTCCCTCTTCGTGACCCCTCGTGTGGATGGGCGGGCCCTGTGGCTGCGACTGCGCGGACCTTCGATCAACGAACGGGAGGCTCAGATCATCACCAGCGAAGCCGGTATGGAGATCGAACAGGCCGACGACGTCAGCACGTTCCTCGTACTGGACATGCAGGACGTCTCGTTCATCTCCAGCATGGGAATCGGCATGCTGCTCGATCTGCGCAACCGTGCGGGACAGCGCAAGATGAAGATCGTGCTCGCACACGTCGGAGACCAGCTGAACGATCTGCTGAGAATCGTGAAGCTCGAGAAGGTGCTGTCGCTCTGCACCACCGATCGCGATCTGAAGCGGGCACTCCGCTGATCATCCGACGGCCTTCGCCGCCTCGTCGATCCGATCCCACGCACTCCTGACGTGATCCATCGTGGTCCGCCACTGACCGATGCAGACGCGAAGCGCGATGCGGCCGCCGAGTTCGCAGTGCGTCAGACTCATCGCACCGGAATCATTCAGACGATCCATCAACGTCTTCGTCGCGGCGTCGCCGCCGTGGTGCCGGAAGCAGACGAGATTCAACGAGCGGGGGGCGACCAGCTCGAGTTCGGCCGACGCCTCGACCCATGACGTGAACTGCTCGGTCAACCGGACATGGTCCCGCACCATCGTCCGCAGCGCCGTGAGCCCGATGCCGCGGTACAGGAACCACAGCTTCAAGGCGCGGAATCGCCGCCCGAGCGGAATCTGCCAGTCGCGGTAGTCGATGACCTCGCCGCTTTCGGTGGCGCGGTTCCTGAGATACTCGGGCATGATGGACATGGCGGACACGAGCAAACGTGTGTCGCGCAGCCAGAGACAGCTGCAGTCGAAGGCCGCCCCCATCCATTTGTGCGGATTGAAGTTCCAGCTGTCGACATGCTCGATGCCCTCGTGCATGTCCCGATGCTCCTCGCACAGGGCGGCGGTTCCCATCATCGCCGCGTCGACGTGCACCCAGAGCCCGTGCGCTCTCGCGATCGCGGCGATCCTGGCCAGCGGATCGAACGCTCCGGACGCGGTCGTGCCGAGCGTGATGTTGACGAAGAACGGGCGTGCTCCGGACTCGAGGTCCTCCAGCAGTCGCCGCTCGAAGTGGTCCGGACACATCCTGAATTCCGAATCGCTCTCGACGAGCCGGAGGTGGTCGCTGCCGACTCCGCAGAGGCGCACCCCCTTCTCGATGCTCGAATGCGAATGCTGCGAGGTGTAGGCGACCAGCGGCGATGCGGACTGGTCGAGCCCCGCCGTCGCCGTCCGTCCTTCCGTGGCGCGTTCACGAGCCGCGACCAGACACGAGAGCACGGCGCTGGATGCCGTGTCCTGCAGCACGCCGCCGCCGGGGCCGTCCGAGTCGAATCTGAACGCGTCGGGCAGACCGAGCGCGCGGGCGGTCCAGTCCATCATGCGCATCTCGACTTCGGTGCAGGCCGGACTGGTCGACCAGAGCATGCCCTGGGTTCCCATGCCGGTCGAGAGCATGTCACCCAGCAGCGAAGCCTCGGACGCATTGCATGGGAAGTACGCGAACCAGTTCGGGGACTGCCAGTGCGAAAGCGCCGGAACGACCAGGCGGTCCATGTCGGCGAGGATGGCATCGATCGCCTCGGGATCCTCGGGAGCCTCCGAGGGCAGGGCGTCGTAGATCGAGCCGGGCTCGACCGACGCCATCACCGGCAGCTCGGAGACGTTCCGCCGGTAGTCGGCGATCCAGTCGACGACCTTGTGCCCCGATCGACGGTACTCGTCGAGGCTCACGACATCATGGGGCAGCGGTTCCATCGTGATCAGGCCGGCAGGGTGGCCAGTTCGCCCTGCACCTCGTCCATCAGCCGCTTCATGGTCGCCGGGCCGAAGTCGAACGTCAGCTCGGCCGCCTCGAAGAGTTCGGGCAGGGGACGCGATCCGCCGAGGGTCATGGCCTTCCGGTAGTTCTCGATCGCCTGACCGCGGTCCTGCCGGTACTGCATCCAGAGCTGGAGTGCGCCGAGCTGGGCGATGCCGTACTCGATGTAGTAGAAGGGGACGTTGAAGAGATGCAGCTGACGGTGCCACTGCTTGGCCCGTTGCGCCTCGAATCCGGTCCAGTCCACGTTCGGACCGTACAGGCCGTCGAGCTCGAGCCAGTAGATGTCGCGCTGCTCCTGCGTATGGTTCGGGTGGGTGTAGATCCAGTGCTGGAACGCGTCGATGGTGGCGATCCAGGAGAGTGTCCGAACGATTCCCTCGAGGTGGGCGCGTCGAGCGCGGTTCGCCGCATCCTCGTCGTAGAACTCGTCGAGATAGGGATGGGCGAGCAGCTCCATGCTCATCGAGGCGACTTCGGCGAACTCGATGGGGAGGAAGTGGGTCCGGTAGGCGACGAGCGGTTCGTCGCGAGAGAGCATCGCGTGGAACGCATGCCCGGCCTCGTGCACCATCGTCTCGAGATCCCGCTGCATGCCGGCCGCGTTCATGAAGATGAAGGGGACACGCTTGCGATCACGGTCGTACTGGTAGCCGCCCGGCGCCTTGCCCTTGCGGGATTCCAGATCGAGGCAGTCGCCGCCACGAAGCGAATCGAACATCGTGCCCAGGGATCCGTCCATGCGATGGAAGAGCGACGAGGTCCGTTCGACCAGATCGTCGGCGGTCTTGAACGGACGCAGCGGATCGCGCCCCTTGAGATCGACGTCGAGGTCCCACGGACGAAGGCTGTCGACGCCGAGGGCGTCGGCCCGCTGGGCGTTGAGCTCGTGGTAGATCGGAACGCAGATCGTCCGCGCCGCCTCGTGGAACTGCTGGCAGTCGGCCGGCGTGTAGTCGAACCGATGCATGGCCGCGAAGGCGTACTCCATGTAGTTCTCGTGGTCGGCATTCGCCGCCATGCGATCACGCAGCTTGACCATGCCGTCGAAGTGACCGTCGATGGCCTCGTGATCGCGATAGCGGCGCTGCACGATCGCGGACCATGCGGCTTCGCGGACGGAGCGGTCGTTCTCCTGAACGAACCGGGCCATCTGCGGCATCGTGTATTCCTCGCCCTGGTACTCGACGGTCATTGCGCCGTTGATCTCGTCGTACTGCTGACCGATCTTGGTGTCCTCGGTCTGCAGCGGAATGTTCTCCTCGCGGAAGAGATGCACGTCGGCGTCCAGATTCCTCAGATAGACCCCGTAGCGCTCCTGATCGAGATCGTCCGCGAACGGGCACTGGACGATTCGTCGATCGAGCTGGAACGACACGTCCTTGAGCTTGGGTTCGACGTGCTCGACGAAACCGAGGAATGCATTCTTGGCGTCCTCGTCGTCGGTGTGGCAGGTCATCCGGATGTACACGTTCGCCTGCGCTTCACTGGCCGCGGCGTCGAGTTCGCTGCGATCGAGCAGCAACTGCTCGAGGCAGCCTGCGCATTTGAGATCACGTTCGATGAGGGCACGATAGAGCGGCTCGAGCTGGGCCCAGTCGAGGCCGTCGATGTCGGTGGGAACGAAGTCGTTTGGCAGCGGATAGGTGGTCATTTGATCTCTTCCAGATGATGGTCTTCGATCCCGCGGACGGCCACGGGGATGGATGGCATTTCAAGCTGATCCTGCAGGGCGATGGCCAGGTGACCGGCATGCAGTGCATCGGAACAGGGTACGAAGAGCGTCGAGCCGCTGCCACTGACGTGGACCGGACCCTCGGCGATTGCGGCGACACGATCCCTGTCCCGGGCCAGGTCGGGGGCGACCCGCATCGCGGGATCCGCCAGATCGTTGAAGAAGGCCTCGAATCCCGGGACCGAGGTCCCGTCGAACCCGCGGACCTCGGCGCTGCGACGAACCACCGGTGGTTCGTCGTCGAAGGCCGCGTAGACCGAACCGGTCGGGCAGGCCATGTCGGGCAGCACCAGCACCGCGTGGAACTTCGGAACATCCGCGTGACGAACGAGCTTGTCGCCCGTTCCTTCGACGATCGCACTCCCGCCTCGAACGAGGAACGGCACGTCGCTGCCGAGACCGGATGCGATCGCTTCGAGCTGCGAGGGATCGAGACCGAGTTCGTAGAGCACGTTCACGGCTCGAAGCATGGCCGCGGCGTTGGAGGATCCTCCCCCGAGTCCACCCCCGACCGGAATGCGCTTCTGCAGCTTCATCTGAACGGGCAGCGTCCGGCCCACATGCGATTCGAGCGCCTGATGCGCCCGCACCGCCAGATCGGACGTGATCGGCCAGTCGATGTCGCTGGTTCGTCGTGCGTCCTCGTGCCACAGGATCGCGTAGCGAGAGAACCGATCGGGCTCCAGCTGCGTCACCTCCAGGTCGTCGACGAAGTCGAGGGTGACCATCCACGATGCGATCGGATGCATGCCGTCCTCACGAGGAGGATCGACGGCCAGCAGCAGATTCAGCTTGGCAGGGCAGGTGGTTGTGATGACGTGCCGGGTCGGCATGCAAGGGGCTCCTGAATCTCAAATGGTATTCTAGAAGCATGGATGAGGGGAAGAGACAACCGGACAAGCAGCCTCGACCCGAAGACGCCACGGTCATCGGAGAAGACGCTTCCGCCACGAGGGAACGTGCCGCCGGGCCCATGCCCGAGACGATCGAGGGCTACCGCATCAAGCGACCCATCGGAGCAGGAGGCATGGGAAGCGTCTACCTGGCCCAGCAGGAGAGTCCGAGACGGAATGTCGCCATCAAGATCATGAATCCGGGCGTCGTGTCGTCAAAGGCGCTTCGACGATTCGAGTTCGAGGCGCAGACGCTCGGCAAGCTCCAGCATCCTTCGATCGCGCAGATCTACGAGGCGGGAACGTACGACGACGGCTCCGGAGCGAGACCGTACTTCGCCATGGAATACGTTTCCAGCGGAAAGGAACTCGGCGACTACGTCTCGCACAAGTCCCTTGATACGAAGCAGCGACTCGAACTCTTTCGGACTGCCTGCGAGGGCATCGAGTACGGCCATCGAAGAGGCGTGATCCATCGCGACCTGAAACCTGGAAACATCCTCGTGGACATCGAGGGTCGTCCGAAGATCATCGACTTCGGCGTCGCGCGGAGCACTGAGAGCGATTCGGTGAACGCGACGCTTGCGACCGAGGCGGGTCAGCTCATCGGAACCCTCCAGTACATGAGCCCGGAACAGGTCGAACTGGATCCGAGCGATCTGGATACACGAAGCGACGTCTACGCATTGGGAGTGATCCTGTTTCAACTGCTGACGGACCAGCTCCCGTACGACCTGTCGGGAGTCAGCCTGACCAAGGCCGGACGGCTCATCAACGAAATGCAGCCGAAGAGGCTTGGTGACATCAAGGCGAATCTGAAGGGGGATCTCGAAACGATCTGCCTGAAGGCGCTCGAGAAGGATCGCAACCGGCGATACCAGTCGATCGGCGATCTTTCGGAGGACCTCCGCCGATACCTCGAAGACGAACCGATTCTGGCAAGACCTCCGACGAAGGCCGAACAGTTCCACCGGCTGATTCGAAAGAACAAGACCGCTTCGATCGCCGCGGCGGTCGTAGCGTTCGCATTGATCGCAGCGACGGTGGTATCCATCCTCTTCGCATTCGAAGCGGGCAGGCAGCGGGATGCGGCCGAGTTCGCACGAAAGCAGGCCGAGGAGAAGACGAGAAGTCTCGAGACCGTCACCAACTTCCAGACCGACCAGATTTCGGGCATCGACATCACGATGATGGGAAGTTCGCTTCGCAGGAACATCCTCGACGTGTTCGACGGCGATGCGAAGAGACTCGACGGCATCGACTTCACGGGAATCGCACTGGAACTGATCAACGATCACATTCTCGAACGAACTCTGGAGCTGATCGGCACGGAACTCGAAGACCAGCCGCTGGTACGCGCAGAGCTGCTGCAGACAATCGCCAGTACGAGAGTCGGACTCGGATTGGCGAAGCAGGCCCTGGCCCCGCAGAAGGAGGCTCTGGCGATCCGATTGGAGCTGCTTTCCCGCGACGACCCGGATTCGATCCGATCGATCGGTGCGATGGGGATCCTGCTTCGTGCCCTCGGGCAGTTCGAGGATGCGACGCCGTATTACGAGGAGGCTCTGGCGAGCAGCCGCACGAAATGGGGGGAGAACGATCCCCGGACACTCTCCGCCGCGAACAACATGGTCCGACTTCTCCACAGTCAGGGGGAGTTCGAGCAGGCCGAGTCGCTCTGCGAGAACACACTCGATGCCCGGCGAATCATTCTCGGAGATGAACATGCGGATACGCTGAAGTCGAACTTCACCCTCGGAGTGATCCTGCACAGCCAGCTCCGGTACGACGAAGCGATGCCCCGCTACGCGGAGACGCTCGAGATACGCCGCGCAAAGCTCGGCAATCGCAACGCGCTCACGTTGTTCACCATCAACGCGATGGGCGTCCTTCTGAAGGATCAGGGCAAGTTCGTGGAAGCAGAACCGTACTTCACCGAAGCCCTCGACGGCTTCAGGCAGGTCCTGGGCGACGAACACTTCAATACCATCTGGTCCGTCGAGATGATGGGCTTTCTTCTGAAGGAGCAGGGCAAGTTCGCCGAGGCTCGACCCTACTTCGAGGAATGGTTGAGCAGCCGCCGAAAAACGAGCGGCCCGACACATCCACTGACCGTCAAGGCCATCACCGGGCTTCGGGATCTGCATGCCCAGTGGCACGAAGCCGAACCCGACGCAGGCCATGATGCCATCGCCGAACGATACAAGTCGCAGTTGGATGCGGCATCCGGACAACACACGGAGTAGGTGGCGCATCCCCGATCAGCACTGCCGAAGCCGAGTCGGCAACACAACACCGTCCTCGAATCACATCAAGGAGACCCATCATGTCCATACCAATCTCGACGACGTTCGACTTCGATGGTCACACCATCGTTGAATACAAGGGAGTCGTGCGCGGCATCGTGGTCCGATCACCCACCATTTCCCAGGGAATCCTGGGCGGACTCAAATCCGTCATCGGTGGAAAGATCGGCGCGTACACCAACATGTGCGAACAGGCGCGACAGGACGCCTTCGACCATCTGCTGGAGCATGCCGGCGAACTGGGCGCCAATGCCGTGGTGGGGTTCCGCTACGACTCCGCTGAGATCGGCGAAAGCGCCACTGAAGTGCTCTGCTACGGCACTGCAGTGGTCATCAAGCCCAACTGATTCCTCCGCGTTACCCTAGTCCTCATGGGTGAGGGCACCGGACAACCGGACAACACGCCGAGACCCGATGACGCCACGATCATCGGGGGCGATGCCATCACATCCGGGATGGAAGAGCCCGCGGCTCCGTAGAACTCAGACGTCCGTCCACGGCGTGCGGTCACGGGTCGAAACCGTGAACTCACAACCGGGCATGGCCGAGACCAGCCGGTCACGCAGATGCGGAAGGTACCCACGCTCGGTGTTCGTATGCCCGGCAAGGATCACCGTGATGCCGCGATCGACCGCCGCCAGCACGTCGTGATGCCGCATCTCGCCGGTGACGAACATGGTGCACCCATTGGCCGCCGCTTCATCCAGCAGCGAGCCGCCCGCGCCCGGACACAGTCCGACCCGCTCGTGCCGCTCGGGGCCGCTGCGGCCCTCGGCGACCCGCACCGTCGACACCCCGAGATGCGTCTTCAGCGATGAGACCACATCGGCGGTCGAGTTCGGTTCCGCCAGATGCAGGCATCGCCCGACCCCCGTGTCGTGCATCGGACGGTCGGCCAATGGAATCACGTGTACCGGCGGTTCCTCGTAGGGATGCGCACTTCGCAGCGCCGCCAGCACCTCGGCGAGGCCCCGGTTGGAGCTGACCATCATCAGTCGGCGCTCGTCGACCCGCTCCATTTGTCCGGCCGCGCCGACCGCCGGGTCGCTGCCCGTGCCGCCGAGGAACGTGCCTTCGTTCTCGATGCTCGTCGAGCAGTGCGTGTAGTCGCCGATCGTGCCCGCGCCGGCATCACCCATTGCGCCGCGAACCGCGTCGACGGACTCGAGCGGCACGTAGGTCACCACCTTGCATTGTTCGTGTGCACCGAGTTCGGTGGCCGCCTGCAGCGGCGTGGCGTCGCCGGCGCCGATGCCGTCGGCCAGCCAGTCGGTCATGCCGCCGGGCGCCGCGTCGAGAGCGGTGTGCGGGCTGTAGAGCGCGATGTGCGACGATGCCGCCTCGAGCACGACCGCCGAGGCCGGATCGCCCGCCACCAGCCGCTTGAGGCCCGAGAAGATGGGGGGGTGGTAGGCGATGACCGCATCGGCATCGGCCCGCTTGGCCTCCAGGAGGACTTCCATCGTGAGATCGATCGTCAGAAAGGCCGTATGCAGCGTCCAGCCCGCATCACCTACGAGCAGGCCGACGTTGTCCCACGATGCCCCGTGGCACGTGGGCGCGACGGTTTCCATGGTGGCGACGAGATCCTGGATCGTATGCGGCACGATTGGCTCCTTATTGGCTGTTTGTACCACATGGAACCCTCTTCCAGCGAGCCGTCTATAATCGACAATCCTGACCCGTTCCCGGAGACACCCATGCGCAAGTTCAGCCTGACCGAATCCACCAATCCCGCCCTGAAGCACGATGAACTCTTCATCCCCGCCAGCGGAACCGAAACCGCCAGCATCCAGGGTGTGGTCAACAAGACCGCCATGCTCACCGTGATCGCGGTCATCGGCGGCCTCATCGGCGTCAAGATCGCCCCATCGCTCGGCCAGGGCGCGATGTTCGGCGTGATGATCCTCACCGCAGTGGTCACCCTCGGCCTCTACTTCGCGGCCATGGCCAAGCCCATGGCCTCGGTGGCGCTCGCTCCGCTCTACGCGATCATCCAAGGGTGCTTTCTGGGCATCTTCACCAGCATGGTCGATGCGTGGCTCGCATCAGCCGACATCGCCGTCGCCGGCGGCGTCGCCCTGCAGGCCTTCGTGATCACCATCGCGATCCTGGCATCGATGCTCATCCTCTACACGCTCCGGATCATCCAGCCGACCCGCAAGTTCCAGGCCGTCGTCGGAACCTGCATGCTCGGCATCTTCATGGTCTACCTGATCTCGCTCCCTCTGATGCTGTTCGGCATCCAGATGCCGTTCATCTCGGTCTTCTCCACGCCGACCGAGGGCAGCGGCATGCTCATCGGGCTGGGGATCAACATCTTCATCCTGATCGTCGCCTCGCTGATGCTGATCATCGACTTCGGAATCATCGAGCAGAAGATCAAGGCCGGCTCGCCGAAGCGGATGGAATGGTTCTGCGGCTTCATCCTGCTGGTCGCCCTCGCCTGGATCTACATCCAGAGCGTGGAACTGGTGGCCCGCATCGCCGCCGCCAACCGTGACTGACATGACGACCGTTTCCACTTCAGCAACCTCCGAGGCGCACACCATGGCCCTGTCACCGATCGAGGACATCCTCGAAGATCTCCGTCAGGGCAAGGCGATCGTGCTCGTCGACGATGAAAATCGCGAGAACGAGGGCGACTTCGTCTGCGCCGCCGAACACGTCGACGTCGAGATGATCAACTTCATGACCCGCATCGGCGGCGGCTACCTCTGCGTCTCGCTCACCGGCGATGCCTGCGACCGGCTCGATCTCGGGCCCCAGTCGGCGGTGAACACCTCGCTTCGCACGACACCGTTCACCGTGAGCGTCGATGGTCATCCGCGGCACGGCGTCGGCACCGGCATCTCCGCGAGCGACCGGGCGAAGACGATCCAGCTGCTGACCGATCCGGCTTCGCGTCCGGACGACTTCGTGCGACCCGGTCACATCAACCCGCTTCGCGCCCGCGACGGCGGCACCCTCGTGCGGACCGGACAGACCGAAGGAAGCGTCGATCTGATGAAGCTGGCCGGACTGAAGCCCGCATCGTGCATCATCGAGATCGTCCGCGAAGACGGCGAGATGGCTCGCATGCCCGATCTCGAACGGATCTGCACCGATCTCGACCTGAAGATGTGCAGCGTCGAACAGGTCATCGAATACCGGCTGGCCCGCGAAACCCTCGTGGAACGCGTCGAGCCGCACGACGGAACACGAATCGACACCCCGTACGGTCCGTTCACGCTCTATGCGTATCGCAGCGCGATCGATCCCCTGCCGCACATCGCCCTGGTCGCCGGTGAACTCGCCGGACCGGACGAACCCACGCTCGTGCGGGTGCAGCGACGGGATCTGCTCGGCGACATCTTCGATACGTCCGACCGACCGACCGGCCGCCAGCTTCGCGGATGCCTGAGGCAGCTGCAGGAGGCGGGGCGGGGCGTACTGGTGTATCTGCGACCCGAGCACATGGGCGACGGCCTGCTCGATCAGCTGCAGAGCATCCAGCGGCCCGATCAGGACGATCCGGATCGCCCCGACCTGACCCGGGCCGACGGCATCGGATCATCGCGACCGATCGAGGAACGCGAACTGGGAACCGGAAGCCAGATCCTTCGGGATCTCGGACTCGGGAAGCTGCGACTGCTCGCCAACACCGAGCGACCCTATCCCGGGCTGCACGGCTACGGACTCGACATCGTCGAGCACGTTCCGATCGAGATCATCGAAGACCGGAGCTGAACCCGTTCAGTCCCGTCCGTTCAGACGGATCTGCATCTGCAGCGTCTCGAGCGCCTTCTCGCGATCACCAAGCTGCACGTAGGATTCACGCACCACCATGGCGGCCGCGTTGCGGACGCTCATGCTCATCTCGTCGGCGATCATGATCGGGAAGAGCACCTCGATGCGCTCCTCCGGCTGCAGATGCTGCCGAGCCTCCCAGACGCAGAGGATGGCGACCGCGTGGCCGTCGGACAGACCGTCGGCGATGTCGTTGGAGAGATGGAGCTTCTCCACGAACTCGTGTCCCTCGCGGAAGAAGGGATCCTCGTGGTGACCACCTTCGTGATCGCCTCTACCCATGACCTCGTCGCGAAGACGGATGATCGGATGGGGATCCATGCCGCGTTCCTCGAGTCGATGGATCAGCATCTCCATGGCCTCGAACGGATCCATGCCGCCGTGCCGGGCCATCTCCTCGTGCACCTCGTCGAACATCCGCTGGCCGACCTCGGGATAGTTGCGGGTCATGACCTTGTGAACCTCGTGGTGGATGGCCTCGAGATGCTCGTCGTCCATCATCTGATGGCCCATCAGGTGATCGCCCTGAGCCTGACCGAATCCCATGATCTCGTTCTGCAGACGGATGATGGGTCGGGGATCCATGCCGCGTGCTTCCAGTCGCTGGATGAGCATCTCCATGGCCTCGAACGGATTCATGCCGCCGTGCCGGGCCATCTCCTCGTGCACCTCGTCGAACATCCGCTGGCCGACCTCCGGGTAGTTGCGCAGCACGACCTCGTGGACCCTGTTGTGGATGGCCTCGAGCTCCTCGTCGCTCATCATGTGACCGTCCATCTGGTCCATGACGAGGCTCGGGAGGAAGCCGGGCATGCTCCGCATGTTGCCGCCGCCGGCCTGGCCGGTCATCTCCATGAAGCGTCCCATCGAGATCCGCTTGCCGTTGACGATGACCATGCTGTTGCTGTCCGCAGGCATGTCTCCGTACTGGGATCGGAACGATGCACCGAGCGACGGAAGGTCGCCGAGCTGGGATCGGATCATTCCCATTGGAGCCTCGTTCAGATCCCCGTCGATCTCGATGACGTACTCGACTCTGGAAGAGTGAGCTGCATTCTCATGGTGTTCGCCGCGTGCGGCGGAGTTCGACTCACGGGATCGATCCTGGCTCTGGATGTTCGACTGGGCTCGAAGCTGAGCCCGCAGTGCGGCGACCTCCGCTTCGAGTGCTCTGGTCATCGCACTGTCCTTCGAATCGGTGTCCGCTGCGAAAGCAGGCAGGGCGAGGAATGCGGTGGCAAGGACGAGATGGATCTTCATGGCATGCTCCAGTGGATAGGTGGTAGTCCATCCATCTTATAGAGGTTCGGGCTTGCCGGGCGATCCGAGGAGACGGGGGTTTCAGGAGGAGATATGGCCCATCAATCCGAATCGTGGGCACGGGGCTCGATCGAGATCCGTTCCACCTGGGTGGGGGTGGTCGCGATCGCGGTGAATCGATGCCCATTTTCGTCGTGGGACTCGCCGGTTTCGGGAACATGACCGATGCAGGCCATCAGCCAGCCACCGACCGTGTCGTATTCCTCATCCTCGGGAAGACCGAGTTCCAGGGCCTCGTTCAGATCGTCGATGTGGAAGTTGCCGTCGACCTCGAATCGGCCGTCGGTCATCGTGTGCAGGCCCGGCTGATCTTCATCATCGGGCTCGTGTTCGTCGACGATCTCCCCGACGATCTCCTCGAGCACATCCTCGATCGTCACCAGTCCGGCGGTTCCACCGTACTCGTCGACGACCATCGCCATGTGCACCTCGGAACGCTGGAAGTCGGCCAGCAGATCGGCGACCTGCTTCGTCTCGGGTACCACGATCGGACGCCGCAGCAACGGCCGCAATGCGAACGCGGGATCCTGTTCACCCAGCCAGCGGACGAGGTCCTTGGCGTAGAGGATGCCGACGATGTGATCGAGGTCCTCCTCGTAGACGGGAATGCGGGAATGACCGATCTCCCCGATGAAGCGGCGGATCTCCACCAGATCGTCGGTGTACTCGAGTCCGTCGACGTCGGTTCGAGGCGTCATGACCTCTCCGACATCCGTACTCGTGAACTCCACGATGTTCTCGAGCAGAGCCACGGCGCCCTCGTCCAGACCACCCTCGCGGTGCGTCTGCTCGATGCTTCGAAGCAGTTCGGCTTCGGCTTCGGCCTGATCCGTGCTGTCGAGACTCGCGCCACTGAGCCGGCGGATCACCTCGTCCACGAACTTGACCATCCAGTGCAGCACATTGATCCTGATCGCGTACGCGCGGACCATCGGAAAGCAGGAGGAGACGACCGGGGGCGCGGCATGCCGGGCCATGCTCGAAGCCACGAGATCGATGGCGATCCAGAGCAGCACCACCCCCGTGGACAGACCGACCACGAAGCCGGGAAGCGAGAATCCGTCACCGGGAAGCCCGCTGAAGTCCACCACCCAGAGTCCAAGGCAGATGATTCCGGCCGCAAGCCCGTGCAGCGACATGGTGTGGGCGATGTCGTCGCGGCGCGGCTCCATGTCGCGCCAGAAACCGTCACGATCCGTTTCGGCGAGCTTGCGCTCGATCGCGGTTCGACCTCCGTTGCGGAGGATCATGGAGATCGCCATGGTGACGGTGGAATAGACCGCCGTCAGCAAGATGAGAACCCACCAGATGATCTCCCAGGCGATCATGCGTCACCTCCGAACACCGGACCGACGCCGATGGCGACGAGGATTCGATCCTCTTCGGCATGCATCCTCGCGTGCGATTCGGCATCGTGATCATCGTGCCCGCAGCAGTGCAGCAGGCCGTGGAGCATGTAGAGAAGCAGTTCGCGATTCACATCGTGACCACGATCGACGACGTTGCGACGCGCCTCGTCGAGACAGACCGCGATGTCCACATCCACCGGATCGCCCGGATCGCGGGCCTCGAAGGTCAGCACATCGGTCGGGGTCGGGTCGTCGTGGAACCGACTGTGCAGGTCGACCATCTCCGCATCGTCGATGACCCGCACCGCGACACGATGAAACTCGCGATCGATGTGGCCGCAGATCGATTCAAGATGCGCAGAAAGCCATCCCTCGTCGCAGTCGGATGACTCGACGTCGCAGGCAAGATTCAATCTCGGTTCTGGAGGGAGTTCCGACTCGCTGGACGAGCCGGGTTCCTCGCGATCGGCGATCGCATGGTCGGATGTGTTCATTGTCGAAGGACAACCTTGATGCTCCCAACCCGGAGCGGGGTGCGGCCGGACACCGCGATATGCACACGATACGACTCGAACCACTCCTGATCCAGTCAAAAACAACATGCCCCGCTCCAGAGCGGCCGGAGGGGGGCATTATCGGTACGGAACCGTGAATCGCGATCAACTCTCGCCGACGGTGACCGTCTGCAGCGCCCGCTTCATCGAGTCGTCGATGGGCTGAAGCGACGGCTTGACCCGTGCTTCGAACTCGTCCCGGAACTTGTTGACGATGGTCTTCACCGCCCAGTTGTTGCCGTCGGCGAGTCCGCAGATCGTGGTACCGGGAATGATTCCCATCGAGCCGGCGATCTCGAGCACCATGTCCAGGTCGTTGGTGTAGCCGTCGCCGCGCTCGATGCGGAGCAGCAGCTTGTACAGCCATTCGGATCCATCGCGACACGGGGTGCACTGTCCGCACGACTCGTTGCGGAAGAACCGCGAGATGTTCCGTGCGACGGCGACCATGTCGGTGTCCTGGTCGCAGAGGATCGGGCAGGCCGTGCCGAGTCCCATGAGGTCGTACTTGCGACCGATGTCGAAGTCGAGTTCGGCGTCGAACTGGTCACGACCGAGGACGCCCATGCTGACCCCGCCGGGGATGCAGGCCTTGTAGGATTTGCCGCCACGCATGCCGCCGCAGTACTGATCGACGAGCTGCCGGACGGTGATGCCGAGGTCGCATTCGTAGACGCCCGGACGCACGACGTGGCCCGAGACGCCCATGAGCTTGGAACCGTAGGAGGCCGGAGCACCGATGGTCGACTCGGAACCCATCGACTTGAACCAGTCGGCACCCTTGACCAGGATGTCCGGAACGGCCGAGAGCGTCTCGACGTTGTTGACGATCGTGGGACGCCGGAAGATGCCTTCGACGGCGGGGAAGGGCGGCTTGATCCGGGGCCAGGCCCGCTTGCCTTCGATCGCCTCGATCAGACCGGTCTCCTCACCGCAGATGTACGCTCCGGCGCTCTTGTGCAGATAGCAGTCGACGGAGAACGGAACCGCTCCCTTGAAGAGCCCCTGCTTGCCGAAGATGCCGTATTCGTAGGCCTCGCGAATCGCATTCTCGACCACGGGGATCTGCTCGCGATACTCGCCCCGGATGAAGAAGTAGGCCGTATCGAGCTGGCAGGCCCAGCAGGCGATCGCCATGCCCTCGAGGACGAGATGCGGATCGAAGTCGATGAGCAGCCGGTCCTTGAAGGTGCCGGGCTCCGCTTCGTCGCAGTTGAGTGCGAGATATCGACGCCCGCCGTCGGGCTCGGGCAGGAAGCTCCATTTCATGCCGCAGGGGAATCCCGCACCGCCACGACCGCGGAGTTCGGCCGACTTCACCGCTTCGATGACCTCGGAGGGCTTCATCGACAACGCCTTCTGCAGGGCGGTGTATCCGCCGGTCTTGACGTACTCGTCGATGCCGACGAGATGCCGGTCCGCGAACTCGCCCCACGGGGGAGTCGGGATGCGGGCGGTCAGGGCTGGTCCATCCATGGGCATTCAGTCGCTCCCTTCGTCACTGGAATGGATCTCGATCTCGTCGATGGTGGTGCGTCGCAGGGTGACATCGCCTTCGGTCTTCTCCGAAACGTGTCGAGCCACCTCGCGCCGCTCGGCGGCGGGATCGGTCTTGACTCCCTTGGCGATGTTTCCGAAGAACTCGCCGAGGCATCTCATCAGTGGCTTCTTCTGCTGCACGGTCATTCCCTCGAACCCTGATCGATGATCGAGTCGATCTGATCGAGCGTCAGATTGTCGTAGCGGGTGTCGTTGACGAGGGCACAGGGGGCGGTGTCGCAGGACCCGAGGCATTCGAGCGTCAACAGCGTGAATCGTCCGTCGTCGGTCGTCTCGTGCGGTTCGATCTCGAGCCGGTTGCGGATGTGGTCGACCAACGCCTGGTGTCCGCACATCTCGCAGGCCACCGACTGGCAGACCCCGATGACGCACTGGCCGACGGGATGGAGATGGTATTCCTCGTAGAAGGAGGCCGTATCGAGCACATCGGCCGGCTTGATGCCGAGTACGGCGGCCAACTCCTCCATGGCCTGATGCGAGATCCAGCCCCAGGCTTCCTGCACGGCATGCAGCGAGGGCATCAGGGCTCCCATGGGCTCCGCGTACCGCGGCATGAGTTCCTCTCGGATCAGCTTCGCCAGTTCGTCGGTCACCCAGGGCTCTTCCCGACGCGGGATGCTCATGGTGCCGGATGGTTTGGCCTTCCAGGACATGGTGCCTCCTACCGATCGAGTTCGGCTGCGATGACGTTGATCGATCCCATGACGGCCACGAGATCGGCGAGTTGATGGCCTTCCAGCATCTTGGAGAATGCCGCGAAGTTGATGAACGAGGGGGGACGGACCGCGACACGCCATGGACAACGGCCGCCATCGGCGACGACGTAGTACCCGAGTTCGCCGTTGGGCGATTCGATCGCCGAGTAGCACTCGCCGACCGGCGCGGCCCAGCCGCGGTTCGTCATGATGATCTCGAAGTGCTGGATCGTCGCTTCGATCGATCCGTACACATCACCCTTGTCGGGAATGTGCATCTTGCCGTCCGGATTCGAATTGATCGGGCCGGTCGGAATGTCGTCGATGAGCTGATGGATGATGCGGCGGCTCTGTCGGATCTCCTCGAGCCTGACGAGGTAGCGGCTGAAGCAGTCGCCGGCCGTCGCGATCGGAACCGAGAACTCGACCGGATCGGCACCCTGGCCGTCCCAGTTGTCCTGGTAGCAGAGGTACGGGTCGTCCTTGCGGAGATCGCGGCGGACTCCCGAAGCACGTGCCAACGGGCCGGTCAACGACCATGCCGTGGCCTCCTCCTCGGTGACGACACCGACTCCCTGGACCCGATCGATGAAGATTCGATTGCGGTTCAGAAGGGTTTCCATGTCCTTCAGGGCGGAAGGAAGCCGCTCGTCGATGAACTTGCGAACCATCCGCTTGAAGACCTCGTCGTCGGGGATGTCCCGCATCACACCGCCGACGCGTGTGTAGTCCGGATGGAACCGCTGTCCGGAGATGTAGTCGATGATGTCGTAGATGTGCTCGCGTTCGTTGAACCCGTAGAGGAAACCGGTGAATGCACCGAGGTCCAGCGCGGCGGCGCCGACGCACAGCAGGTGGTTCTGGATCCGACCGAGTTCGGCCAGAATGGTGCGAACGACCTTGCAGCGGGGCGTGAGATCGACATCGAAGAGCTTCTCGGCCGCATGGTGCCAGGCGATGTCGTTGACGATCGGGCTGATGTAGTCCATCCGGCTGATCGTGCAGACGTACTGGTTGTAGTCGTGATGCTCACCGAGCTTCTCGAATCCGCTGTGGAGGTACCCGATGTGGGGCGTGGCTCGAACCACCCGTTCGCCATCGAGCTCGAGCACGATCCGGATGGTCGTGTGGGTGGCGGGGTGCTGGGGTCCGAAGTTCAGGACCCACCGATCACCAGCCGTGGGCCGCGTCTTCAGGTAATCGAGTCGATCGACGTCGATATCCCAGGCTTCGGCGGGTTGGAGTTGAAAAGGCATGCGGGGTTCCTGGCGGAGTTCGTGAAGCATTTCACGAACAGTCGTCCCATTATACCGATCCCGACGTCATCAGCCCCGATAAAGGGGGGCTGAAGTCGATCAGGAGCAGAAGCCCCAGTTGGCGATGATGATCAGCAGATCCTCGACCCCGACGACTCCGTCACCGGTCAAATCACCCGTACAGCTCCCACAGGAGCCCCAACTGGCGATCACGACCAGAAGGTCCTCGACCCCGACGGTCCCACTTCCGTCAATATCGCCTTCGCAGGTGATGCAGGCATCGTTGCAGAAGCTTCCAGCCCCTCCCCAGGTGCCGCTGCAGAGAATCGCGGGCAGACGGATGCATGTCTCGTCGTCCAGGCAGCAGCTTCCGAGCTGGAGCTCGGGACAGGACGTGGGAAAGTTGTTCGGCGAGAGTTCGGACCAATCACCGTAGATGTCTTCGAAGCCCTCCTGACTCGCGCTGTTCCCGCAGAAGAGGTTTGCTCCGAGACCGACCGGGTCGCCGAAGCCGTAGATGGCTCCTCCGAGGATCGATGAGTTGTTCCAGATGACGCTCGATGTCACATCAAGGCCACAGGTGCCGCTGAAACGAATTCCGCCGCCGTAATCCGCGGAGTTCACGGTCATCGCGACCCGATCGATCGTGAATGGCACACAGTCGGGTGAGTCATCGACGAAGATGGCTCCGCCATCGATGCCGAAGTTCCCTTTGAAGATCGATATCGAAATGTCCAGACCGGTTCCCAGAAAGCAGATGCCTCCACCGCTGCCGAAGCTCGTGTTCTTGTAGAACTCGCATCTGGACACCGAAAGAGTCGAACCCACCTGACGGCATGCTCCTCCCGAAAGCGGACAGGAGTTGCCGGTGAACACCGAGGCATCGAACACCGATGCGGAGTCGTACAAGTAGATCCCTGCACCCGAACCGCCACAGCTGTTGCGCAGCAACTGGCAATACCGAAGATCGATCGAAGAGGTCAAGGCGTAGATCCCGCCGCCGTTGAAAGCGGCTTCATTGTCTTCCATCAGGATCGACTGGAGCACCACATTGCTTCCCAAGATCGCATACAGGCCGCCACCGAACTCGGCGACGTTGTCGCGGAACGCGCAGTCCACCATGGACGGTTGGCTGAAGAGCTGCAGGAAGACTCCTCCACCCGCGTCGGACACGATGTTGTCGCGGAACTCGCATGATTCGAAGGAACCGCTGGCGAAGTTGCTGTAGACCGCTCCACCGCTGGCCGCGGTGTTCGCAGTGAAGATGCAGTTGCGGATCGAGGGGCTCGAATACCAGTTGAGAAGACCGCCGCCGACCAGTTCCGCAGCTTCCTGAAGCCCGTCACCATCGAGATCGAACCAGGTGCCTGCACAGTTGGTGATCGTGAATCCATCGATGACCAGCGAGGCGGACTCGCCGCTGATGCAGGAGATCCCGCGACGCACGCCTTCTCCGTCGATGATGGTGTTCTCGGCACCGTTGCTGCTTCGAAGGGTGAACGAACGACCCGATGGATCGATCACTTCGTTTCCTTCACCCGTCCAGACCCCGGGGCCGACCACGATCTCATCGCCGTTGGTCGACGCATCGATCGCCGCCTGGATCGACGGGAAGTCGGCGGGAACATTGAGCACCTCCGACAGGCCCGGTGTCGTCATGGCGACTGTTGTCAGTGATGCCGCAAGCAGCGTCCCGAATCTGGATGACCGCATTTCTGCTTCTCCTCGGATGACGTCGAAAAAGACGATCATTCATCGTACGAGCACATCGGGCAATGTGGAGTAAAAACCGCCAAAACGAAGCCGGGATGGGGCTCATACCCTGAAGATCGCACCCATCTTCTTGCCCATGAGGATCGAGGCGCCGATCAACGTGATCGCCAGAAGCACCATCGCCCAGACCCCCATCGCACTGGCGATGTACTGCCCGTCCCCGAGGCGTTCAAAGAGGGTGTAGATCGCCTTGGTGATGGGATAGTCGGATTCCCGCTGGGCGAGGATCAGCGAGTCGGACACCTCGAGCATGGCGAAGGAGAAGGCGAGCAGTCCGCCGGCGATCAGGTTCGCCATGATCAGCGGAACGATGATGGTGCGGACGGCCCGGACCCGGCTGGCCCCGAGGTTCAATGCCGCCTCCTCGAGTTCGCCGGAAGTCTGTTCGAGCCCGGCGACCGCGGCGCGGACCACGTAGGGAAGTCGACGCACGCCGTAGGCGATCACCAGCAGCAGGGCGGGATTGGGATCGGAACCGATCACGCTGATGACCCCTTCGAGCGGATCACCCTTGGCGAACGGCCACCGAAGCGTCATGGCCACGTAGCCGAACGCCATGACCAGTCCCGGGACGGCGAGCGGCAGCATCGACAGCGAATCCAGAAGACCACGGCCCCTGATCTTCGTGCGCACCACGATGTACGCGATGAAGAGGCCGATGATGATGTCGAGAATCACCGCGAAGAACGAGTACAGCAGGCTGTTCTGGATCGAATCCACCGACAGCGGATGTGACAGGGCCTGGTCGTAGTGACGCAGCGTCCACCCCTTCGGGAACACCGACTCGTACCAGGATCCCTCGACGGACAGGCTCGTGAAGACGACGCTGATGTGCGGCAGCACGGCCAGTCCGATGACGAAGATGAACGAGAGCAGCGCTCCGAGACCGAGCATGCCGCCGAGCCGCTTCGGCTTGGACTGGATGGACGCCTTCGAATACATCACGTAGGCCTTGCCGCCGAAGACGAGCTTGCCCAGGACGTAGAAGAGGATCGCACAACCCAGCAGCACCGCCGTCAGGGCGTACGGCTGCTTGGAGGCCTCCATCTCCTTGATCCCGTTGAAGATCTGGACCGGCGTCACATCCTGATAGTTGAACATCAGCGGCGTACCGAGTTCGGTGAACGACCAGATGAACACGATCGTCGCGCCCGCGAACAGTCCCGGGCGGATCAGCGGAAGCACGATGTCCTTGAAGCGGCGCCAGGGCGATGCACCCAGATTCTCCGCCGCTTCCTCGAGCGCAGGATCGAGGTTCGCAAGCGCAGCCGTCGCGTTCAGGTAGAGAATGGGATACAGGTGCAGCGCCTCGATGAAGATGATCGCGAAGAATCCGCCCTGCCCGACGAAATCGACTCCCTGATCGATGAATCCGAGATCGATCAGCAGGGCGTTGATCGCACCGCTTCGACCGAGCAGGTGATGCAGGCCGATGGCTCCGACGAACGGCGGAAGAATCAGCGGCACCAGGATGAGCGCACTCATCGCGCCCTTTCCCGGAAAATCGAAACGGGCGGCGAGCACCGCCAGCGGCAACGCGATCACCAGACTCAACGCCGTCGTACCGATCGCGATCCCGAAGGCGTTCAGCAGGCCGCGACGCGTGGCGTCGTCCTTGAAGACATCGAGCACGTGGTACAGCGTGAATCCGCCCTCGGCCGACTCGAACCCGGAATAGATCGTCAGCCAGATGGGATAGATCAGGAATGCCGCGAAGATCGCAAGCAGTCCGGCCAACAACAGATAGGGGGTGATGGACCGACGACGCATGCGTGGAAGTATAGAGTCAGGGCCAGTTGGCGATCACCACCAGAAGGTCCTCGACGGAGACAAACCCGTCTCCGGTGGCGTCAGCGGAGCAATCCACGCTGCAATTCCACTCCGAGATCACCAGCAGCAGATCCTCGACCCCGACGACGCCGTCTCCGGTCAGATCTCCGGGCACTTCCACGACGACCGGGTCCTCGAAGTACCAGGCGAGCCCCGCGGTGATCGAGGCGACCCCGGAGGGGTCGTGTCGAAGTTCGAGCAGGTATTCCCCGGGAGCAAGCCCGTCGATCGACAGCAGTTCGACGTTGTCGACGTCGCTCTGCGAGGTCACGTTGCCGCCTTCGAAGAAGGACTGACCCGCTTCGCCGACCAGTGAACGCAATGTTCCGTCCGGATCGACCCGCCAGAGCTCGAGATCGACGTTGCCCAGCGAATACCCGGAGAAGTCGTTCTGGACGATCCGGTTCCAGGTCGCAGCGATGGTCGCGTTCGAGACGCTTCCGTCGAGACTGAACGACCACCAACGACTGCTCCCCGAAAGGCAGAACGCGAGGTCCCATCCCCGAAGGCCTGCCGCCGCGGCCGTGGATGCGTTCAAGCCGCCCCAGGTCCGACCATCGGTCAGCATTCGGTGACTTCGGTCGGCGTTGACAATTCCGGCTCCGTACGTGTCGTCCAGCGGACGAGCGGTTCGGCCGCGATCGGCTCCATCGAGGACGGCTCCGTTCGTCCACGGCTGCTGGGTCTCATGACTCGCTCCAGCCAGCAGCAGGGCCTTGACGACTTCGGTGTCGTCGGCCTGGGAATCGAGCGAATCATCGGTCCGTGCGGTTTCCACCAGCAGTGCGGAGACTCCCGAGACGAGACCGGTCGCCGCACTCGACGTTCCGAGTGGGGCCACGAGTTCCGGACGCATTCTGCCGCCACCTTCGACGGAGTCGGCGGTGTCCTCGGTGAGATGCTCACCGTTCACCTTCCCGACCGAGAGTCCGTTGAACATGCACGTCATCAGGGCCAGACCGGACTGGCCCTCGTTGCCGACGGCATGGCACATCAGGACGTCGTCGCGATGGGCGACGAAGTCGGCCCTGCGAAGCACGAGTTGATCGTTGTTCGAGTTCCCGAACGAACCCATCCAGCTGAGATTGAACTGCTTGATGGAGCTCGGCGTGTTCACGGGGGGAGTGGTGCTGGGAAAGTTCGCCCGAAGAAATCCGTCGAGGCACCAGTCCTGGAGCGACCAGGCATGGACGTCGGACACGCCGGGTGCCGGGCTCCATACATTGCCGCACATCCACTGGCAGACGTTCGTCGCATGTCCCGAGGTCCCACCCGATCCGCTTTCGAGATGGATGGTCTTGCCGGCGAAGTGGCTGTTGGCCCCGTCCGGTGCGTAGCTGCCGATGGTCTCCTCGGCCTCGACCTGACCGAGCACGACCCCCTGTCCCGTCGGCATCGAGGCCGCTCCGATGCGTTCGCTCAGCGCATCGAGGCCGATGTCCTCGGAGACGTCTGCCAGGACCGAGGAGCCGGCGAGCAGCAGCGTCCCCAGGATCACGGAACTCTTCGAGTCGAGTGTGATTTGCACCGTCAAGCACTCCGAAACCACGTAAAAGCCAACACCGAAGCGTACCACCGACAGGGGGCAAGGCAATGTTTCGAAGTGAAAAACAGGGCGGACAGATCACCCAGACGGATCAAATGGTCCCCGAAGGCCCGGCAGAATCGATTCCACCGGACGGCAACTCGAGATCATCCGCAATTTCCCGAAGCAGACGCCGCTCGGCCGCTTCATCCCGCGATACGGGTGTCCAGAACGACGTCTGAGGCTCTTCCCAGGTGGTGTCGCCGCTTCCATGTCTCGAAGTGCTCTTGAGCCGGCGAGTCCACGAATTGCGACGCTGTCCCACGGTATGTTTCCGTTCTCGATACACCCAGACCCGTAATTCCAGCGGCTCGTCGGATTTCGTGAGATCCCTCGATTCCATCGACGAACCAAGCAGGTCCGGGCCCGTACTGACCTTGGAATCGTCCGATTCCATGAAACCACGGGGCAGAAACTCGAATCTGGCCTTCATGCGGTACTGCGAAAGGGTGTTGTCGATGCTTTGGGAGAAATCGGACGTGTCCTGATACCACGGCTCGAGAAACGTACCTACGATCACGGGATCGGTTTCTATCAGCCCCTCACGACGATCACGGACCACCGCCCGCATGCCATGCTCCAGAGAGACCTCGACGGCAGTATCAAATGCCTGCTCATACCTGTCATGCGGGATATCAAGCACATCAGGCCCACTTCCCCCGGCACAGCCCGAGATGGCTGAAATCAGGAGAAGAGACCACAGGAGGGCAGTAAATCGACCGATCAGTGATGGCACCAAGGAAGTTTACCAGCCATGGAATTCGCTGTTGAGGGGTCTTCTGGACCAAATACGAGATGAAAGCACCCTCCAAGGTCAAATAGAACATTGACCGAAGCATTCGCAGGGGTACATTGAAACGTTGGGAGTCGGCTTTTTGGGTGTAGGAACCCAAGTTACATGGGGAAGTCAGGGCACACCTCGCTATGAACGGGCATTTCAAATCTGCATTCTGGACCTCATTGCTGGTCTTGGGTGGAATCACTGCCGTTTCCGCCCACGCCCGCCCTGCGTCCTCAGGTGTTGCCGCTGGCAAGCTCCAGCCGCAGCAACGAGGTGCGGCCCTTCCGCTGCCCACGACTGTCAACGACTTCTTCCAGCCGGGTCAGCAGCCTCAGCCGACGACGATCGAAGGCGACCCGTATCAGCAGATGTATTCGAGCATCTACAACTGCGCGAACTGCCACAAGGTCGACGAGGCCTTCGACGATCGCGTGATGGGTCCGTTCAACACCTGGAGCACGAGCATGATGGCGCATTCCGCGCGCGACGTCATCTGGCAGGCGGCTCTGGCGATCTCGAACACCGAGTCCTCGATGTCCGGCGAATACTGCATCCGCTGCCACGCACCACAGAGCTGGGCCGCCGGACTTTCCACGACCGGGGATCTGAGCAACTTCACCGACCCGGAACACTTCGAAGGCGTCAGCTGCCACATGTGCCACCGCGTCGTGGATCCGATCGCCGACATCGAGAATCCAGTCGAGGACAACGACATTCTCCAGGCTCTGGTCAATGCCGGAACCTATCCGGACGATCCCGGCAACGGCCGGTTCATCTTCGATCCCGTCGACACTCGTCGTGGACCGGAGGATGACTGGGGCGTCAACATGCATGGTGCGGACATTCTCGTATCGCCCCACCACAACGAGTCGACCCACTGTGCGAGCTGCCACGATCTGCACAACCCGCTGATGAGCGAGAACCCCGACGGCAGCCACTCGCTGAACGCCTACGACAGCGCCCACCCGACCCAGAGTCCCCACGACATGATGCCGGAGCAGCTGACCTACAGCGAATGGCTCAACAGCGACTTCGCCGATGGCGGGGTGAACTTCCCCGACGGCCGCTTCGGTGGAGACCATCCCACGGGCACGATGCAGTCGTGCCAGGACTGCCACATGCCCAAGCAGTACGGGGCGTCATGCATCTTCTGGTACGTGGACGGCATCGGACTGAGCCCCGACATCCCCGACCATTCGTTCGTGGGAGCCAACACCTGGGTACTGCGATCGGTCCACGACATGTGGGATCCGAACGACACCGGCCTGAACGATGAAGCGCTCGATCGCATGTCGGCCCAGACGGAATCGTTCCTGCAATCGGCCTCCGACATGGATCTGGTCGAACTCGAGGATGAACTCAGCGTGACGGTCACCAACTGGACCGGCCACAAGCTCCCGACCGGATTCCCGGAAGGACGCCGGATGTGGTTGAACGTCCGCTTCTTCGACGATGAGGGCACGCAGACGCAGGAGAACGGCTGGTACGACTTCGACACCGGCGATTCACTGCTCGACGACACCAAGGTCTACGAGATCAAGCTCGGCCTCGATGCGGAGATGGCCACCCTCACCGGCCTTCCCGTCGGCGAAACGAAGAGTCTGACCCTCGCCAATACGATCATCAAGGACAATCGAATCCCTCCCGCCGGCTTCTCGAACGCCGCTTACGAATCGTTCAAGGGTGAACCGGTGGGCTACAGCTATGCGGACCTGCAGCATTGGGACGAGACCATCTACGACATCCCGACCGATGCGATCGCCGCCCAGGTGACGCTCTACTACCAGACCACCTCGAAGGAATACATCGAGTACCTCAGGGACAACAGCCCACCCGACGAGAAGGGTGGTCCGAGCATCGGCCAGATCGCCTACGACCAGTGGGTGATGCACGGTCGAAGCGCACCGGTGGCGATGGACAGTCAGGTGATCTACTTCGGGAAGAGCAAGATCACCGGCGACGCCAACGGCGACGGATACGTGGGCGTCGACGATCTGCTCGCGGTGATCCAGAGCTGGGGCCTCTGCATCGCATGCGATGGGGATCTCAACCGGGATGGAAGGGCGGACGTCAACGACCTGCTGATCGTGATCGCCAACTGGGACGGTCAGGGCTGATCGGAACGATCGAGCATGGCCACGGCGCACCCGGCGGGCAGTGCGATGAGCACACCGTAGAGGACCGAGAAGGACGACAGACCGAGCCCACGTGAAATCGTGGTCGATGTCCCGTCACCCAGCAGCATCATTCCAAGCCCGATGGCGAGTCCGATGCCGGCCGACAGCGCGATGCATCGTGCGATCTGCCACAACCATGCGGCACGTGAATCCAGCGTCATCACCAGTCGACTGATCTGGACCAGCAGGCATCCGATCGTCATGACCAGCAGCAGACTCCAGAACGCCATCATGCTGCGACCGAGAATCCCGTCGATGATCGTGGCGACCAGGATCGACGCGTAGAACGCGGGAAGGCCCATCGCCACGAGTCTCGAACGAGATTCGTAGTCGGCGGATTGCATGTCGATGATGCTGTGAGTGGTGTCGTCCATGTGTTTGATCCACGCTTCATGCCGTCCTGCGGCGCATGGGTACCGAGAGATACGCATGGACACCGGATGAGGATGCACCAAACGGACCTTCTCTTTCGAAATGGCCTTGAAATGCGCGTGAGGACCCGTTCAGGACTTCGAAACGAGCGCTTCGATCCGCTGCGAGGGCGTTTCGATCGAACGGATGCGGACGCCGAAGTTCTCGCCCACCTTGACGGCCTGTCCGCTGCCGACGGTGGTGTTGTTGACGAGAATGGTCAGATCCTGACTGGCCTGCTTGGGAAATTCGATGATGACCCCGGGCTGCAGACTCGTGACCTCGGCGACGGTCGCGACCTTGTCCGCGATCTGGACGATCAGCGGCACCTCGATGCCGAGCAGGGATTGGAGGTTGCTTTCCACAAGTCCGTTATCGGCAGCTTCAGCCGTCGGAGGCCAGCAATCCGGCAAGGACCGCCATCCGAACCGCCACACCGTTGGTGACCTGGCGAAGCACGAGGCTCCGGGGGCCGTCGGCCACCTCGGCCGAAAGTTCCAGCCCGCGGTTGATCGGTCCGGGATGAAGGACCGGGACACCAACGCCCAATCGTGCCGCACGGGCGGCATCCAGGCCGAATCGTTGTCGGTAGTCGTCCGGAATGCCGTCGCCGTCATGGCGTTCGAACTGGATGCGGAGCATCATCATGGCATCCACCGAATCCAGGACGGCGTCCAGATCATGGGAGATCGTGACGCTTCCACGGCCGGAACCGGACGGAATGAACGAACCGAAGTCGGCGGGCAGCAGCGACTCGGGTCCGACGAGAACGACGTCCGCGCCGACCGCGGTCAGACTCCAGAGATTCGATCTCGCCACCCGGCTGCTGGCGATGTCGCCGACGATCGCGATCGTCCGGCCTTCGAGCGTTCCACCGAAGTGCTGGCGAAGCGTCATCAGATCCAGAAGTCCCTGGGTCGGGTGCTCATGACGACCGTCGCCGGCGTTGATCACCGGAACATCGACGTGCTCCGACACGAGCGCCGCTCCCCCGGACGCGCCGCAGCGGACCACGATTCCATCGACGCCCATCGCCGCGATGTTGGTCGCGGTGTCGACGAGGCTTTCGCCCTTGGAGGCGCTCGAGGAGGAACCGAGCAGATCGACGACCTGCCCTCCGAGTCTCCGGGCCGCGACCGAGAAGCTCACCCTCGTGCGTGTGCTGTTCTCGAGAAAGAGATTCGCGACGACGCGACCGGCGAGGTCCGTCCTTGCGGGCATGTCGCCCCGGAGGACGGGAAGACAGGCTTCCGCCTCGTCGAGCAGGAGGAGGAGATCGTCACGCGTCAGGCCTTCGAGGCCGAGCAGATGTCCACTGCTGGTCCAGGTCGCGGTAGTCATGCGGGCATTGTAGAGACGATCGGAATCAGAGATCCACGATCTCCATGTCCGACTCGACCTGGCTCACGGCCTCGGGTTGATGGACATCGGACAGGAATGCCTCGAGTCCACCCTCGGACGCCATCTGCTGACGAGCCAGGGCGGCATTGAACCAGGTCGACCCCTCACCACGATGGCGGGCGAGCAGATCCAGGGCGATCTGGGCCTCGCTCTTGCAGTAGTCGACCGGATCGATCGCCCGTTCGAAGACCTGGAGCCGATCGTCCACGTTCTGGAAGGTGCCGCTCTTCTCCATCCAGGTGGCGGTGGGAAGAAACACGTCGGCCCGCTCGACCAGCCGGTTCGGCATGGTGTCCATATGGACGATGAAGCGGTCGCCGACGGCATCGAGCATTGCTTCGGTCACCCATTCGCTTGGGTAGTTGCCGGTCACGATCAGGGCGTCGGCACCGGACACGGCGCCGGACAGCGCTTCGTATTCGACGACATCACCACCGAGGGCGGAGAGGACACGACGAACACCGCGTGCATTGGGAGCCTTTTCGGACCGGACGGTGTATCCACCGGGGAAGGTCTTGTCCTCGCCTTCGATCGGAACCGGACCGACGACCAGAGTCGCCTTCGGGTCGAGTTCACGCGCGAGACAACCGAGGTACCAGGCGTCCTCGCAGGAGAGCATCGGACTGACGATCACCGCGATGTGCTTCGCCGCCTGCAGGCCCTCGACGGCATGATCGATCGTTTCCGCCCATGCCGCAGCCGCCTCCTCGGGTTCCCAGGGAACGTGTTCCTTGAGCAGGGGCAGCCGATGACGCGACTCGTCGTTGACGAAGGACCATCCGTATCGGATCTCGTCGGAGATCCACCATCCATTGACATCCGGGTTGGTGCGGGGCTTGATTCGATAGACCTCGCCGTTGTTGTGCTGGACGCTGATGTTGTCGCCGCCACTGGTCATGCCGTCGATCGACGGCGTGCTGGTGAGGTACCACACGCGCTGCTGGAACAGGAAATCCTTGTCGAGAAGCGCGCCGACGGGACAGAGGTCGATGACGTTTCCGCTGAGTTCGTTGTCCAGAGCGAGGCCCGGGAACACGTCGATCTGCTCCTGTGATCCACGGCCCTCGACGAGCAGTTCGGCCGTCCCCGTGACTTCCCGGGTGAACCGGACGCAGCGGGTGCACATGATGCATCGATCGGAATAGAGCAGCACGTTCGGACCGAGGTCCTTCTTGGGCTGCTTGATCTTCTGCTCCTGGAATCGCGAGGCCGATCGACCGTAGCGGTACGAATAGTCCTGTAGCGAACACTCGCCGGCCTGGTCGCAGACCGGGCAGTCGACCGGGTGGTTGATCAGGAGGAACTCCATGACCGCACGCTGATTGCCGACCGCCTTCGGTGAATCGGTGTAGACCACCTGGCCGTCTGCGGCCGGGGTCTGGCACGACGGCATCAGCTTGGGGACCTCTTCCAGCTTGTTGTCGTTGCGTGGATTCGGGGCCCACAGCTCGACGAGGCAGATCCGGCAGTTGGCCACCACCGACAGCCCGGGATGCCAGCAGTAGTGCGGGATCTCGTGCTGATGGGACAGGGCCACCTCCAGGATGGACTGTCCCGGGGTGAACTCGCATTCGCGGCCGTTGATGCTGATGCTGGGCATGCGCCCTCGACTCCTTCAATCAGAGGCGGAAATGGTAGCACGACCCGGAGGGGTCGGCAGCACAGTTTTTCAACTGCGGGGCAGAGTTCTTGCGACCAGGACGAACGAGCCGTTCTCCAGCTGGACCTGATCGATCTGGACCCGCCTGCCATCGACCAGAGGCATCAAGGACGAGAAATCGACCCCATCAAGCAGATATTGCACCGCAAGAGCCGAGGATTCGTCGCCGTCGGTGGCCGCATCACGGACCATCTCGAGCAGGGAACTGGGAGGAGCCGGAACCGGAAGCCGGCCGAGCAGACCGCCCACGATCACCAGTCGCATCGTCCCTTCGATGGCGATCTCGGGTTCGATCTGCAGACCCAGGATGCGGCTGGCACCACCATCGGATGCCAGTTCGATGGCCATGATGATGCCCGAAGGCGTGGTATGGATCTGGGGGATCCCCAGATACTCGGGCCACGGGGGATGCCCTTCATGGGCAAGCCACTTCGACATGCGGGTGGCAAGCCAGGCGTTGACCGCGTCATCGGAGATTCGAAGCTTCCAGGTCGCCCCGGGCTCCCGGATCTTCTGCATGTTCTCGACGAGCCCGAACTCCGCCTTCTGGGCGAGCTCGGCCGCAGGGGCGTCATCGGCGGCAGGAGGTGCGTACCACGCCGGCGTCATCATGGTCATCACCCAGAGAATGACGATCACGACGATGAAGGCAAGGAAGATCAGCGCCGCCAGAAACTGCAGATTCGATCCACCCTTGGAGGTCGCCGCATCCGCCGTTGTGTCATCGGTCGACGCGACGCCTTCCTCGGTGGTCTCGGTCGGGGGGACGGTGTCAGGCTCCATGAGGGAATGGTACCCGTTCAGTCGGACTCGACCGGCGGCGTGATGTCCGCCGTATCCAAATGGGAACTTGAGGGAAACTCGCTCGGATCGGTCACCAGCCGTACATGCCCATCGCAGAATCCGACGATCATGGATCCATCGCTCGCCCGGCTTTCATGGATCAGCGGCGTGCTTGATGGCTGCTTGAGATCATGAATTCGACCGGGATTCCGGTAGACCCATTCCTGGCCGTTGCGCAGGTCGAAGAGCTGGTCATTCGAGATGTAGTGCTGGGCGACCAGGACATCCAGTGAGTCGGGCATGTCGCCATCATGGTCCGCCGCGTAGAGATTCAGGGAATTGATGAGGTTGCGGACGTCAGCCATGCTCCTGGTCCTCTTGGCGGCCTTCCGCGCATTCCCCATCGCCGGGAGCATCACACCCGACACCATTCCCGCCGACATGGCGGCCGGAAGGAACAGGCTGATCTGCTCGGACATCAGTCCCGTCATCTGGACGGTGAAGGATGGATCTCCGGTGGTTCTGTAGATCAGATCATCACCGTCCATCGATGTCTGGGAGACGTTGGCGATCGCGTCGCGGGACAGCTCCATGTACGTCGGGAGGATCATCCCGACCCCGCGGGAGGGGTCGTCCACGGACCGCGAGAAGTTCGAGACCGCCGCCATCGCGGCGTTCATGATCGCGTAGCCGTCGGCCAGACGCGACGGTACATCGTAGAAATCGATTCCCATCGACTTGCCGATTCCAGTCGGCCCCTTGCCGCCACGGAAGGCGCCGTTGCTGAGAATCGAACGGCTCTCCTGCTTCTGCCGCGCCGCCGCGACGACCGCCTGCGGCGAGAGTCCGAAGACCATGGTGTCGCCGCAGATCGCCATGCTCAGTTCGATCGGAATCGGCAGCCCGGGAAACGCGAGCGTGGTGATGTCACCGCACTCGGCGTCGGACCACTTGACCAGATGCACGTGGCCGTCGGCCTCATTGGCCGCCATGCGGTTCAGATGCCCGCGCATCGTGTCGACGGAGTCGACCATGCCCTGGCTGTTGTCGAGCTTCACCAGCATCACGGTGGACATCAGGCCACCGCCGCCGGTCGAATCCGATCGATATCCGATCACCGTGTCGCCCATGTAGTCGAGGAACTGCGTCCGCAGATCGATGCCGAGCGCGGACTTCGCCATGCCCATGGCCATGTCCATCGGCGTCGGATCGACCGCGCGGCCCTCCGGGGTCGTGGTTGCGCTGGGGAACATGTCGAACAGCCGGGACATCCGGTACTTGCTGACCGTCATCGCGTTCGCATCTTCGGGCACCAGCTCGAGATCCTCGCGGGTCACGGGCTCGTCCGAGAAGAGATGTCCGAAATGCTGCTTGAAGTTCCGGATCGCAAACTGCATGGTTCCAAGTTCGTCCGTCGCGGAGACGTTCCACTCGATGCGGATCGTCTCGGGACCGAGTATTCCCATCTGCGTCCACATCTGCTTCATCTCGGGGGGAGTCATTGTGGCCTGGAGAATCGTCGACATGCGATCGAAATCGACGAATCCGGCGCCGAACGTGCCGTCGCCGATGCCGAAGCCTCCGGGATCGATCTTGATCGATCGTGGCATCGCATTGAGGCTGATCACCATCGCCGACTCGCCGTTGATCTCCTGCACACCCAGATAGACGGGAAGCGGAGCCTGCAGCAGATGCAGTCCGGGATGCTCCTTCACGGGCATCATGGGCGGACCGTTCGACTTCTCGATCACCGACTTCACCTGTTCGAAGAGTGATTCGGGAGTCATCCCGCTGTTGCCGAAGACGGACACCTGCAACTGCACCCCGGCGACCACGCCCATGTAGTTGCCCACCTGCTCTCGGATGATCCCGTCGTCGAACGAGAGCGTGAACGTCATCCGACTCATGAAGACATCCATCAGCAGATCGATGACTTCCCTGCCTTCGGGCGGAAGTTCGCGAAGCATCTCCCTGGGAAGCTGCAGTCCGTTTCGCTGAAGAAGGAGCATCGCCTCGTGCAGCGCACGGTCCTTGGAACTCTGCTGGAGGACGTCGATTCCTCCCGAGTAGATCGCGATCGCGGGTTCGACCGGATCGCCTTCCTGCCCGACCGTGGCCGGTGCCGCGAGAAGTACCGCGAGAATGAAGGTGGTCGCAAGAGTGATCAGCTTGTTCATGGAATGCTCCTTTTGCTCTTTCCTGCTCACAGGCTATCACGCGGCCGACCCGTAACTGCGTTTTGGTCGTACGACCGCGATTTAGACGCGGAAGGCGGGACTTCCGCCATGCGTGGTCCCGGATCCGTCACGCGAGAAGGCTACTATTGATACATGATTCGATTCGTGACGACCGCATTGGTTCTCTTGATCGCCGGCTGCACAGGTCCGAATCCCGATGCCGGATTCAAACCCCTCTTCGATGGACGCACGCTCGATGGATGGACGGGCGACACGTCCGGATACACCGTGAAGGACGGCGAGCTGACCGCACGGGTTCCCGAAGCGGGTGAATCCCTCGGCAACCTGTACACCGAAGACGAGTACGGGAACTTCATCCTTCGATTCGAGTTCAGGCTCTCACCCGGAGCCAACAACGGCCTGGGAATCCGGGCGCCCCTGACCGGCGACGCGGCGTACGAGGGGATCGAGCTGCAGATCATCGACAACGAACACGAACAGTGGGCGAATCTCAGGCCCTGGCAGTACCACGGCTCCGCCTACGGCATCGCCGCTGCGAAGCGTGGACACCAGCTTCCCGCCGGCGAGTGGAACCGCCAGCAGGTGACCGTCGACGGCCGACGCGTCGAAGTCGTGCTCAACGGACACGTGATTCTCGACATCGATCTCGACGAGGTGACCGAGAACGGAACGGTCGACGGAAGCGAGCATCCCGGACTGAAGCGGGAGCGCGGACACATCGGCTTTCTCGGCCATGGCTACGAGGTGTCCTTCAGGCACATCGAGCTCAAGCGGCTTCCCTGATCAGTGTCGAACCGGAAGCGGAGGCGGCGGGTCCATGTCGTCGGACCA
>MDTG01367683.1_pt1 | contig 38213 bp, 52 predicted proteins | sample 811421 | NCBI WGS metagenome assembly MDTG01 (sample SAMN05326645, study PRJNA326480) | marine metagenome | isolation source: seawater | place: Pacific Ocean: South East | collected 2011
CAAGATAGAATTACGATACAACTCAAATGGTGTCGAAATGCCTGATAGATTATTTGAGATTTGGAGCAAATTTAAGAGAGTAAGATTTCATTATAGTGTTGACTCTATAGAAGAGATGAATAGTTATATACGTTTTCCAGCAGACTGGGATAATACAGTTAAGCAGTTTCATCTATTAGATAATACAGATGATAAAGTTGAAGTTACAATTGCCTGTGCAGTACAGGCCTTGAATATACATTATATTCCTGACTTTATAAAATGGAAGCTTGAACAGAATTTTAAAAAGATTAATGTATGGCCATTTGGTGCTGGAATGATTAATTATCATTTTGTATATTGGCCACCTCAATTAAATGTAAAAGTATTACCACAATGGTTTAAAGAAAGAGTTAAACAGAAGTACGAGGAGTTTTATCCTTGGCTAGAAGAAAATTGGAAATTAAGTGGTGCTCCAAGTAAAGAAGCATTTTTAAACGCAGACTACGGTATCAAAAGATTAAAAGGAATGGTTAAATTTATGATGTCAGAAGATTGGTCTGTGAGAATGCCAGAGTTTAGAGAGTACATAACACAATTTGATATACAGAGAAACACAGACTTTAAAAAAGTATTTCCTGATATGGCAGGCCTTTTAGATGAAACACTTGACAATAGTATTGAGACCAAACTAGGTGATAAAGTGGATGAAAAAACTGAAAAGGAACTTGCAGATGGCGGAACGATCTAAAACATACTGTCCTTTACCTTTTATTCATTCACACGCAGGGTTAAATGGAAAATATAAACCTTGTTGTAATTCAGATACATCAGTTCACGGTTACAAATATCATATAGAAAAATTAGGTTATAAAGATTGGTTTTATCATCCAGAAATGGATAAACTAAGAAATGATTTATTAAATGGTGTACAAAATCCAATGTGTGATGTTTGTTGGAAACAAGAAGCATTTAGTTCAGATAGTTATAGAACAGTTTATATAAAAAAATATCAAGATGATAATATAAATCATAAAGATCCAAAAATAACTTATATTGATATGAAGCTATCAAATGAATGTAATTTAGCTTGTACTCATTGTGATTATTCTAACTCATCACAAATTTATAAAGATATGTTATCTATAGAAGAGCAAGGTTTGGAGTTACCACCTCAATGGGAAAGAAGTCCTAATTTTGAAAAAAGATTAGAAGATAAAGATAGAAAAGATATGTATCATAAGCAACCACAAAACGTTGTTGATGAATTAATTGATTTAATGCCAGACCTTAAACACTTAAAAGTTACAGGTGGAGAGCCTACTATTACAAAAGAATTTTTTAGATTAGTAGATTATGCAGTTGAAAATAACTATGCAAAAAATCTTAATTTGTATATTACTACTAATGGAACAAGGTTTACTCCTGACTTTATAAAAAAATTACAACACTTTAAAAATTTACATTTAACAGTTAGTTGTGATGGATATGGAGATACTTACGAATATATTAGATATCCATTTACTTGGAAAATGTTTGAGAAAAGATTAAAAGTTGTTGCAGAACATTTAAAGTCAACTAATCATAATATTAGATCATTAAATTTTAACTGTGTAGCTCAGATGCAAAACATTGAAAACATACCAAAACTTGAAAATTGGATTTATGATTTATTTCAGCAACAAGCATCTCTTTATGTACAGCCACATATTAATCCTGTTGATAGTACAAATCATTCTAAACTATTACCAAAGCATATTTTAGAAAAAGCACTAGAAGATATAAGAATATCAAATGCAAAATCAGGATATGATTTAAAAATGTATACAGATATGTTAGAATGGTTAATTAAAAACTTTAATAGTGATGAATTAAAAATATATAGATCAGTCAAATATCTAAAAAATATGAAAAATGCACTTGTTAATCTTGACAAGATAAGAAAACAAGACTATAGAACTAATCTTGAACCATTAACAAGAGAATGGGTGGAGGGTTTAAATGTCTAAAACATTTAAGTTTTGTAAGGCACCATTTGGTAGTATATATGTAAGACCAAATGTAAGACCAAATCCACAAGCTGGTAAACAAACTGAGATTAGCTTCTGCTGTGTGCAGACTGAAAAATATATGTTAAAAGAAAATGAAACAGTTAATGATTTTTGGAAAAGCGACTGGGCAAAAGAACATAGGCAACAGTTTCTTAATAAAGAGTGGCCTTCTTCTTGTAGTTATTGTGAATGGAAAGAAAATAACAATATTGAAAGCGATATTGGAACACACCAACAGATTACTATTAAAGAGTATAATATTTCTGATGGCAATGAAATGGCTAAACCAAAATATGTTGATTATAGACCAGATAATTTATGCAACCTAATGTGTACAATGTGTGGTCCTAGTAATAGTAATTTAATTGAAGATATGTGGCGTGAAATACCTATTAGTCCTGGGTGGCACCACGAAGCAAATGCAGGAATAGATGGTGATGTAACTATTGAAGAAGAAGAATTAGTAACCAAAGAATTACTTGGTAATCATACAATGCAATTAAAAGTTTTAGGTGGAGAACCTACTATTAATAAAAAAGTTCATTCAGTATTTCAATATGCGATTGATAAAGGATATGCACAAAATATAGATTTAAAAATAACAACCAATTTTACTAATGTAAACAAAACTTATGATATGTTTGATAAGTTTAAGTCTTGCAGGATACAAGCTAGTATTGATGCAACAGGACCAACATATGATTATATTAGAAGACCAGCTAAATGGTCAGCTGTAAAAGAAAAGCTTTTACAATTTGCTGATAGATACGAAAATTCTTATCCAAAAATGCAATGGAATTTTAATATTGTTTGGCAATTAGCAAATTGCTTTACTGTTAAAGATTGGTTACCTGAATTACTTGATATGTTCTACAATGATCCAAAGCTAAAAAAAATAGCAAAACAAGACGTAGGATTATCATTAATTAATTGTGATGGAACAGGTATAACACTAGACGCTATACCAGATAGTATGAAACATTATATAATTGATGATTTAGAAGATTTATTAAAAGATTGGAAACATAATCCTTTCGCATTTAAAGATATTGAAACATTAATCAAGTATACTGAAAATGCAAAGTTTACCAATTTGCAACATAGAGCATTTAAAAGAAAATTTACATTAATGGATCAATATAAAAAAACAAATATGTTTGAATTAAGTCCAAGGTTTAAGGAGTTGTATGACTTTAGATAAAAAATTGTTTTTAACAAAACACGCCGCTATCTATGATCCTGAATTTCAAGATAGATTGTGGAATGCACCTTGGCAAGATTGGTTAAGTAAATCAGGTTATTTTAATGTTAAAGATGAATATATAGAAACTATTGATAAATGGATTTATAATTCTAATGAAATTAAATTTAATGGGTTAGACAGATTTAAGTATAAAGATTTAATTCACGGAACAACTCAAGCTTTTGATGAAGCATATTACAGATATAAAGAACGTAGGTTACGAACTTATAGAGGAGAGTATGCTTATCATAAAAGAGTGCAAGGAGTAAAGAATTTTATTGATACTAAAGAAGGTGATTATATACCAATTGAAGAAAATGATTGGGTAGTAATAAGTTTACCATTTTGTGGTAATGGTGCTGAGCCACCATTTTTAGAAAAAGTTTTAAATGATTGTGCAAATTTAAATGTACCAGTATTAATTGATTGTGCTTGGTTTGGAACACACTATTGGAAAAAAACATTTACTTTAGATAATCCTTGTATTAAAGAAGTATGTTTTAGTATTTCAAAAGGAATAGGAATGGGTAATATGAGAACTGGTATTCGATATTCTAATTACGATGATCATTTACCTATTAGACAACATAATAATTATAACCATTTGCCTTTAGGATTATCACAAATTGGTATATGGCAAATGCAAAAGTTTAGTTCTGATTTTATTGGTAACAAGTATAATGAAATGGTAAAAACAGTTTGCGAACAAAATAATATTATAATGACTCCAGTTATGCATATTGGGTTACTTGAAAAAGGACATCCTGATTATGAATATTTTTTAACTGATGATGTTTATAGTAAAGTTGGAATACGTGAAGCTGTAAAAAAGTATAGAAAGGAATTGCGAAATGAAGAAAGATAATTTTTGCATATTACCTTTTATACATTTAAGTACTAGGACTAACGGTGCTATGCAATTATGCTGTCACGCAAATAGTAGTACTACAAAAAATTATCGACAGCCAGGACTTAATAGAAAATCAAATGGCGAGTTTGTATATGTGTATAAAGACAAACCTTCTGATTATTGGAATACTGATTATATGAAAGCTGTTCGTAAAAAACTAATAAATGGCCAAATGCCAAAAGAATGTATGGTATGCTATAAAGAAGAAGCATCAGGATATAGATCAAAAAGACAATGGGAAAATGATGAGTGGTCTGAAAAAGTAAATTTTGATGATGTATTAGCAAAAGTAAAAGATGATGGCGAAGCACCTTTTGATATACGTTATGTAGATATGAAATTAGGTAATAAATGTGACCTGGCTTGTTTAATGTGTAATCCAGCAGATAGTTCTTTATGGATACCTGATTATAATAAATTAATTGATTCTAATATATCTGAAAAAGCTAAAGAAGAATTGTTATGGAAAAAAGGCGAAGGAAAATTAAATTGGTATAAAGTAGATGCAGTTTTTTGGAAAGATATAGAAAGCAAATTAGACAGTATTGAAAATCTATATATAATTGGTGGAGAACCAACAATCAATCCAGAGTTTAAAACTTTCTTGGAAATGTGCGTAGAATCAGGGCATTCCAGCCGGATAAACCTGCGTTTTAATACGAACGGGTATACTACTACAAAAGAGCTTGATCGCCTTTATACGTGCTTTAAAACGTGTTTAATCCACCTTTCTTTAGACGGGTTTGGTGATTATCATAATCTTATACGTTATCCAAGTAATTGGGAAACAATGTTGGAAAAATTAGATTATTGGGATAATACAGCAGACAATATACAAGTTACAATTGACTTAACAGCTTCAATATTAAACATTATGCATATACCAGATTTTATTAAGTGGAAAGTATCACAGAACTTTAAAAAAATTAATACAGATATAAATCAAGGATTTATAGGAATTCATTATTTGCATTCTCCTAATTTTTTAAAAGTAACATCATTGCCAAAACATATTAAAGAACAAGTAGTAAAACAGTATGAAGATTTATACCAATGGATAAGTGAAAACGTTGAAGGTGGAGATAAAAAATTAAAAAAATATCAAAAGTTCAAAGCACTTATAGATTTAATGAATGGTAAAGATGAAAGTCATATGTGGCCAACAGTAATAGAGTATTTAGATAAGATGGATAGTATACGAGGAACAAATTGGAGAAAGGTGTTAAAAGAATATGAAGAAAACTAGACCTAGTGATTTATATTATAAACATCTTACAAAGAATAATAATTCTTGGTGCCCAGTACCGTGGACTCAGATAGCAGTCCATAACTCAGGAGAATATAGAAGTTGTATACAAGCCAGAACTTGTAAAAAAACAAAAGGTATTTTAAAAGACGAAAATAATAAAATTATGAGAGCAGATACACACTCTATTGAAGATGTAAGAAATGCACCTTTATTAAAAGAAGTAAGAAAAGATATGCTAGACAGTAAACGCCATAGTATGTGTATTAGATGTAATGAAGAAGATGATGCAAAAATGAATTCAAGACGTAGATATGCAATTAGAGAATACTATAACAAGTATGAATATGATTTTTGGAATGCTGAATCAAGTACAAAACCTGATGGGACTTTAGTTATAGAAAAGTCACCTATAATAGAGTGGGATATTAGATTAGGCAATTTATGTAATTTAAAATGTAGAATGTGTGATCCAAGTGAAAGTACACAGTGGTACGACGAATGGTTTGATACAATGTTTAAAGGATTTAAAACTGATTTTACTGAAGTAGAGTTAGTTAAAGATAAAAATAGAGCTAAAGTAAAAAATGACATTTATAGTTGGTATGATGAAGTAAACTTTTATGACCAATTTGATACTAATGCAAGTGGAACAAGAAAAATACATTTCTCAGGTGGAGAACCTACTTTAGTAGAGAATATGTATGATATGTTACAAAAGTTAATTGATAGTGGTATAGCAAAAGAAATGGACCTTGATTATAATATTAATTTAACTAATATTCCAAAAAGAGCAATTAATTTATGGCACGAGTTTAAAAGTGTACAAATAGGTGGAAGTGTTGATGGTGTTGGAAAAATTAATGAATATATAAGATACCCTTCAAAATGGAGTAAAGTTGAAGAAAATATTAAATGGTTAGATGCTAATACCCAGCCTAACATTTCTTTATTCAATACATTTACTTGGCAAATATTAAATGCTGTAGAAGTATTTGATTTAGTAAAATATCAAATTGAAAATGATTTTGTTAAGTTTAATGCAGAAGTTAATAGTGTTTTCTTTAGTATGCATTTTTTACATTCACCAGATTATTTAAATGTAAAAGCTCTACCTAAGGAATTAAAAGAATATGTACAACAAGAATTTGATAAATTTGATAATGAATTTTTTAAATTGTGGGAAACTGATGACATAAGTTTAAAAGAAAGATTTAGAGATAAAATGCAATCAATGTTAGATTTTATGTGGAGTGAAGACAAATCAGACCATTTTATTGAGTTTGTTAAAAGAACTAAAATACAAGACAAATATAGGAATCAAAATTTTGCTGAATTATATCCAGTAATAAGCAATTATATAAAGAGAAACTACAATGAGTTTTAAAGATAGACATAATTATCGTCCTGTTGATTTATATTATCAACATATTAACAAGAGTAATAACTCTTGGTGTCCGTTGCCTTGGGCTCAAGTGGCAGTTCATAATTCTGGTGAATATAGAAGTTGTATACAAGCAAGATCTTGTAAAAAAACAAAAGGTATTTTAAAAGACGAAAATAATAAAATTATGAGAGCAGAAGTTAATACTATTGATGAAGTTAGAAATGCACCGTTACTAAAAGATGTACGTAAAGATATGTTAGATGGAAAACGCCATAGTATGTGTATTAGATGTAATGAAGAAGATGATGCAAAAATGAATTCAAGACGTAGAAATGCAATCAGAGAATATTATTTAAAATACAGTTATGATATGTTTGATGCAGAATCAAGTACTAATTCTGATGGAACATTAATTACAGATAAAGCACCAATATTAGAATGGGATATTAGATTAGGTAATTTGTGTAATTTAAGATGTCGTATGTGTAACCCAAGTGAAAGTACACAGTGGTATGATGAATGGTTTGATACTATGTTTTCAGGTTTTAAAACAGATTTCACAAGAGTTGAATTAATAAAAGATAGAGGAAAGGCCCAACCTAAAGATGACATATATGGTTGGTATGCAAAAGCTAATTTCTTTGATCAGTTTGATAATAGTTCAATTGGTACAAAGAAAATATATTTCTCAGGTGGAGAGCCAACGTTAGTAGAAAATATGTATGATATGTTACAAAAATTAATTGATAGCGGTATAGCAAAAGATATGGAATTAGAATATAATATTAATTTAACTAATATTCCAAGGAGAGCAATTAACTTATGGCACGAATTTAAAAAAGTACAGTTAGGATGTAGTATAGACGGTGTTGGAAAAATTAATGATTATATAAGATATCCAAGTAAGTGGAATAAGATAGATGAAAATATTAAATGGCTAGATACTAATACTAAATCAAATATTGTTTTATTCAATACATTTACTTGGCAGATTTTAAATGCAGTTGAAGTATTAGATCTAGTTAAGTATCAAATAGAAAATAACTTTACTAAATTTAATTTTGCTGTCAATAGTGTATTTTTTAGTATGCATTTTTTACACTCTCCTGACTATTTAAATGTAAAAGCTTTACCTAGAGAGCTAAAAGAATATGTACAGCACGAGTTTGATAAATTTGATAATGAATTTTTTAAACCTTGGGTAGATAATTTGCCAGATGATGCAAAAATATTAGGTCATAGATTTAAACAAAAAGATGATGATATAGAACCTGAAATACCAATATTTCAAGAGATGCTTCCTTTACCTAAAAAATATCTTACTAAAGATAAGTTTAATGAACAAAATGAAAGTTATGATTGGTATGGAACTAAAAGAAAGTTTTATTATAAATGGAAAGATAAAATGCAATCAATGTTAGACTTTATGTGGAGTGAAGACAAATCAGAACATTTTGACGAATTTGTTGAAAGAATGAAAATACAAGACAAATACAGAAATGAAAAATTAGAGGACTTATATCCACAAATAAGTAACTATATAAGGAAAAAATATCAATGAGTGTAGAGAACTTTGAACAGAGACATAAGCATTATGATGTAGTTCCTGAGATAGGATCTAGGACAGATAAAGTACAACCTTTATGGCGTGATGATGACGGCAGAACAATGTTTCAATATGAACGTGTTGATAGATTAGAGCTAGAATTTAATAATACTTGTTTCTTATATTGTGGTGGTTGTGGTAGAACATTTAATAGTAAAATTGAACAAGCAGGTAAAAAAATTATTACATTAGAAAATATTAAAAGGTTTTTTCCACCTGAGTTTTGTAAACAACTTCGTTGGTTTTTAAGTTGCGGTAATTATGGGGAACCAGCGGCACACCCTGAAATGTTAGATATTCTAAGATGGTTTAGAAATAATGGAACTAGAAATGTTTCAATTGGAACAAACGGTAGTTCTAGAGATCCTGAGTTTTGGAAAGAAGTTGCAGGAATTATAAATGGCCCTGGTGGCTCAAGAGGCGATATTAAAAATTTTGGTGGTGGTAGAGTTACTTTTAGTATTGACGGTTTAGAAGATACTAATCACTTGTATCGTATTGGTGCACGATGGGATAAGTTAATGGCTAACACAGAAGCATTTATAAATGCTGGCGGTAGAGCTAGATGGCAGTTTATTACATTTAATCATAATTCACATCAGTTACAAAAAGCTAGAGATATGGCTAAAGAACTTGGGTTTAGTGAATTTGTTGAAAAAATGAGTTTTAGATTTATTCCAGTACGTTTATCAAAACGTCACGCAGAACAGTTAGCGGATGAAGCCGAGTGGAAAATGGTTCAAGAAAAAGAAGCAACTGAAAGAGCTAGAAGAAAAAATACAAAAGATGATGGTAATAATGCTTTGACTCCTGAATCAGGTCGTCTACAGCCATCAAAAGATTTATTAGAAGGAAAATCAAAAAGAGCTGATAAAGTAGGAGGTATAATTGAACACCCTATTAACATTTCAGAAAAGCAAGAGTTTAGACATCCAGATAGAGAGATGTTAGCAAAACAAAGACAAAAAGGTACTAAAGCTGTTAAAGGAAAAGATCACTATTCACAAAAACATAAAATTATTTGTCAAAATAGAACTGAACCAAGAATTTATGTTGATGCTACTGGTAAAATATGGCCTTGTAATTGGTTAGGTGGAATTGAGTTTTATGAAACTGATAGTAATCCGTATAAACAACATTGGCCAATACCAAGTCAATTACATCACGGTGTACCTATTGAATTCAACAATTTACACAATGAAGAATATAAAGATGATCCTAATCCAGTAAGAACTATTTTAGAAAGTCCGTGGTATTCACATTTATTAGAAGAAGATTGGACTAGAGAAGATGACCCAGAAGGAGTTTTACAACCAGCAAAATGTAAACAAATGTGTCATACAGAATTAGGTACAGGTATATTTGAAAAAATGCGTAGGAATGAACAAAACCTTGTTACAGGTGAATATAAAGATGTAAATGAAATTCACGGATTAACACCACCACAAGGTGGATCAGGTTGGGGTAAAGGATCTGCTATACAAATTGATGAGAAAAATACTACCAAAGTAGAAGATGTAGCAGGTATACATAAAGATTCTGCAACTGACGTAAAAATTATTGATGAAGATGATATAAGACTTTACAAATCTTATAAGCAAATGGATGATGGTACTATTAAAACAAGAGTCACTGATGATGAAAGAAAGATATCTAAAAAAGATGACAAAGGTGAATAAGAAAATATATCCAAAATGTTTGTTTACTACAAAAGCAAAAGCAACTTATATTAGTCACGATGGCTATGTAAGACCTTGTTGCTTTGTTCATAGGCATAATAAAACTGAAAGAGATGAACCGTGGATGGTTGATTTTAAACATAATATTGGTTCTGGTAAAAGTTTAGAAGAAATGTTTAGTACTCCTGAGTATACAGATTTTTTTAATAGGTTAAAGACTGGAAAAGATATACCTGAAAGATGTTATGAAGTCTGTGGAAAAGTTCAAACAAATGTTGGAACAGATCATAGAAAAGAAAAAACAACAAATGAAGTACCAAGATGGACTAAAGCAGTTGAGCAGTCATATGAAGAAACATATAAAGTACAAAAGAAATTACAAGTAGATGTAACTCACAGATGCAGTTTAGGTTGTCCTAAATGTATGAGGTTTGAAGCAAATTGGACAGATCCAGTAACTAAAAAGAAATATGCCCTAGCTCATCAAGTTTTAAAAAAAGTAGAATTACAAGTAGATGATTTTAAAAAGTTATTTAAAGAAAATCCGCAGATGTGTAAAGGTGATGTTGATTTTTGTGGTACTTGGAGTGATGCAATTTATCATCCTGAATTTTTAGAAATTTGTAGAGTAATTAAAAACAATGGTGCTAATATTAATATTGCAACAAATGGATCTCGTAAAAAACCAGAATGGTGGGATGAATTATATAGTATGATGGATCCTGCTTGGGATTCAATTGTATTTGGAATGGACGGTTTAAAAGATACAGCAGACAAATATAGAAAATATATTATATACGATGATGTTATTACAGCAATGAAAAAAGGTGCTGATGCTGGATTTGTTAAAAATAAATGGTCCTTTATTGTTTTTAATTTTAATCAACATCAAGTTTATGAAGCAGAACAATTAGCAAAAGATATTGGAATAAAATTTGAAATAGTAAAATCACATAGATGGGATGGACCAAATGATCCATACATACCTACTAAAGAATGGTTACCACAATCAACAATCAAGGAGTACAATTTATAATGCATAGGGCAAATGAATTAAAAGAAGTACAACTTGAAATATCAAGTAATTGTCAAGCAGGCTGTATGGAATGCAGTAGATGGAAAATGTTAGATGGAAAACAAATACCTAATCCAAATGTAAAATTTGGTGCCGCAGGTAATATGAGTATTGATTTAATTAAAGAAACGTTTGATAGAAAAATATTACCTGTGTTTGAATTTATAGCACTTGATGGTAATTATGGAGATAGTTTAATACATCCACAAAGTCTTGAAATTATAGAACACTTGCTTTTAACATTTGGAGATAGAAAAAATCCTGCACTTAAAACTAATGTTCCAGTACATATTGAAATAAATTCAAATGGTGGTTATCATAATAAAGATTATTGGTATGAATTAGGAAAGCTGTTTGCTAAACATAGAGAATTAAATGGAGATAGAGAAAGTTCAGTTTGTTTTGGAATAGATGGAACTGATAATGAAACACACGACAAATATAGAAGAAATGTTGTATATGATAAAGTTATTGAACACGCAGAACAATTTATAAAAGGTGGTGGCAGAGCTGAATGGAAATATTTGGAGTTTGATCATAATGTACATCAAACAGATGAAGCTAGGAAGATAGCTAAAGAAATGGGATTTAAAAAATTTTTTGTAAAAAGATCTAGATGGGTTGATGCCGCATTACGTGAAATTGTAGAACAAAAGCAAACAGGCGACTCGTCAGGAACAACTATACAAGGTGCAAAATTAGGTAAAAAAGCTGGAGCGACATATAGCAGGATACCAAAAGCAAAAAAAGATTTTGTTAAAAAAGTAGAACAGCAAGTTAGCAAGTATAAAGATTATTTTAATGAAGTACCAATAAGTTGTTATTGGAGGAATCAAAAAAGAATACAAATAGAGTATGATGGTGCTGTATGGCAATGTTGTCATTTTCCACCAGTTTATAGTGTTGATATGAGACCAGATAATCAAAGAGGAAAATGGGAATTAGAAAAAGCTAAAGAATATGATTATTATCGTGCAACATATGGCAATGATTGGAATAATTTAAACAAGCATAATTTAGTTAATATATTAGAACACCCTTATTTTGATTCTATTGAGAGAAGTTGGAGCCATACAACTAAAGATAAAATAGAACCAAGATTGTCGCGATGTGTTGAAAAATGTGCTATAACTACTAAAGCATTAACAAAAGATAAAAGGGAAAGATTATAATGTCAGCAAAAGATGTATATTGTCCAATACCGTGGATGTTCCAAGCAGTCAGGAACAATGGTGATGTGAGAATATGCTGTCAAGCCAATGTTACTAAAAATCAAGGAGTAGTAAGAAAAGAAGATGGATCATCATATAATGCTGGAAAAGATGATATGGATGAAGCCAGAAATGCTGAGCTAATGAAAATTGTTAGAAAAAATATGCTTGAAGGACGTTGGAGTCACGAATGTGGTAGATGTAAAAAAGAAGAAGAAGCTGGTTTACGAAGTAGAAGACAATATGAACAGGAATGGGGATTTAAATTAGAAGACGCAATACGAATTACTAATGAAGATGGTACTATTAAAACTGATGATACACCTTTAGTATATTATGATTTACGTTTTGGTAACTTATGTAATTTAAAATGTAGAATGTGCGGACCAACAGATAGTCACAGTTGGTATGAAGACTGGCTTGCCTTACACGGAGGGGATGGGTTTCAAGATACTCACGGATATGTAAAATTAAACAAAAATAATAAAGGCAGATTGGAAACAAACGATTATGATTGGCACAGTAGTGAAAGTTTCTGGAATAATATAGAAAAAAATATTCCTAATATGCAACACGTTTATATGGCAGGTGGAGAACCTTTAATGATAGAAAGACATTATGACTTTTTACAAAAATGTGTTGATATGGGTCAAGCAGAAAAAATGATAATTGAATATAATACTAATATGACTAATTTGCAACCTCGTGTTTTAAAATTATGGGAAAAATTTAAAACAGTAAGAGTTGGAGCGTCGATCGATGGAATAGGTAAAGTATTAGAGTATCAAAGGTATCCAGCTAAATGGAAATCAGTTTTAAAAAATTTACAAGCAGTTGATAACCTAGGACCAAATGTTCAAGGTTGGTTAGCTTGTACAGTTACAACGGTAAATGTATTTCATATACCAGAATTTATAAAATGGAAAATTATGGAGAGTGGATTTAAAAAGTTTAATACTGGAAAAAAATTACCAGTGTTAACTATACACGTAGCACACTCACCAGGCCACGCCTGTATTAAAACTCTACCTCCTGAGTTAAAACAAATAGTTAGAGAAAAGTATGATAATTTTAAAGATTGGCTAATCAATGCAGATTTAGATGAAAAATATGTACACGCATCTATGAAAATTATTAATAGTATAGTTGACTATATGATGAGTGGCGACAATGGTGGTAAAGGTTGGGGCTGGTTTAAAATGTATACAAGAACATTAGATTTACGTAGAAAACAAAATATATTAGATATAGCACCTGAGTATGAACCATATTTTAGAGATTTAGATCATATTGATCAGAACATAAGAGAGAGTGAAAATGCAAGAGTCGGACAAACCTAAAACTTTTTGCGTTGCCCCATTTTCTCATATGTGGTATCGTAATTCTGGAAACTATTATGTCTTTAAACCTTGTTGTGAGGTAAGAGATAATGATGTTTATTATATTGATAAAAATAAAAATCATAAAGATAATGTAATTGCTGAATATTGGAATAGTGAATGGATTAAAGATATTCGAAAAACTATGTTGGAAAATAAACCGCATAAGATTTGTACAGATTGTTATAAAGTTGAAAAAACAACTGGACGTAAGCACAGAGATGATTATGCTGGATATTTAAAAGATAATACTATAGAGTTTAATGTTGATACTGGAAATAAATGGAATACACCATTAACACTTGATTATAGACCAAGTAACTTATGTAATTTAAAATGTAGAATGTGTGGCCCTGGTAGTAGTACTGAGTGGGCTAAAGAAATTGAAAGATATAAAAATTCACATTATCAAAATTTAGATAAAATGGAAGATGGCACAGAAGTTATAATGATGTCAACGGACAATGCATTTATGTTTGATAGGGAAACAAATGCAGATGACCAATATAAAAATTTACCTTTAGACAACATAAGAAGAGCCGCTTTCTTAGGTGGAGAACCTTTATTAAATGAAGAAGTTTTTAATATAATGTCTAATTGGATAAAATTAGGAAAAGATAATATTAAGATACAAATAACTACAAATGGTACAAGTTTTACAGATAGATGGTTAAAGTTATTTTCTAAATTCAAAAGAATAAAACTTGTAATTAGTTTAGATGGTGTAGGTAATACTTTTGATTATATTAGAACAAATGCAAACTGGGATAAAGTTTTAGAAAATTGTAAAAATTTATCTAAATTAGATCATATTACAATATGTTTTAGTTATTGTATACAGATGTATAATGTTTTTGGTTTAGTTGAGATACTTGAATTTTTAAAGACTTGGAAACAACCAAAAGATGATACTCATATTTTTGAAGTAGTATTCCAAAATTTTCTTTCAACATCAATGTTAGATACAGAAGATTATAATAAAGTTATTTCAGAGTTACAAGATTATAGAAATAAAAATTTAGATAGAACTATTGAAGTGGATGAAATATTAGGTATTCTAAAGTATGATAGGAATAGAGTTGTATCAGATGCAGAGAAAAAGTATTTTATAAGTTATACAAATAAACTAGACGAAGCTAGGAAAACTAGCCTTATTGATTTAAATCAGGATTTTAAAAAATACTTGATTTAATGGGAAAGTTATTATATAATATAGGTGCGTGGTCCCTTCGTCTATCGGTTAGGACAGCGGTTTTTCATACCGCAAAGAGGAGTTCGATTCTCCTAGGGACTACCAGAATAAAAAGGAATTAAAATGGCGTTAGTAAAAGAAAAAGTAACAGAAGTTAAACATTGGTCTGATAAGACCTTCACATTTAAAACAACACGTAGTCCGGGCTTTAGATTTAACAATGGTGAATTTGTAATGATGGGCTTAGAGCACGAAGGTAAAAAAATTGTTAGGGCTTATAGTGTAGCTTCAGCAAATTATGAAGATTATTTAGAATGGGTATCAATAAAAATTCAAGATGGACCGTTAACATCTAAATTACAACATATAAAAGTTGGTGATGAAGTTATTATGATGGATAAAGCAACAGGTACACTTGTAATTGATTATTTGAAGCCAGGCCGTAATTTATATCTAGTTTCAACAGGTACAGGACTAGCACCATTTTTAGGTATTATAAAAGATTTAGAAACTTATAATAGATTTGAAAATGTTATTTTAACTCATACAGTACAATATGAAGAAGAATTAGTTTATAGGGAATATTTAGAATCTTTTAATAAGGAAAAAGAATTTATTACACAAGGAAATTTTCAATACTTTAATACTTTAACAAAAGGTCCTTGGTTAAGACAAGGTAGAATTACAACTTGGATTAAAGGAAACATATTAACATTATGGAAAGCTGTTGATAAACCAGAGTTTGATCCAACAAAAGATAGAATGATGATATGTGGATCAATGGGCCTGAATGAAGATTTAATGGAATGGTTAAACGGTACAGGCGCAAAAGAAGGTAACACGTCAACACCAGGGGACTATGTTGTAGAAAAAGCTTTCGTACAAAAATAATAAATGAAATATTGGCAAAAAAACGTAGATCAAAAACCAAATTGGCATATTTGGGGTACTGGACAATCTTTCTGGCCTAAAAATTATTCTAATCAAGTACTGAATTGGTGTGACTCAGACAATAAATCTCGTTTTAATTTTAATATGAAAACACATAAAAGTAAATTAGAGAAACTAGGATGGACTAATTCAAACATCACGTATTCTTTTAATAAAGAGAGTTTTCGTAGTGATAGTTTTAGAAAAAAATGTAGTATACTTTTTAATGGATGTTCACAAACAATGGGGACAGGATTACCTTTAGAAAAAACTTGGACAAATCAAGTTGCTAATTATTATAAAGTAAATTATCACAATCTTGCAATAGCTGGTTCTGATTGGAATGCTATAGCACAGAGATCAGTATTTTGGTTGCCTAGACTTAAACCAAAAGTACATATTATCAAAGCACCACCTTCACAAAGATTTACTTGGTGGAAGGACCGAGTACTTATAGGGTCTTCTGATATGTCACGGCAAGAATTATTAAAAAATAAAGCAGTAGTTGATATAATTGATGATGGTGCAAACTATGAATGGATGAGATATTCAGCTATGAAAGTAATAGAAACTATCTGTAAAGATTTAGATATTAAATTACTATATGTTCCTATGGGTAGGATCAGTAAATCTAACTCCGGTGATTTAGCTAGAGATTTAGTGCATTGGGGTTGTATTGAAAATGATAAACTAGCAGACTGGGTTATTAAAAAAATGAAAGAGAAAAAATATGAAAATTTTATTAACTGATATAGACGGTGTAGTATTAGATTGGGTAAAACATTTTGAAGCTTATCTAGACAAGTACTATCCAGATAATAAATTAGCAAATCCAAAAGAATTTGATTTGACTTTAAGATATACGGATTTAAAACCAATGTCAGAATCAATGGGTAAAGATAAAGACTTTATGAGAAATGTAGTTAAAAATTTTAACACTACAGCCTGGATTGGATTTTTAGAACCTTTTAGAGATGCAAAAGAAGTATTACCAAAGTTTAAAGATGCAGGCTACAAAATAATTGCTTGTACGTCAATGGGCACTGATCCTTACTCAAATGCTTTAAGAAAAATGAATTTAGAACAACATTTTCCTGGAGTATTTGATCAAGTAGATATTATTCCATTTGCTGAACCTAAAGGAAATTGGTTAAAGCAATATAGAGATTCTGGAGCATATTGGATAGAAGACAAATGGACTAATGCAGTTGCAGGAGCAGATGTGGGGTTAAATACACTTATAATGAAGCACGAATATAATGCTTTTATGAAGGATAGTAGAATAAGACACGTTGATAACTGGCAACAAATATATTCTATAATAAAAAAATAAATGTACGGACAACAAAAACTATTAAGAATTAAAAATATTATTGATATCTATAAGAATGATGCTTGTAGTAAATGTGGTACTGCGATAGCATCAGATCAAAAAGAGCAGATTCTTCTTTATTCAAGAAATGATGTATCTCCTATTAGAGATTACTATAAAAAGATTAATTTCTTATCAGTTAAAATGTTTGTTGGAAATACAAAAGTTTCTCAAGTGAACTTTTTAGATAATAAAGTAAAAATATTACATTCTGAATACTTTAGAGATAAAGAGTTTCATTTTGATGATACTATATATTTGTTACCATTTTTAAAAGCACTTCATATATATTCAAGAAATAACTTACCTACTACATTAAGAAAATTATTAATTGATGATTATAATCAATTTTTAATTAAAGCTGTTCAATCAAATAGTGATTCAGATAATGCAACGTATGGAAAACATATTTCTAATTATAGTCCATCAGAGAAGTTAGTAAAAATGTTTCAGAGTGCTAAACCAATTATAGTAGACCAAGAAATAAAAGGATTTGTTTCTCAAAAGTTTTATGAAAAATATGAAGGACAAGAACTATTCCTTATTATTAATGAAAATTCTCAAGAAAATTTTTTAAATCAATATACAACATCAGATAAAGATAATCATCTTGTTTGGTTAATGATAGATGATTTTACTAAATGGTATATTAAAAATAGTGACAATTATAAATTTTTATGTAGTATATGTTTAGGAAAAGCTGAATTCAAAAGATCTAGAAGACTTTTACCAATATTAGATGAGACGTTTGAAAATAAAGAAATAGTAGATTTAAGACAAGAGTTTAGAGATAAAGTAATTGCTCGAGTTAAACGCGATCAAGAAGAAACAAAGCGAATGTATAAAGAGTTTAGACCTAAGGCGTATGAAGCCCAATACGGAACTACAGAAACAATTATTAAAGACGGTAAAAAAACTACTATCACAAATATCAAAAAAAAATAACAAGTAAATATACTTGTTATGGAAATTAATCTTAAAGACAATAAAACCTTTTGTGCTTTTGGCTTTAAAGGAGCAATGATTGAAGTTGATGGCAGAGTAAGGCCGTGCTGTCGTTTTAAGATTAAAAAATCACAAAGATTAAAAGTAAATGAAGATAGATCTATTACTGATATTTTTAATTCAGAACTTTATAAAGATATAAGAAAAAAAATGTTAGCTGGCGAAAAAGTAGATGGTTGCCAGAGATGTTATAGAGAAGAAGAAGCAGGATATCTTAGTATGCGTTTATCTGATATTATCCAATCAACTAATACTGATGTAGAGTTACAATATCTTGAGTTTGAATCAGGAAGACATTGTAATTTAAAATGTAGAAGTTGCTCAGCTGATGTGTCAACTAAATGGAATGAAGATATAAAAAGACTTCCATCATTACAAGATCCAGATTTTGATTATGAAGCACATTATTATAATGAAGCATTAGAAAAATTATCTAAAGATGAGTGTTCTAAATTAAGGTCTATAAAAGTTACAGGTGGTGAGCCATTTTTAAGTAAAACATTTTTAACTTTTATGAATAATATGGTTGAATGGGATTATGCAAAAAATGTAACTTTGAAAGTTTATACAAATACTTCTTTTTTACCAAAAAAAAAGTTTCTTGATCAATTATTAAAATTTCGAAATTTATATTTGTATATGAGTATTGATGATATTAAAGAAAGAAATGATTATTTAAGATCAGGTAGTGAGTGGAAACTAGTAGAACTTGTAGCTCGTTATTGGATGGAGTTAGCATCAAAAGAGAAAAAAGTACATTTAGTTGTTAGTAATACAGTGAGTATTTTTAATCTGTTAACTTTAAATGAATTTGATGAATGGCTAAAACAAAAAGAAAAAGAATATAATATTTTTATAGAATGCAATTATCAGCCTTTGCATTATCCAACAGAATTAGCATACTACAATTGGCCAAGACATATTAAAAATCAAATGAAAGAATCTTTAGCTAGATACAAAAACCCATCTAATAAAATTAAAAGGCTTTATGATTTATTAGATTCACATAAGGTGACTACAATTAGTGTTAAAAAGCAATTCTTATCCACTACAAATAGTATCGATTATGTTAGAAATGAGAGTTGGAAACAAGTATTTCCTGAACTTTTCAAGCTATTAAATGGTTGACAGATCTGGATTCTATGTTATATTAATAATATGGAACAGAAACAATACAATTTAAAAACAGCACTTTCTATAGCTTGTGACATTTTTGATAAGCAAGGCTATGTAAAAGAAATACAACCAGGTAAAGACGTTGATACTAATAAATCCGTTTTATCTAAAAGGTTGGACAAAGAACCTAATTTTGTCCATTCTAATATAAAAGACATATTAAACTTTAAGCAAGAATTGGTTTTTAAAAAATTGAGTGGTAAATTATCTGACTATGAACATTTAGTTATTAAAATTTTAGAAAAAGAAAAAATGGATTTAAGAGAAATGGGCATAGTAGCAAGTGTACCATTAATGTATAGTAATGCTATGAAGAAAAGAGCAAAACAAGAAAAATACGAGAGTTTTCAACAAACAAGTCAGTTTCGTGGAGTACTTGGACAAAAATATTATGCACCAGTTGTATTATTAGACAAGATGTATCATAATAGAGGATTTTGGATTTACACATTTGTTGAAGATGGTAAGCATATTTTAAAATGGTTAACTGGAAAAGATTATGAAGAGTTTACTAAAGGATCTAAGATTAAATTAAGTGGTGTAGTTAAATTACATAATACTACAGGATACTATGGTGATGAAACTACATTAAGAAGTTGTAAACTAATAAGGGATATTGAAAATGCATAAACCTTGGAAAATTATACAAGAGCTAGAAGCTGATAATAGTAGATTAAAAAAAGAATCAATTATTAAACGAGAAAGTGATGCAGACAACATTAGATTTTTTGATGGTGTGTGTATGGCGTTAGATGGATTTAGAACGTTTGGTGTACAAAAGGTTCCAGTAGCTACAAAAGATGGTCCAGGCATACCAGAAGCAGAATTTTTAGATACTATTCAAAAATTAGAAGATAGAACTCTTACAGGTAATGATATGAGAGATAAGATTGAAGATTTATGTAATAGATCTAATATGGAAGAATGGAACGATTGGTATAGAAGAATTTTAATTAAAGATTTAAGATGTGGTGTAACACATAAGACAGTTAATAAGTTTTCTACTTACAAAGTGCCTGTGTTTGAATGTATGTTGGCAACAGATTCAGCAAAACACGAAAAGAAAATGGTAGGAGATGTTATTGTAGAACCAAAATTAGATGGAGTTAGAGTTGTAGTTATTTGTGATGTAGATAAAGATGAAGTAAAACTTTTTAGTAGAAACGGTAAAGAGCTTACAAACTTTCCACACATAAACGAGCAATTTGATGATATGTTAGACCAGATGGGCGAGTCAATGGTGTTTGATGGAGAAGTAATGAGTGATGACTTCCAAACATTAATGAGAGAGATACACAGAAAACAAGGTGCTAAAACAAAAGATGCAATACTTAATTTATTTGATTGTATACCATTAGAAGATTTTAAGCAAGGCGAATGTGGATTATCAATAACAAAAAGAAAACAATTATTAGAAGATTTTAAATATGGACCAAATATTAATTTAGTAGAGTATGTTAAAATTAATTTAAGTGACGATGATGGCCAAAAACAATTTGCTGATTACAATAAAATTTGCATTGATAAAGGATATGAAGGAATAATGGTTAAACCAATTGGCGGTTTATATGAATGTAAGAGATCTACATTGTGGTTAAAAGTAAAACCATTTATAGAAGTATCATTAACAGTTAAAGCAACAGAAGAAGGCACAGGACGTAATATAGGTAAACTAGGTGCTCTTATTGTTGAAGGCGAAGATGATAGTAAATTTATTAAAACAAATGTTGGCTCAGGTTTAACTGATAATAATAGAGAAGAATTTTGGAAAGCAAAAGAAAAGTTAATTGGGCAAGTTGTTGAAATTAGAGCTGATGCTATTACACAAAATCAAGATGCTAAAGATGAATACAGTTTAAGATTTCCAAGATTTTTAAGATTTAGAGGTTTTGAAGTTGGGGAGAAAATGTAATGAAAGTAAATTATCAAATTTGGTATATACCAAGAATACAAGACGAATTAGCAGTAGCAAATTTTAATACTTTAGACGATGCAGTAGAACAAATGAATCAACTAAAAGAAAAAAGACCAAAAGCATTTCCACATCATTATATATGGGACGTTACTAAAAAGCAAAAGGTCAACTATGACAAAGAAATTTAAAATACTTGATAAAAAGAAAGTAATAAAGGAAATACAAATTGAGGAACCAAAATTTACATATCAGCAGGCAGTTAACCATTTGAGTTCAATTGGTTCGGTATATTTAGATAAACACGGAAAATCAATGCATAAAACAGATAGACAAATGCTAGAAGAATCAATTAAAATAGTAGATGGATATTATGATTATATAAAATGGCCGAAATAATAAATTTAAAAAAATATAGAAACGTAAAAATTAAAAAAACTGAAAAGCAGTTAAATGAAATTTGGAGACAAATTATGGAAAATGCTTTAGGTAAATTAATGGCAAGTGGAGTTAAGTTTGATGAAAGAACGGAATTAGCAGTAGTACCAGCTTTTAAAATTTTACAAAGTATATTATTTAAAGCACACGGTCTTAAACATAATTTAGATAAACCTTTAGATCAATTTATAAAACAATATTATGGCAAAGACATACATTCACGTAAACCAACACAAGATAAGGAGTAATAAAAAGAATGGTACTAACGAACCTGTTATTACGATCAAAAGAGGTACTAAAAATACTTACTGTCACGAAGTTAAAATTCTTGGCCCGTCATCCGTTGTTTATGGCGGTAATGATAAACCTTTGCTTTCTTGTGGCGCTAGGGTGGTCGTATTAACTGAAGCAGAAGTTGAGGTTGTAAAATAATGTTCGAAGTTCCATTTGTCCATAAGAACATTGAAGAAACTTTAGATATCAACAAAGTCGTTAATGAAATTAGAGAACATTGTAAAACATTAAAACTTCCAAATCCCTGGGCAAAGCAATCTCACGTGATAACATCAATTGCCGCTGGTGGCGAAGATTCTTGGCAAAGTGAAGATGTTTTAAAAGCCTGTATGCCTATAATAAAAGAGTATGTTGATAAAGCAATAGGACTTAATATAAAGTTAAATTGCCATATGTGGTACAATATCTATAATGAAGGATTTAACCAAGAACAACATAATCATATTACAGTTGGTAATGTAGCAAGTGGAGTAGTATACCTATCAGTTCCAGAAAAATCCACAGGTACAACCTTTATAAATCCAAATACACTATTTCTTAATTCTACTGAATATAAAGAAGAATTTAAGTATTATACACCTAAAGTAAAGAAGGGTGATGTTATAATTTTTCCACCTTGGGTAGAACATAGAGTTGATAAGCAGTTTGATATAGAAAATACCAGAATAACAGTAGCATTTAATATTTCCAACAGTTAAAACAGATTAACCATAGTTTTTATAAATATATATGTTATGAAAACTATTTGTCCTGTAATTGATATTACATATCTTATCGAGCAACGTAAGATTAAAAGAGCTATACGTGAGCAGTTAAAGAAGCTAGAAATAGCTGATATGTTTGTTGAAGAATGTATAGTTAACTTTAAGAACGGAAAAGCAGAATATACTGGATATGTTTGGTGCAGAGAATCAGGCGAAAAAGTTCAGCTAGGTAAAACTTACGATGTAACAGAAGCATTGGCCTGGTTGGGATAATCTACTAATATTACGTTTCTGTTCATAAATAGATAAAGTAATACATAATTGCAAGACTAGAATTAGTTTTCTAGACTGTGAAAACAGACTTGTGAGGAAAAATGGCAGTAACGTATAACATCAAAGGAACTACAAATAGTTCATTCAAAGTTGGCAAGAGCGGAACCGGTACGGTTTTTCTCAATACTTTAAGTGCCGATGATCTTTCAGCAACAGGTAATTTAACTGTATCGGGTAATTTAATAGTATCAGGTACAACAACCACAGTAAATTCAAACACTATAGAAGTTAAAGATAGATTTGTTTTTGAAGGTGCAACAGCAGATGCTCACGAAACAACTCTTATTGTTGAGGATCCAACAGCAGATAGAACAGTTACTATACCAAATGCCACAACAACTTTGGTAGGTAGAGATACAACAGATACATTAACAAACAAAACAATAACTGATGCCGCAAGTATATCTATTGCAAATACATCAACAGATGATTCTTTATTGTTGACTACTACAGAAGATTCAAGCACAGCAGGACCAGTTCTTACATTAAAAAGAAATAGTTCATCACCTGCAGATGCAGATTATCTAGGACAGATTAAATTTAAAGGCGAGAATGACGCTGACCAAGAAATTGTTTATTCAAAAATCACAGGTAAAATATTAGATGCTTCAGATGGTTCAGAAGATGGTCTATTAGAATTTGCTTTCCAAAAAGCAGGTTCAAATAATATATCAGGTAGATTTAGAAGTGATCAATTTCAATTATTAAATGGTACAAGTTTATATATTGGTACAGGCGGTGATATAACATTTGAAGGTGCAACAGCAGATGCTCACGAACTGACATTAGCAGTTGCAGATCCAACATCAGACAGAACAATTACAATACCAGACGAAACTGGAATATTAATAGTAAAAGATTCAGTAACAGGAATGATACAATTACCTGTAGGTACAACGTCGGAAAGACCAACACCAGTAGCAGGTATGATGAGATTTAACTCATCAACAAAAAGATTTGAAGGTTATAATGGAATCGATTGGGTAGCATTATCATCTTCACCAAATGACTTATCATCACGTGATGGTACAGAAGTTGACGTACACGCAAGTGACTTTGGTAAGATAACGTAAATACACTAGGAGAAATAATTTATGTGGAATACAATAAAATATGAAATACCTGAGATGCTTGATAACTGGAGAGTAATTCCAAGGTTATTAATCTTTATGTATGCGGTAGTATTTTATCAAACAATGAATTGGTTTATGCTATTAGAAAATCCAAACAATGCACAGGCAGGTTTTGTATCAGTTATAGTTGGTGCAGGTGCGGCCTGGTTTGGTTTATATGTAAACTCAGGTTCAGGTAAAAAAGTAAAATTTGAAACATCGGACAGAGGAAGTAGATCAAGCTAATGACACCAGATCTTAACACATTATCAATGGACTTATCAAATATGATACTGCCTTGGATAGCAGTTTTAATATCTTTGGTAGTAGCAATTTGGTTCAAAGACTTTGCCACAGGACTAGCAAAAGGATTAAAATTTAAATTTGATCCAGCTTTTAATGAAGGCGATGAAGTACTACTTGATGGTGAGTTAGCAATGATAGTTAAAATAGGTGCAAGACAAACTGTATTTGGTGTATACTCAGATAGGGGATATACTTGGAGATATGTTCCAAATGAAAGGATACCTTATTTGAAATTGGAAAAAGTAATTAAGAAAGACTTACATATAGATACAGAAGAAGAAAAAGCTGAAAAAGTAAAAACTTTAATTGATAAAGTACAAGACAAACAAATAGAAAAAAATCAAAAAGAAATAGAAAGATTAAAAAACAATGAATAAAATAATGTTAAAATTTGAATCTGAATTAAACACAGAATCTCTCGAATCATTATTTGATACAGTCGCAACTGTACTATCAGAAGAAGTATATGCAGAACAAAGTGTTGTAGGAAACGATGGAGTAGAATCTAACTACAATCTAATACATCACGAAACACACGGATATCATTGTTATGATATGCCAATTTCAAGACCACTTTCAATCCAAGAGAGTAAAGCACTATACCAAGTTTTGGATAATGCCATAACTGGTGATTATATGTTGGAAATCTCAGCCGATTCCACAGAACTACAAAATAGATATAAATTCAATAGCTTCGAAGGTGCTATCCAAGAAGGCGATTTAGACTAGACTTTTTTTATATTTGTGTTATACTAGTAGTATGACACAGCACATTATGATCGATCTAGAGACTCTTGCCACAACCATAGATGCCAATATTCTAACAATAGGTGCTATAAAATTTGATCCAAGAGAGGATTATAGTAATTGGAAATGGGGAGAGTATCCAAAGACACAGGTTTTTTACAGAAGAGTAGATCCTGAATCTGGATCTAAAATTGGATTGAAAAATGATGATGAAACTATTGCTTGGTGGAGTGGACAGAGCGAAGAAGTTAAAGCTGAAGCATTTGCTGAAGAAGATAGATACCCAATTGATCAAGTAATGAAAGATTTTTACAAATTTTGCTTACCTGGAAAATATTTTTGGGCTCAGGGTGTTGCTTTTGATACTGTAATATGTGAACAAATATTTAAAAAATTAGGACGTGGTGCTCCTTGGATGTTTTATAATTTACGTGATACAAGAACTTTATTTGATATAAAAGATCCAAAAATGCCAAGTGCAAGACATCACCACGCACTATTTGATTGTTGGAGACAGATTGTAGGAGTACAAAATGTTTATAGAGAAATCGGAAAAAATTAAAAGAATAGGTTTTTGTTGTAAATGGCTCAATGATCCTAGTGAAACTAGGGGAATGAAAATCAATGCCAAGGACAGAGATCTCAATGGTAGAGCAACTACTATGCGTTGGTTGAGAGAACATCCAGAAGAAGCAGAACAAAGACAATGGGACATTATGAATCATAATGCCACAGCCGCTCGTAAAATGATTGAACGTGTAGGAACGTTACCTTTAGAACGTAGAATGGTAAGACTTGGTAGTGAAATGCTACAAGGTTATACTGAACCTAATTGGATTGATTGGTGGCAACAAAAACATATACAAGATCATTTAGAAAAAATATTTAAACCTGTAGGTGAAGCTTCGAGAAAACATAATGTCAAAGTAAGTTTTCATCCTGGACAATTTTGTGTACTTGCTAGTGCCACTCCTGAAATTGTAGAACGTAGTATACTTGAATTTGAATATCACGCAGATATGGCTCGTTGGATGGGCTTTGGTAAAAGTTTTCAAGATGGTTGTAAACTAAACGTACATATATCTGGTAAGCAAGGACCTGCAGGTATTATAAAAGCATTACCAAGATTATCATCTGAAGCACGTAATTTGATCACTATAGAAAATGATGAGATGGGTTGGGGCTTAGATGCTAGTTTAGAATTAGAAAAACATTGTGCTTTGGTGTTAGATATACATCATCATTGGGTACGTGATGAAGAATATATTGAAGCAAATGACGACAGGGTGAAAAGAGTTATTGATAGTTGGAGAGGACAACGTCCTACTTTGCATTATTCATACAGCAGAGATGAAGCACTTGCCCCTGCTAATTTGGGAGATAAAATGCATACTCAAATGCACGATATTAAAGATTTGATAGCAAAAGGTTGCAAGAAACAAAAGCTACGAGCTCACAGTGACTTTTATCCTAACAAAAAAGCAAATGATTGGGCTTTGAGTTTTAATGAAGAATTTGATATACAAGCAGAGTCCAAAGGTAAAAATTTAGCTTCACAGATGCTTTATGAACAAGCAGTCGGTATAAAACAGTTAAATGAAGAGTGGCAAGCCGCTTGTTAATACAAAGCTAGGTACTGATAAATATCTGTGTTATGAGAGCAACACAATTAAACACGGCGGTTTTTGCATTTGGCAGGTTTAATCCACCTACAATTGGTCACGGAAGAGTAGTTGATACTATTAAAAATCAGCCGGGTGTTCCTTTCTTATTTTTAACTCATACGCAAAAACCAAAGACAGATCCGTTAACATTTGATCAAAAAGTGAAATATGCTAAAGCTAGTTTTAATGATGTTAAGATTGGCGACAGCTCTGTAAAAACAGTTATACAAGCATTACAAAAATTAGAATCATTAGGATTTGCACACGTAATAATGGTTGTTGGTGAAGATAGACTACAACAATTTACAGACTTCCTACCAAAATACAATGGTAAAGATTATAACTTTGATAGTGTCAAAGTTGTAAGTGCAGGTGAAAGAGATCCTGATTCAGAAGGTGCAGTAGGTATGTCAGCTAGTAAAATGAAAGCTATGGCATCAGCTGGTGATTTTAAAGGATTTCAAAAAGGAACAATTAATCCTGATATAGCAAAAAGTATGTATGATGACGTAAGAGCTGGTATGCAAGTTCAAGAAATTAAAGAAGCACAATACCCAATGCCAGATGTTTATGTTGATATGGATGGTGTGTTAGCAGATTTCTTTACAGCTCTAGCAAAATTTAGAGGAGTTGATCATTGGAAAGATGGCGGAGAAGAAAGTGTACAAGATTCAATTGAGGCAATACAAGGAACAGATTTCTTTTCAACTTTACCGGTATTCAATACTGCACCAAATATTATTAATAGTGTAAAAGCATTCACAGGTGGGCAGTGGTATATAAATTCATCTCCATTAAGAGGTGATCACGAAAATTCTAAAAAGCATAAGCTAGATTGGTTGAAGAAAAATAATTTTGATCCTAGTGGTGTTGTTATAACAGGTAGAAAAGAATCTTATGCGATTAATAAACAAACAAAACAACCAAACATATTAATCGATGACAAACCTTCTAACTTAGAAAGATGGACAGCAAAAGGTGGAATAGGAATTAGATATCAAGCTACACAAGATAATCCAGCAAGAGTCCAAAAAGGTTTAGAAGTTGTTAAAAATTATTTAGAAAAAAATAATGGAATGATAGATCCTAAAGATGTTGCAGAACTAAACAAAGCAGTTGATACAGGACAGCTAATGGAAAATGGTGGAAAAATTGTTCCTGGTATTAATACAACACACGATGTTGGACCAAATGAAATTAAAATACAAGCAAAGAAAATGGGATTTGCAGTTAGTAAAGATGGAGTACCACCAATTATGAAACCAAAAAATTTAAGAGAATATATGGAAGCCATTGAAGAAAGAGAATTAAAATTTCAAAATAAAGATGGAAAATATTCTATGTTAAGTTTGCCAGGCACACAGAAATGGCAAAAAGATAAGAAAGCAGAACCAGGAACAGACAAATGGTTCAAAGCTTGGAAGACATTACCTTACTTGACTAAAGGTAGAAAGAATCATTATATGCTACCAATTAAAGAAAAGTCAGTAAGAGAAATATTAAACGTATTAAAAGAATATGGAGTTATTGAAAAAGACAAATGAGACTTTACGAGATAGTTGAAGCTAGTTGGTATCAAGATGTAAGGTTACAGCCAAAAAGACTGTCAACTAAAAAGCCTCGTAAACTTTTACCAAAACCCATAAGGAAAGTTATTGTAAAAAGACCAAGAAGGATAAAAAGCCATATGAAAACAGACTTTACTAGAAGAGCTGATAGAACATCTTGGTTGGCAGGGAAATAATATGAGACTAGCTGAATTTTTATTAACTGAAGATTTTGATTTAAGTGATTTAACTTATTACAATAAAGATGAACTTAAAAAATCTGAAAAAATGGTTGATGAATATAAAATGCATCATATTAAAGATGGCTGGGGAGAAATTACTTTAGATTCTCCACCTGAAAATGATAGTGACGAAACAAAAGATGAAATGGTCACAATAACAAATATACAAGAAAAGAGAACTCAAGAAGATGAGAATTCAATACACGTTTCAGATGAAATGGATGCTTTTCATTTTAGAGAATATTTAAATGCAAATAAGTTAGATTATAAATCTTCTGAAATAACAGCAATTATAGATGATGTATGGAAAATTACAAGAACATATAAGAATATGTATAACAGACCAAGACCTTATCAAATTGCCGAAGCATACAATATGGAATTTGATACAATGTACGGCAAAAGCAATAAAACACCTGCATACCCAAGTGGACATAGTTGTGGCGCAAGGCTTGTTGCTGAATATCTATCACAGAAACATCCTAAACATAAAGAAAAGTTTTTAGAGATAGCAGAAAAAATAGGAGTAGGAAGAATAAAAGCTGGATTTCATTATCCATCTGATCACGTAGCAGGAATAGATCTTGCACTTAAAGTTCTTCCTTATTTAGAAATATCACAAGAACACCTAAAAGAAAACTTTGCTGATGGTAAAAGAAAAGGTAAAAGTAGGCCAGGCAGAGTAAAAAGAGCAGGTGCAAGTTGTAAAGGATCAGTTACTGATCTAAGAAGAAAAGCAAAAAACAGCAGTGGTGAGAAAGCAAAAATGTATCACTGGTGTGCAAATATGAAATCTGGGAGATCAAAAAAATGAGAATAGATGAACTTAAAGCAAAAGCAATCACTGAAGCTGAATTTGAAAAGTTAGCTGAAAAGAAAGATGCTTGTTATCATAAAGTCAAATCAAGATACAAAGTTTGGCCTAGTGCATACGCCTCTGGTGCCTTAGTAAGATGTAGAAAAGTTGGTGCGGCCAACTGGGGTAACAAAAGTAAGAAAAAATAATGAAATTATACGAAGTAATCAAACCTGACGCAGAAGATCTGTATTGGCGTAGTCCGAAATCAGATGATCTATGGGCTTTAGATAAGCTGATATTATCTAAAAAGCTAGGATATAAATGTGGTCCTGCAGGAATTGATGTTCCTAAAGAAGGTGATTATATCGTAAGACCTTGTGTAAATGTTTTTGGTTTAGGTATGGGAGCCAAAAAAATGCATCTAAAATTAACAACTAATCATTTACCAATCGGAACTTTTTGGTGTGAATGGTTTGAAGGAAGACATTTAACAGTTGACTATAACAAAGGTAAGCAGGTTAGATGCGTTGAAGGATTTAAAAAAGAAAGCACATTACAGAAATGGGACAGCTGGATAAAAGTTGATGATGAAGTGCCATTGCACCCGTTAATAAAAAAGCACTTTGCTAAAAGACCAAAGTTAAATTGTGAGTACATAGGTGGAAAGCTTATTGAAGTACATTTTAGACACAATGTGGATTTCGAGGGTGATAGGAAAGAGTACATTCCAGTATGGAAAGGACAGTCAACAAAAGCACCTGAAGGCTATAAATATATAAAACATCCTGACATACACGGCAGGATTGGAGCATTTGTAAAATGAAGATAGTTGAAGTAATAAATGAAGATTTAAGAGCTTGGTTTGGTAAAGGCAAAAAAGGCGGTGCAGGAGGTGGCGGCTGGGATCGTTACAATACCAAAGGTGAAAGAATTGGTAAGTGTGGTGATCGTAAAAAAGGTGAAGGTAAACCAAAATGCTTATCAAAGGCCAGAGCGGCTTCATTGAGATCCAAAGGTGGCAAGAAAGCAATAGCCCAAGCAGTAAACAGAAAACGTAGAAAAGATTCAAATGCAAACAGAAAAGGTAAAGCTAAAAACGTTAGCAACAAATACAAAAAATGAAATTAAAAATTTTTAACGCCAGTCTAAAAGTTTCTGAAGAGTCTAATACTCAAGCATTAGTTGATTTGGTAACAAAAAATATGAACAGTCTTGGAGTTACTGTTGATACTGTACACTTAAAAGATTTAAAATTTGAACATACAACTGATAATGTAAATGATGAACTTACACCACATTTGGTTGATGTTGTAAAAAATTGTGATATGGTTTCTATAGCAACACCAATATGGTGGGGAACACAAAGTTCATTAGCACAAGGTTTAATAGAAAGATTTGATCCTATTGATAGCTGGGGTCAGGACAATGATTACTATGCTTTATATAATAAAGTATTCGGAACAATAGTGTCTGGTGGCGGAGATGGATTCCAACACATTCACGGTAATTTGTATAATATGGCTTCTAATATGGGAATGACAGTACCACCTACTTGTAATTTAGAAATTGCAACACAAGGCAGAGAAGAGATTATGAAAGATAAAGATGCAAAAAGATGGATTGACATATGGTGTAGAAATATGACAACCTGGGCAACTATCTTGAAAAAAGCTAATCCAAGTAAGTACGTACAACATAACACCAATAGGCCAAAATATACATAATGAGATACGCAGAAATTATATCTGAAAAGTGGAGTAAGAAATATAAAAAATCTATAAATTGTAGTAACCCAAAAGGTTTTTCACAAAAGGCGCATTGTGCCGGTAGAAAGAAAAAGAAATGAGTTGTTGTACTAGAGAAAGAAAAAAGAAAGATTGGTTATTTTTACCATTAGCAATTTTAATTTGCGTTGGTAGTCTTGGTGTGTTACTTGGTATAGAAACTGCAATACTATATGGAATAGGATTAATATGAAAATAAAAGACATAACAGAACACGGTTTAGTTCCTATCTATAGTACTATGAAAGCTTACGGAATGAAAAGAGCCAAGCACCCAGATGGTTCCAGATATTTTAAATTAAAAGAACAAGATATTACAGATAAAGATTTACAGCAATTAGAAACTTATGCTGACAGATTATTTGCATCATTAGGAATTGATGTTGCATTTTCAAAACATTTCAAAGATAGGTTAAACGATCCAAGAAATGAAAAGCCAATAACAATGGCTGAACTTACAAGATTATTTAAACAAATATATAAACAACACGGTAAACCAATTGCACAATTAGGGCCTGATGCTGAAGCAGTTATGAAGGATATGAAAACAGACGTAAATATTCCTTTTGCTTTACAATGGGATGGTAATGAATTAGATTTAGTTGCAAAAACAATTATGCGTAAGCCAAACTTTGCAACACCGAATCCAGAATTTAGAGTTGAAGACTTAACTAAAAAATCTGATATGGGTGATTATATAGATGATTTTAGGAAGTCAGACGCTCCACAATTTAAAGGCAAAAGCAAAGCTAAAAGAACGCAAATGGCTATTGCCGCCAAGTTGGCCGCTGACGACAAAAAATAAGAGAGTTTTTTATGAAGTGGGCGTTAGTGATTTTATATTTTGTAGCCGGACCCGAAGGAGGTTGGTTTGAAAGCGAACGTAAGTTTTTTCAAACTGAAAAACAATGTATTGAACATATGGAGTTTTTCAATAATATGCCTAAGCCAGGAGTAATGATGTCAAGGTGTATTAGCAGTGACGATGAAGAATGGTGGAATATAAAAGAGTACATTTAATGGAATTATTAATTAAAGCAATCATAGGTGGTATAGTAATAGCAACAGTCAGTACAGTTGGACAGCGATATCCTACAATAGGAGCATTTGTTTTAGGAATACCATTAGCAACATTTGTTTCATTTGTGTTTATGTACTATGCAGGAGTTGATGTACAAACTTTTAAAACCATTAGTGTACAGACTGTTTATTTTGTACTAATAAGTTTACTCTTTTTTCCAGTATTTGTTCTTATGTTATCACAATATGGATTCTGGACATCAATGATTAGCGGGGTTGCAATTTCAGGCCTTTTAATGTTATTATTATTAAAATATGTCAGCTAGTTTTGATAGAACACATAACCAGTTTTGCAAAGTTTACGTAGCTAACAAAAAGAAAACTGACACGTTTCATTGGGGATACTTTACTAAACGTATGGTAAAACAAGAATTTAAAGAATTAGTGAAGTCAGACAAATGGGACGTCATAGTAGTTAATGATATTACTAAAGAAGAGTTTGACGAAATAATGAAACCATATACGCAATGATTGATTGGGATAGACATCAAAGACCTGAAATACCAACTTGGATTGAATGGCAACCAGCTAATCCTATGAGATATCTATTTCTTATTGTACTTTGTATTTTAGTACTACCTAGTTTCTTTGGTTTAATTCTAACACCTTTGGGAGCATTATTTAATATTCTTTTTATCGATTGGGTTTTTTATAAAAGAGAAACTCAAATGATTGATCGCGATTAAATATTAAAATGCACAAAGATTACTTCTTTCATATACCCGAGCTGGATCTTGATGATGAAAAAAGAGATATATTATATAAGAAATATCTAGTCTCCAAAATTACTCATAAAGGTTATAATAGACATACTCATCAGTACCTTAAAACGTTTCACACAGAAGTTGATGTATTAAAGCAAATATATTCTGATGAGATAATTCAGCAAATACAAGAATTATGCAAAGAACCACCAATAGATAAATTCAACAGAAGTACATCATTTGAGTTTTTGAAAACTCAAGGAAAGGTTGAAATACATAGAGATCCTGTGCGTCTAGCAGTACTGGTAATTCCTTTGCTTAACAAAGATAACAATAAATTAGAATTTTGGAATGAAGAACAAACAAAAATCATTAAAGAATTAAATTATGGAACTAAAACTTATATTATGAGAACCCGTGTACCTCATAGTGTTTCTACAAGCAAAAAACCAAGAGTATTTTGGCAAGGCAGTATTTTTACTAGAGATTTTGATGAAGTGCTAAAAGAGTATAGCCAAGGAAGACTTTTTAAATAAATATTGTTATGATAGAATGGATAAAAAAATTGTTCACATCGCAAACGTATGAATTAATTATAGAGCATTTAGGAACAGTAAAAACTTATACAGTCACTAAAGTTTACACGTTGAATGATCGTACAGCTCACTTTAAAGCAATAGATGGTGAAAAATACACATTAAGAAGTGCTGACAAAATGAGTTGGTCTTTAAGAAAGATTGCAAAATGAACAAATTTCGAGTAATAGAAAAAGCAGATAAAACGTTTATCTTAAAAGAAGAAAACGTAATTGAAGCTATTGCTAACTTTTTAGCCGATGCTGGTATGCTGGAAGAATCTGAAACAGAAGGCAAAATGACTTATAAAATGAATAAAGATGCTTCTATTACTGTTGAATTGCACTTTGCAAAACCCACTGTAAACTAAAATAAACACTAAATACAGCTATTATGCGTTATTCGGAACTAATTAATGAGTCAATGAGCTTTTCAGCTGGTCACAAAGATCCAAAAAGTGGGTATTGGGATTCTCTTACATACTCAGGAGATGTATATGCTCCAGAATTTTACAAAGATACAGAGAAATATATGAATACTGATGAGCCAGCACCAGAAAATCCAGACTACAAACCAGAATTAGATTTAACACTATCAAACGCAAGTATGCGAGAAGTATTCGCAGAACTAGGATATCCTACAGATTTAGAAGATAGGTCACCATTTCCAATTGATGAATTTATTGCTAGAACAACACAATGGTTGCAAAAAGCAATTGGTAAACCATCTCCTGAACAAAAACCAGAAATTGTAAAACAACCATATGGTGCAACAATGATTAGTGGCGGAAAACCAGAAGGATATTTTAATAGAACAATCAAGAGTATGAATCACATTGCCAGAGTTGGTAAGTCAAAAGGCGCAACTCACGTGTGGGCAAGTTAGGTAAATATTTTTATGAAACTATCAACACTTTTTGAAAACAAAGATAAGAAGCCAAATCCAATGGCTAAAGCATTATCTGATCCAAAATTTAAACCTAAAACAGAGATTGATAAAAAGAAAGAAGCTAAAAAAGGTTATCAAAAGCATAAAGGTAAGGTAGAAGAAGCTGGGTATCAAGGTGAAGTAGAGCCAGCACATCACGATTTCAAGAACGTAAATTTAGATTCAATTAAAAAAATTATAGCAGATAGAAACTTAAAAGCAGATGCTGAAGAAGTAGATGGTGCTATTAGAGTACACACATATGACGCAGACAGAAAGTCAGTAGCAAAATCGTTAGGAATTAGCGAAACAATGGATGATGAAGAAGTAGATAAGTTTCACAAAGAATTAGACAAAGTCATACACAAACATATAGGACATAGTTCCGATGAGAAAAAGCATATGGATAACCACGAGTCAGTTGATCCACCAAGATATGATATGGATGCTAAAAGAGAATTAGCACAAGAAATTTACAATAATAGTGAATACTACCAGAGTGAGTATGAAGACTGGGAAGCATTTATGAACTCAGATGATTTCGAAGAAGAAAATGATAGACTGAGAAGTAAATTCGGAGAATCAAAAATTAAACCATATGTTTCAATGTACACAGATGATGAAACAGGTAAAATGTGGTATGATGTATTAGATAGCGATGGGAAGTCAGCATTTAAAACCAAAGACAAGAAAGCGGCTATGGGTTTTTTCAATAAAAACTTTGATGCTTTGAGAAAAGGCTTTGATTCAATGAAAGAATTTGATGGTCCAGACGAAACACAACCAAATACGGAACCAACTCAAAATACTACTCCACAAAAAGGACCAGATGACACAAGACTACAAACAAATGTATCACTACAACAGGTTGCAAATTTGTTTCCAGGAGTTGAAAACAAACAGGTATTTTTACAATCTTTGTTAAGACTAAAACAAGGACAAAAAATTTCAATGCAACACGCATATACTTTAGCTGACGCATTTAAAGAATTGCTTTCAAAAGATCCACAGGATACGCAACAAGCAATGATACAGTTGAAAAAAATCAACACAGCAGAATCTTTCTCGTCACTAGATAAAACTTTAACGAAAACGTATACAAGTGATGATGCACCAAGTTACCCACACAAGAATAAAACTATGCATCAAGGTAAAACGCCAGAGCAGGCGTTGAAAGACGAGAGAATAGAAAACTTCGATGAACTGGACAGAATCAAGAAGTTAGCAGGGTTAATTGATAGCGAAAAGGAATAAGCTATGGACCTTGATCATTTAAGAAAATTAGCAGGGATAGGTGAGCAGAATCATAATATGAAAAGCTTGGCCCAAGAAATGGCTGAGCGTAGGAGATCGATTATGCAACAAGTAATGAAAGAACAAAAAGAAGAACAATTAGAATTACAATCACTTCCATATAAAATTACAGATTTAGCACCAGTGTTATCAAAAGAAAATGTTGATTATCACTATGATATTTTAAGTAGAGGTTATGTAAACAGATATAATAATAAAGAAGGTGATCCAAACTTTAATTATGGTGGTGCAAAGCTACATAATTTATTTTGGCAACAGTTCAAACCAGCAAAAGAAAGTTCAAATTATGGTGGACCTATTAAGCAAACAATAGATGCCAACTATGGAGATTTAAAAGGTTTTGAAGAAAAATTAGTTGAAGCGGCAATGACTATACAAGGATCTGGTTGGGTGTACTTAACTAAAACAGGTACAATTAAAACAACACCAAATCAAAGCTATAAACCAGATGTTTTTATGCCTATTGATATGTGGGAACATAGCTTCGTTGACTACATACCTGCCAAAGACGCAAAGGTTAAATATATTAAAGGTGTACTTAGATTAATTGATTGGAACGCAATTAACAGAAGGTTAGAAGGATGAAAATAGCAGAAATAATTAATACTGAAAGAGATGAAGTCAAAGCAATACTAGATAAACACGGTATCACGAATATAGATGATATTGAATATGGGTCTGATGTATATGATGATTTATTTGACTACTTTCAAAACTCAGGCGAAATGCCATATGGTGTTGCAAAAGCTAGAACTGGTATGCCAGATGAATGGATTGCTAACAGAATAGATGATTTAAAAATTTTACCTGAACATCAATACGAACCTTTTCCAGAAGAAGACGAAATGACATTTGAAGATGATGATGCTTTTTACGAAGCATTTGGTGAGTTAGGATATCCAGAAGAAGAAATTTGGGAAGCAGAATATAGAGGTAGAAAAGTTCCGCTTAACAAACCTATGCGTGGCGATGTTAAAAAATTTAAAGTTTACGTAAAAGATCCAAAGTCTGGTAATGTTAAAAAAGTCAACTTTGGACACGGTGGAAGTTCAGCTAGAAAAGCCGGACAGAAAACTATGAAAATTAGAAAGTCAAATCCTAAAGCGAGAAAGAGCTTTAGAGCAAGACATAACTGTTCAAACCCAGGACCAAAGACCAAAGCAAGATATTGGTCGTGCAGAAAGTGGTAATATGCATTTAAGAGACTTTACTAAAGAAGATATTACTATTCCAGATTTAAAAAGATTAGGTGCTTCTAAGCCTCATATCTATATGCACAAAGATGGCAAGACAATAATGGTGCCTAAAGATAAAGAACAAGAATATGCAAAACAAGGTTATCAAAAGTCTTCATTAAAAGCTGAAACAAAAATAGATGAGAAATGCTGGAAAGGTTATAAAAAACACGGTACTAAAATGATGTTTGGTAAACGTGTACCTGATTGTCGTAAAGTTGAATCAAAAGAAAAAGTAAGCGAAAGAATGCCTGCTTCAATTATCAAGCATAAAGAAAGATTAGCAAATATGACTGATCAAGAACTTGCTGATAGACACGGCGATACTGATGAACAAAGACTAAGACAAATGGCTTGGAGACACGGTTATGGTAAAATGAGTTCATACTATGTAGATAGAATTCGTAGGGCAAAAGAAAAAGTAGAAGGATTGCAAGAAGACTATTCTAGAATGACAAAAGAATTAATTACTAAATTAGTCAAGCAAGGTAAAACAGATGACGAAATTCAAAAAGCAACAGGGGAAACTGGAATGCGAATAAGACTTATTAGAAAAAGCGTTGGCTATGATAAGAAAGAACAAGCATTTAAACTAGCAGAAGAAAATGCTAGAAGAGATTTTATGAAAAAAGCGGCCGCTGGAATGGGTGCAGTAGCATTAGGAACGATGGCACCATCAGTAGCTTGGCCAGATGAACCACCTGAAAACTTTGATTTTATGGATCAATTTTTCAGTGACAAGATTTTAAATGATCCCAAGTATAAAGATTTCAAAATGAAAGGTAATGACTTTTTAAATATGATGAAAGATTTAGAAAAAAAATGGGACAAAGATAAACAAAAAAATAAAGATGATGGATCGATAGAGGTATAATATGTTGATAGCAGAAATTTTTAATGTAAAATTAAAAGAAAGTACAGCAGGAACAACTACATCAGGTATGATGGCTTCTATTGCTATGCCAATGTTCACAGGTAAAAGAGGCGGTGATCATTATGCAACGGCTAGAAAAGCTGTTGATCCAATGGGCAAGATCTTTAAGAAAAAGAATTTAA
>MDTG01137795.1_pt1 | contig 38206 bp, 36 predicted proteins | sample 811421 | NCBI WGS metagenome assembly MDTG01 (sample SAMN05326645, study PRJNA326480) | marine metagenome | isolation source: seawater | place: Pacific Ocean: South East | collected 2011
CGGATGTGGAAGCGCGGCAACGCGTGCAGCTGACCGGTACTAATAGCTCAATTGGCTTGATTTATGCACTGAAAAAAATTTTTTAGTTTAAGCAAACACTATAATATTGAATGATATCATTTTTAATTCAAAAAATAAAAAAAGCCCGCTATAACTAGCTGGATTTTTTTTAAAGAAAAATTTAAATGTCTAAAAACATTTCCTTAAATTCGATTTGTAAATTTTGAGATGTTTTAAAATATCCAATCTTTCCAAACTATATTTAAATAACTGAATGTCAGGCGAGGCTAATATTTGAACTTTTATTTTAATATCATATTTGTTAAATAAACTAATTAAAATAGGAGATATACCCCCGCTAATCGTACTTTCATCGTAAATAATTATTTTTTTATATTTATTAACTTCTCTAATAAGTTTTTTTTCATTAAATTTCTTTAGTTTAAAAAGATTAATAACGCTAACTTTAGAAGTAAGTTTTGCTTCTTCAACTGCTAAATTACAAAAATATCCAGAGGAAATAATTAAATTTTTTTTATTTTTATTATTTAAAATTAAATTGAATCCATCATGTAAATTATAATTAATATTTTTATTATAATTCTGTATTCCTTTATCAAGTCTTATATAGGCTGGGCCTTTAATTTGATTAATTTTTTTTGAAACAACATTTGCCAAATTATTATCAGCAATATTATAGATTTCCATTTCAGGTATTAAATACATCAAATAAATATCTTGTATACCGTGATGTGTTGGGCCGTCATTTGGAAACGAGTATCCTGGTCCAATGCCAACAATTTTACAATTAGAATTATGACTTGCTAAACTAAATTTAATTTGTTCATAACATCTAAAGGTCAAGAAAGTACAAAAACCGTATATAAGAGCAGTAGAATTTCTTTTTGAAATTCCAGAGGCAATATTAATTAAATTTTGTTCAGCAACACCAGCATCTATAAATCTTTTTTCTGAACGCAAAATCCGCAATGCATGTACATCAGCATCATTCGTCAGTATATAAAAATCTTTATCTTTTTTAAAAGTATTTTTAACGTTATTGAAAAAGATATCTCTAATGTCTTGCATATATTAATAAATTAAATTTTTTAGTATTTCTTTTTTAGGCATTTCATGGCTATATTTCTTACTATTTTCAAAAATTTTAAACCCCTTTCCTTTTATTGTATTCGCAATAATAATTGTCGATTTAGTTTTTTTTTTAAATTTTTCAACAGATTTATATATTTTTTCGTAATTGTGGCCGTTAATTTTTACAAGATTAAAGTTAAGTTGATTAATTATTTTTTTGTCAAAAATTTCTTTATTTTCTATAATTGTACTTGCAGACATTTTATTCCTATCAATAATTATTAAAATATTTTTGATTTTTTTTTCTGATATATAAAAAATTGCTTCCCAGATGGATCCTTCTTCAAATTCAGCATCGCCAACTATAACGAAAATTTTTTTTTTAGGATTTTTTATTGCTAAACCTGTTGCTACTCCAATTGAATGACCTAAAGATCCAGTGTTCCAGTCGACATACTTAGAGTTATAAATATCAAGTTGACCTCCAAAATTTAAATTTTTGTAGTTTTTTTTTAAGAATTTCAAATTATATAACTTTTTATCCATCAAAGTTAAAAACAAACATGCTAAAGCATGCCCTTTGCTTAAAATAAAAAAATTTCTATTTTTTTTTTCTAGGTTAATAAAGTTTCCATAAAACAACACTACACAAATATCTAAACATGAAAGTGTACCACCAACATGAAATTTAAACCCCTCCAAAAGAATTTTTATAAAATCTTTTCTAAGTTTTTTTCCTTTCTCTAGGAATTTAATTCTAAGATTTTTTTCCATATATTTTTTGATTTGGATCTGTAAAAACCTCTATAATCATGGGTCTTTTATTGGAAAAAATAAGTTTTAATTTATTTTTAATTTCTGATGTTTTTTTTATTTGAGTATATTCTAAATCGAATGCTTCAGCTATTTTCTTAAAGTTCATTGTTCCTACACCCGTTTTTTCTTCAGTATCTATCCTATTGCCTTTAAAGTAATCATCTTGCCATTTTTTCATTGAAGCGTAGCCACCGTTATTAATCACAAATGTTTTTATATTTAAATTATAGTGTGAAATAGTTTTTAACTCTTGAATATTTAATTCAATTGATCCATCGCCAGTTACCGATAAAATTTGTTTATTTGAAGCTACAGCAGCACCAATTGAAAGTGGAACCGATAAACCCATTGCCGCATTGGTTGTTGAAGCAATCTCTTTTTGACCTTTTTCAAATCTCCACGCTTGACCAGCAACATAGTAATTTGACCCAGCATCTGTAATCAATATATGATTCTTACTACTATTTTCGCAGAGTTCGTACATAAATTGATAAAGATTTAAAGGATAAGATAGTTTGTATATATCTTTTATTGGATTGAAATTTTTTATATTAATACATTTATTAAGCCATTCAATATTTTTAATATTAATTTTATTTTTATGTTTATTTACACTTTTAAAAAAAGTATCTAGGTCAGTACAAATTTTTTGTTTTATATTTATTAATGGATTATTAAGTTCATTTTTATCATTATTTACTGAAAATATTTTCTTGTTTTTAGTAAAATGAGATACACTTCCAAAAGTTAATGTAGGTGCCAATCTACAACCCAAAGAGATAACTAAATCACATTCCTTGATTAATTTTTCACCAAACAGAGTACCTTTTATGCCCAAAAGACCCATATTTTCTTTCATGCTGTATGGAAATAAATCTAAAGCAAATCTTGACGTCACAAATGGTATTTTGTATTTTTTTACAAATTTCTTAAATTCACGCTCAGTTTTAGATTGTTTTAAACCATTTCCAATTATTAGGAGGGGTTTTTTCGATCTATTTAATTCTTGAATAAGCCTACTTAAATTAATTTTTGTTTGTTTCTTCTCTTTAATTTTAAAATTTTTTAAATTTTTTATATCTTTAATTTTGAAAGCCTGTACATCAAGAGGAATTTCAACCCAAACAGGGCCTGGTCTACCAGATTTACATAAGTACAACGCTTTTTGAATTTCGTATAAGCAATCGTAAGGGTTTCTAATAGTTACCGAATATTTAGTAATATTTTTAACAACTCTAGTGACAGAAAATTCTGCGGTTCCCAGCGAACGTAAAAAAACTTTTTTGTAGTTGTCAGCACTAAATTTTTTTTCTACTTGACCTGATATTACTACTATAGGAGAGCTATCAACATATGCCTCAGCTAGTCCAGGTAAGGCGTTTGTGGCTCCCGGTCCTGCTGTTACACAAACAGCCCCAATATTCCCGTTATATTTTGCATAAGCTTCAGCCATCATTGGCGCCGCAGCCTCATTTCGAGCAGCGTAATATTTAATTTTTGATTTTTCTATCGCATCATTGAGGTACATCGCTCCATAACCAGTCAGCATGAAGATACTATTAATTTTGTTTTTTTTAAGTTCTGAAGCTATTATTTCTGATACAGTTTTCATGAGTTGTGATATTAATCATTTATACATAATTTTTAAACAATATCATCTTATAAATTTACTTAATGATTAATTTCGATAAAATTAAAAGAATTGGTTTAGGTTTTGGTTTTGGAGGCGCTTTTTCAAAAGAGTCAAAATATAATTTAAATCATAAAAATACTTTAAAATTCTTTTGTAGATCAAAATTAGGAAATTTTATAGATACTTCGATTTCCTATGGAGATGGTGATAGCGAAAAAATAATTGGCAGTTTACAAAATAATATTAAACAAAAGAACTTTATTTCAACTAAGGTAACTGCAGAAAACTTGAGATTTGACAAATTTGTAAACTCTACACTCAAAAGTTTAAAAAATTTAAATATAAAGGCTATTGATTTAATACAACCACATTGGCCAAATTACGATGTAAAAAATGATGAAATAATAAAAGCTTTTAATTATTTAAAAAAAAATAAAAAAGTAAGATTTTTTGGCTTAAGTAATTATGATTTAAAAGACATAAAATACTTTAAAAAAAAATTAAAAGGATCTTTTAAATTTATACAAGATGAATTTTCAATAAGGGATAGAAATTTAGAAAATAAAATTAAATTTTGTGAAAAAAATAATATAAAAATTATTTGTTATAGTCCTTTTGGTTCTGGTGAGATTGCTTTTTCTAATAAAGAAAATGAAATATTAAATTCATTGATGAAAAAATACCGTAGATCTAGATATTCAATTATGCTTAACTATTTAGCTAGTAAGTCTAAAAATATGATTTTAATTCCTCACACAAAAAAAATATCCCATCTAAAGGATAATTTGAATTCTCTTAAATTTAAACTTAAGCCCACAGATATAAAGAAACTCGACGTGTATTTTAAACCAAATTATATCTACTTAAAATTAAAGCAGGTTGTTTATTTTAATAAAAAATATAAAAAGATAACAAATTTAAAAGATGCTATGAATAACAAAGGAGAATTACACCCTTCACCTAAAATACTTTCAACAAAACTAAAAGAAGGGCATAAGTTAAAACTTATAAAGCTGAAAAAAATTAATAATGAATTTCATATAAAAGAAGGAAGACTAAGATATTGGGCCCATGTAATTGCTTACGGTTGGAATAAAAAAATTAAGATGATGATTGCTTAATGGAAAAAAATAAAAAAATTTCTCTAGCAATTTTAAACTTGAACGAAATAGTTAGCTTAAGAATTATTTTGCCAAAGCTTTTAAAGTACAGATATTTAGTTGATGAAATAATAGCTATTGATGGTGGATCTACAGATGGATCTAAAGAATTTCTTATCAAAAACAAAATAAAAGTTATTGATCAAAATAAAAAATACTCAAGCTTTGAAATAACTTATTTAAAAAAAAATATTATGGACGCGTATTGGCTAGGGATCAAAAAAGCTCAGTTTAATAATGTTATAATTCCATTTACACCTGACGGAAATATGATGCCAAAACATTTGCCCAAATTAATTAAAAAAATAAAACAAGGATATGAAATGGTTATAGTTTCACGTTATAAGGATAATGCAAAAAGCTATGACGATACCCTTGTAACTGGTTTTGGAAATTATATGTTTACTAAGATTGTTAATTTATTATTTAGTGGTAACTTTACAGATTTGATGGGTGGTTATAGGTGTGTTAACAAAAATTTATTTAAGGAATTTAAAATTAATAGATCTAATTTAACAATAGCTATACACACGCAACTTGCTATAGGCTGTATCAGAAGTAAAAAAAAATACATTGAAATTTCAGGAAATGAACCAAAAAGAATAGCTGGGAAAGCCCAAGTAAACCCGTTAATCAATGGCTTATGGGAAGTATTCATCATTATTGAGGCCTATTTAAAAAAAAATTTGTATAAGTCTAAAAAAAAAATCTGATTGCTTTATAAACTAAAAGTATCTAAAAATATTTAATGGTTAATTTAAAAAAAAATCCAGATTCAATAGAACTTAAAACTTCATCGGAAGAAGATAAACTAAGAAGTCGGCTTAAAGACTTGTTGTTAAACAGTAAAATTCCACAGAATCAAATACTTTCAAATTTAGGTTTGTTTTTAGATTCAAAACATTTATCTAGGATATTATTAATTGATCATTTGTTTAAACTTACAGTAGGAGTCCATGGAGATATTTTTGAATTTGGTTCAAGATGGGGTCAAAATTCCTCATTATTCTCAGCTTTAAGAGGAATTTATGAGCCATTTAACAGGCACAAAAAGATAATTGCTTTTGATACATTTGATGGTTTTCCAAATGTTCATAAAAAAGACGGAACTCATCAAATGATGTTTAAAGGAGCACTCAAAACACACGATAAATATGAAAAATTTTTAGGTGAAATCCTTGAAATCCAAGAAAAATTAAATCCTTTATCGCATATTAAAAAATATGAAATAATAAAAGGCGATGCAGTTAAAGAATTCCCAAAATATATTTCAAAAAATCAGCACACTATAATTTCTTTAGCTTACTTTGATTTTGATATTTATGAGCCTACAAAAGAACTTATAAAATTGATCAAACCAAGATTAGTTAAAGGTAGTGTTTTAGCTTTTGATGAATTAAATGATCCAGATTCACCGGGGGAAACTTTAGCTGTAATGGAAACTTTAGGACTAAATAATATTAGACTGCAGAAATTCGAGAATGCGTCTAGGGTTTCATACGCAATCATCGATTAACTAATTTAATAAGTCATTGATTGGTTTGAAAGCCATTTCTGAACTTCCTTTATATTTCCAATTATTTGGTCCCTAGTAAATGAATTTCCCCACTCAGTTTCTTTTTTGTATCTAAAAGGTAGACCAACATGTTCAGTATCAGAAAATCTATAAAGCAAATGAGCATGTTTATCCCAATCTTTATCAATATACTCAATTCCAAATTTATCTGGATTATTGTAGATTGGGGATCCAGGCATAGGGCAAAAACCCGATAAACTTATATAATCTGGTCGATATTTTTCTATAAACCTCACCGTTTTTTCTACAATATTTTTTGGTTCTCCAGGTAAACCGAAAATCAAGCAAATCTTAATTTTAATACCTACTTTTTTTATGTTTTCTATAAATTTTGCAATTATTTTTTCTGATTGCCAAGTTTTATTGATATATTTCATTGCATTATCATCAACTGTTTCAATTCCAACAGAGAGCTCTAAGCAACCAGTTTCTTTTGCTATTTTTAGTTGATCATAGGTTCCAACAGAAGTAGTTTGACCTCTCCACAAAATATCTGTCTTACCCAAGGCTTCCATTTGAGGAAGAAAAATTTTTTTATTAGGATTTAAAGCTATTTCATCTTTTAAGAGTATTGCTTGAACTTTAAATTCATCTTTTAAATATTCAATTTCGTCGGTTATTAACTTTGGACTTTTAGATTGTAATTTATTCGGAACATTATAAACACAATATGAACATTTATAAAAACAACCTCTTGAAAAATAAACCATAGTTGCATTGTAATCTCCGTATTGTTTAAACATTTCTTTACTGAACATGGAATTAAAGGGCAGAAGATCTCTTTTTGGATAGGGTGTTTCAGAAAAGGGGATATTTGTATAATCTTCTTTTAATATTTTTTTATTTGCTTCTAAAGAAATTTTAAAATTATTTTCAGCAGGACCAATTATAATTGTATCAAACTTCTCCGCACATTCATCAGGCAGCATATCGACATGTGTGCCTCCAGCGATATGTTTTGATTTGGGGAATTTTTTTTTCAAACTTTGAACTATAGAATATACCTCATTTGCATCTCCAGTTTTCATGATCCAGTAAAGATAAAAATCTCTTTCTTCAATTTCATCTACTATTTGGTTAAAACTATCATTCCCATTTCCTTTTGACCTTCCTCTTAAATCAATTAGATTAATTTCTGCTTTTTCACCTAGTTGCTTTTTAAGAATAGTCGTGTAATAAAGCTCCCAATAAGGTTGCAATTTAAAAGGATCACTAAAGTAATGCCAGCTGGGTATAATAAAACTAATTTTCATGTAAGTGCTACATTATACTATTTTTTATTTACATCAAAGAACATATAAAATATCAAATTATAATAATTTAAATTAAAAAATGAGTGAAATCAGTCAAATTGTAAAATTTTTAAAAAAAAATTTTTTAAATAACGTAAATTATAAAAAGAAAAGTAGTCGTCAAAGCATACATTTAAGTAAAAATTTAAACTTTTTACTTAAAAATGATTACTTAGTTGAAAGACAATTAATTCCTGTAAAATTTTTAATAAATATTAGAAAAAAATTTTTAAATAATCTTACGCCTAGGAATATTTTTTTCCCGAAAGACACATCTAATCTTAATAGTAAACAATTTAAAGATCTGTATAAAAAAAACAGAACACTTAAATTTTGGAAAAATTTTCCTAAGATTTCCAGCAGCGATCATAAACAAGGCATTAAATCATGGAAAAAGAAATGTAATTATGTTGTATTTAAGAATCCAGAAAAAATATGTCCTGAAATCAAAAAAATTAAAGATATTCCAAGAATTAAAAAAATAACAGATTTTTATTTTGATAAATTAAAATATAAACATGTTCACTCAAAAGTGATTTATACATTTAAAAAAAAAAGATTTCCAATAGATGTTCAGGTTTTTCATAATGATCTTGACGGGCAAAAAGTTTTAAAACTTTTTCTTTATTTAAATAACGTGAAAAATAAATCTGACGGACCTACTGAATTTATTAAAAGGAGTAATATTTTTTTTAATGAAAACAGCCCAAAATTAAAAAATTGGAAAACAAGGTTAATTCATAAAAAGCAAGATATGAAATTTAAATATAATAGTATTTTTTCCTTTATTGGTAATGTAGGTGATGGTTTTTTTTTAAATACTGGAGTTTATCACAAAGGCTCGATGCCAAAAAATAAAGATAGAACTTTACTTATTCTAACTTTTAATTGTCATGATGAACTAATTACAGGTAAATTAAATTAGTAATGTGAAAAATCTAAAAAAAAATTAATAAATTTTGAGCTAGTAGTAAAAAAAGTTTACGAAAAGGGGAAAATCAAAGCCCCCATACACCTTTCTGGGGGAAATGAAGAGCATTTAATCAAGATATTTAAAAAAATTAAAAAAAATGATTGGGTCATTTCAAATTGGAGAAGTCATTACCATGCACTTTTACATGGAATACCAGAAAAAAAAGTACTTAGAGAAATCCTAAAAGGTAAAAGTATGAGTTTAAATTTTAAAGAACATAAATTTATTGCTTCATCAATTGTTGGCGGAGGAATTCCTATTGGACTTGGTATAGGTTTAGCCATTAAAAGAAAAAAACAAAAAAATAAAGTATTTATTTTTGTAGGAGACATGACATTTGAAACAGGTATTTTTTATGAGTGTTACAAATATGCAAAAAACCATAACTTGCCTGTAAAATTTATTATTGAGGATAATGGATTAAGCACTAACACGCCTACAAAAAAAACCTGGAAAATTATTTCTAAAAAACCTAAAGATATTATTTATTATAAATATAAACGACAGTTCCCACACCATGGAACAGGTTCATGGGTATTATTTTAATGAAAAAATTAAAATATAAATCAGAATTAATTAGGAGCATGAGTTACCTTGCAAAAAATAAAAAAACTATTTTCATAGGACAATCAGTAAATTACAGTGGGAACGCCATTTTCAATACACTTTCACATATATCTGAAAAGAAAAAAATTGAATTGCCTGTATTCGAAGAAGTACAATTAGGTTTATCAACCGGCTTAGCACTAAATGGATTTGTTCCTGTATCATGTTTTCCAAGATTTGATTTTTTAATTCTTGCAATGAATCAATTAGTTAATCATCTTGATAAAATGAGGACTTTGTCTAATAATTCTTTTAAGCCTCGAGTAATTATTAGAACCTCAGTTGGCTCAAAAAAACCGTTAAACGGAGGAGTACAACACACTCAAGATTATACTAATATTTTCAAAAATATTTTAACAGAAATAAATGTCGTAAGTTTAAAAGATACTAAAGATATTTTTAAAGAATTTAAATTAGCACTGAATAGGGCAGACTCTAAATCAACATTATTGATAGAAAATGGTGATTACTACAACTCGAAATGATCAATAATATAATTAAAAATAAATTCAAAAATAAAAAAGTAATTATTACTGGGGGTACAGGATTAATTGGGAGACAGCTCACAACAATTTTATTCAATTTGAAAGCAAAAATTACCGTAGTATCACTTGATAAATACTCTACTGAGCGGGGTGTAAAACATGTTATTGGCGATTTATCAGATTTTACTTTTTGTAAAACAGTTACAAAAAATCAAGATTATGCATTTCATTTGGCTGGAATAAAAGCTTCTGTAAAAACAACAATTGAAAAGCCTGCGAGTTTTTATGTTCCTTTAGTTATGATGAATACAAATTTTCTGGAGGCATGTAGAATTAATAAAATAAAAAGATTAGTTTACACCAGCTCAATAGGAGCTTATGCCAAAGCAAGTATATTCAGAGAAAAACAATCTAATTACGAAGCAGAACCTATGGATTTCTATCCAGGGTGGGCCAAAAGAATGGCAGAGTTACAAATCATTGCTTATAAAAAACAATTCAAACTAAAGAATTTTTTTATAGTAAGACCCGCTAATGTTTATGGTCCTGGAGATAATTTTGATAAAAAAAATGCGATGGTTATACCAGCTTTAATGTCAAAAATTTTATCAAAAAAAAGACCCGTAGAGGTTTGGGGAGATGGATCACCGATCAGAGACATCGCTTATTCTGGGGACATTGCAGAGGGCATTTTGAGAACTATGGTTTATGGCACTGGTAAATACGATTTTCTAAATCTTGGTAGCGGTAAAGGCATATCAATAAAAAAATTGATCGAAACGATGAATAAGATAACTCCATTTAGATATTTTTTTAAATCCAAATCCAACCAGGGATTTTCAAAAAGAGTAATGGATATTTCAGCAGCAAAAAAAATTATTAAATATAAACCAGATACATCTTTAGAGCATGGTTTAAAAACCACGTGGGATTGGTTTTTAAAAAATCAAAAACAATATAAATTAAGAAAAAACTATTTTAATTAAACTTTCTTATTTTTTTTATACCATTTTACTGTTTTAATAATACCCTCTTCTAAACTATTGTCTAATTTAAACTTAATTAAATTTTTAATTTTTTTATTACTAATTTTTCTATATGGAATCATAGAGGGTTTAATTTTGTTAAATACAATTTTTTTTTGTTTTGGTTTGTGTATTTTTTTTAGGATATCTAAAATTTTGACTAAACTAATCGAGTTTGAGGAACAAATATTTAATATCGAAAATTTATTGACTTTTTCTACAACTGTTAATAAATTTTCTACAAAGTCTTCAATAAATAAAAAATCTTTAACGTCTTTACCTGATCCCCAAACTTCAATTATTTTTTGTCTTTCAAATTTTCTTATTAATGCTGGTATTACTTTAGACCTAGTTGGGTCAAATTTATCATAAGGACCATATAAGTTAGCTGGTCTTATTATATTTATTATCATCTTACTTTTATACATTTCACAAAGTTTCTCAGAAAAAATTTTCATCCATCCAACGTTAAAATATTTGTAAAAAAGATCATAGTTCATGTCTTTTTCCTTCATAGGTTTTTTGCCAACTGGATAGACAGTGTTACTACTTAGAAATACGAACTTTTTTACCCTGTTTTTTGCAGATGCTTTTAAGATATTTTGATTCATTATTATGTTGTCGTTAACATGAAACATTGGGTTATTTTGAATTATCATTGCACCACTCGATACAGCTGCACACATAATAACAATATCAATCGAATTAGTAATTTTTTCGCAAAATTTTAAATTTTTTAAATTACCTTTAAAATACTTTATTTTATTACTCTTAACATATTTTTTACTTTTATTTAATGTTGCGTAGACATTATACTTAGTGTGATTAATTTTCTTTAAAATATTTGTTCCTACAAAACCAGAGCCACCAACAATTAGTATGTTTGATCTCATTTTAAATTAATTGTTTATTATAGATTATAATACTTCCGGAGTTTTCGAATTGAAAATCTACATTTCCAAACTTTGATAATTTTTTTAGTAAAATTTTTTTCTTTTTGGGTGAGCAAAGTATATAGATAAATCCACCTCCACCAGCCCCGAGTAATTTTACTCCATACGCTCCGTTCGTATTTGCAATGCTGCATATTTTGTCAATCTTTTTATTTGTAACGCCGCTTGAAAGACATTTTTTTTGATGCCAATACTCATTCATTAATTTCCCTATTTTTTTTAGATCCCATCTAGATTTAGAAAATTCTTCATAGGCTTTTTCAGAGACTGATTGAATAATTTCAAGATTTTGAGTAATCGATTTTTTCTTAATCTTGGAAATTTTTTCTTTTTCCAAAATTTGACCCTCTCTTTGAATTCCTGACCAAATTAAGATTGAACTATTGTTAAGGAGTGACAATTTTTTTTTATCATTAATTAAATTTTCTACAGAAAAATCAACATTTGACTTAAATCTTATACAATTGAAACCTCCAAAAGAAGAAAATATCTGATCTTGACAACCAACATTTTCACCTAAAACTTCTCTCTCGATTTTTATTGCTAAATTAGACAAGTTTTTTTTATTAATATAAGATCCCTTTAAAGCTGAAATCGCGTTTATTGCGGAAACTGTAGAGCTTGAACTTGAGCCTAAGCCTGAAAGAGCTGGAAGATCTGAAGTGTGTATTATTTCTATCTGACTTTTGTCTAAGTTATAAATCTTTAATATTTCTCTATATGGTCCATGTTCAATATATTTAACTTTTTTTACCAGCTCTGTTTTGAAATATCGTAATCTGTAATTGAATTTAAATATATTTGGCAAGTATCTAACATGAATATAATTGTACTTATTTATAGTCCCTCCAATTACTAGACCATTATTTCTTTTAAACCATTCAGGATAATCTGTTCCCCCGCCAAACAATGATACCCTTAATGGTGACCTACTAATTATCATTTAAATTAACTATCTCTTTTCGACATTAATGGCTTAATTTTTTTGGGCCATTTAAAGTTATAATTCGGGTCTTTCCAATTAATAGTAAATTGGGATTTTCGACTATATAAAGTTGACTGCTTATAATGAAAAATAGCTTTTTTGGTTCTAACATAATGAGCGTTACCAAACCCAGGAGGAACAAGTATTTGTATATTATTTTTATCTGACAAGTTAAAGAATTGATATTTTTTAAAATCTTTATGGTTTTTTAAATTATTAACCACAAGTAGAGTAAACTCACCCTCAAGACAAGTAATAAGTTTCCATGTTCTAAAATCACCATGAATTCCTCTTAAAACATTTTTTTTTGATACTGAAATATCATCTTGAATAAATACTACTTTTTTTCTTGTTTTTTTGAACAAGACACTATTGTAAATCTCAAGATATTTGCCTCTAAAATCTTTAAAAGGATCTAATCTAATTTTCAAAACACCATTTAATTTTGTTCTAGAAACAATCATCTATTTATAAAAGGTCTGTGTTTTAACTTATCTCGCCAGTAATCTAGCAAATCCTGCATTGTTTGCTCGAATTTAATCTGTGGCTTCCATCCAGTGCGTTTTTTAAATTTACGAGTATCAGGTAATTGAAGATCTGCATCGATTGGTCTTAATCTGTTTTTATCTATTTTAATTTTTGTGTTTTTTATTTTAGAAATCTTTAATAGATGTTTTAATATCTCCCCGACTGTACAACTATAATTTCCACCAATGTTATAAACTTCACCGAATTTAGGTTTTTTTGTTACAAGTAAATAATAAGCTCTAACTGCATCTCTTACATCGGCTATAGTTCTTAGTGATTTCAAGTTGCCAACACTTATTATATTTTTTTGATAACCAAGCTCAATGGATGCTATTTGTTTAGCAAAACTGGATTCAGCAAAATAATCTCCTCTTCTAGGTCCAGTGTGGGTAAACATTCTTGTGACTAAAATTTTTAATCCAAATGCTTCATTATAATATCTTGAGATATAATCTGTGCCAATTTTAGAAATTGCATAGGGTGATGCAGGGTGAAATGAATTTGTTTCACTTATAGGTAAATCTTTTTTATTTACCCTACCGAACACTTCTGAAGATGAACAGACATGAATTATTGGTTTTATCTTAAGTTGAGTTACAGCATATAACAATCTTTCAGTTCCAAGAATATTAGTATTGTATGTAGTTTCCCTCATATGAAAACTTGCTTTTGGAAAACTTTGAGCCGCTAAATGAAAGATATAATCTGGTTTTGTTCTTTTCAAAGACTCGTAGATAGATGTGTAGTCTGCAAGATCTAAATACTCTAACTCAACTCTGTCTTTAAGATTTATTCTATTACTTAAATGGTTAATATTTTCAACCGGACTTCTCCATCTGCATGCACCAAAAATTTTCCATGATGTTTTTGACAACAAGTAATCAGCTAGGTGCGATCCAACCATGCCAGTAATGCCTGTAATTAGTACTTTTTTCATAAGTTAAAGTCTTAATTCTTTTAATAACAAACTATATAAATTTGTTTCATTGTCTACATTAATATATTTAATTTTAAATTTTCTCGCTGCTAATCGATCACTTTCTTTATCTCCAACAAAATAAGATTTTCCTTTAATAATTTCAAAATCTTTAGTGGCAAGTTTAAATAATCCAACATTAGGTTTTCTTAAATTAGCACCTTTTCTGTATTGTCTATATTTTGAAAGTTTGTAAAATGGAGAATAATAAAATTTGTCAATATAAGCTCCTTTTTCATTCAACTGTTTATTTATCCAAGAATGAAGTCTATTAACATCTTTTTCTCCATACAAACCTCTTCCTATTCCTGATTGATTAGAAATAACTATTACATAATAATTATTATCATTTAAAAATTTTATTGCTTTAACGACATTTTTTTTCCATATAAAATCTTTCTTTTTAAAAAGATAACCAGTATCAAAATTTATTACTCCGTCCCTATCTAAAAAAATACATTTTTTTTTATAAGTTGTTTTTAAAAAATTTGATGCTTTCTTTAAGTCTTTTTTAATACCTATATCCAAAAAAATTTTTTCATAAGAAATTTTTTTAAATTTACTTTTTGGTAAATTTGACAATACATCATTTTCCAAAGATCCATTTTTAATTAAGTATTTCTTAATAAGTTTTTTGTTAAATAAATATATACCCGATGAAACTAAATTCTTATTTTTAGTCCTAAATTTTGTATATCTGTTTGAATTTTTTTGTAACGAAGAACATGCAAGGGTCCCAATTAAATTTTTTTTAAATCTTAAAAAGAAATCAAACAAATTAATATCGAATATTGTATCCCCATTACAAAGCAAGAATTTTTTTTTTATTAGCCTCATGGAATTAAATACTGCACCTGAAGTCCCTAACAAATCTTCTTCCTTAATACACTTAATCTTTAAATTATAAATTTTTTTTTTATGGTATTTTTTAAAGAAAAAAATACTTTTATAATTTGTTAATAAAATTATCTCTTTGATTCCAAATTTTGATAGATAAAATATTAGATGTTCTATAAACGGCAAATTGTTGATTTTAATAAGAGGCTTTGGAATTCTTTTTGTAATTTTTCCTAATCTATTTCCTAAACCACCAACTAAAATTAATGCTTGATTAACCATCATAAAGAATATTCAACTTTACTTTACTTTTATTAAAAAACAAGTTACTTGTTATTACTTCCAAAATTTCATAATGAGTTTAATTTATAGATTAAAAATTTTTCTTTTAAGAGTAATTGGTTACGAAAAACCTCTTCGTGTTGCAATTTTAAAATATTTCACAATAAAATTTAGACAGTTTAGACCTCATTACGAAACTATAATGTTGGAAAGTGCGATTGAAGCAAAAAAATTGAATTACGATGAGATTACGTTTATTGAATTAGGTGTTGCAGGTGGAAATGGAATTGTAGCTCTCGAGAAATATAAAACTAAAATTCAGAAAATTTATAATATCAAAATCAAAATTTTTGGTTTTGATTATGGAGAGGGTTTACCTAATAGCGAAAATACATTTGATCTAAAGTATGCTATTAGTGAAGGAGATTACAAAATTGATAAAAATAAACTTAGTGAAAAGGTAGGAACAAAAATTTTTTTTGGAGATGCGAAAGATAGTTTAGATGAATTTGTAAGATGCAATCCAAAGAATATAATGGGAATATTTTTTGATATGGATTTTTACACTTCGACTAAAAATTTTTTAGATCAGCTTCCTAAATTTGAAAAATTCTTAACACCAAGAGTCTACTGTTATTTTGATGATGTCTTTCACGATAATTTGTGCGTAGATGAACATTCTGGTGAAAGATTAGCGATTAAAGAATTTAATAAAAAAAATACCAAAACCAAGATTGGTTATAGTCTAGATCATATCAATAATTTCAGATTTCCTCTTGGAAAGAATCTAATTTATATTATGCATAATTTTGAACACAAAGATTATAATAAATATATCGGAATAGATAACTCCGAGTCACTTGGACTTGATGATAATAAAACTCGTGCAAAAATATTTTGATAAAAACATTTCTTTTTTAAAAGACTTATCTGCAATTTCATTAATTCTTGTTTTGTATTTGATCCCATTAAATATTTACGGGTATTCGAGGCTTGAAGATTATTTCAGTACTTATTTAGGGTTGAATCTAGCTTTAGACTATAAAAATTTTTTAATTCCATTTTATGATTTGATTGGACCAGGCTCAAAAATGCCTATCGGATATGGCTTAGATTTTTTGTTTCCTCATTCAATATTTATTAATAATATAAAATTATTTTATTTTGTTGTTTTAATAACATGTTTTTACATACAATTAAACTATTGGAAAAAACTATTAAAAATTTTTAAATTAGACAATGTTATTTTAATTTTTTTTTTTTATGCTTTAGGAGTAACTCCAATTTTTTATATATTAAGCGGTGATGCATTAAAAATTATTTTAGGGTACTCATTAGTAATTCCAATTACTTATTATTTATTCAAGTTCATACTATTAAGAAATAAATTCGATTTATTTAAAATAATTATTTTTTCAACTTATTGCTTTAGCAATACCCATATAGTCTATACTTTGACAATTTTTATTTTGGTTTTTGCAATAATTGCATTTAATAGAAAATTTTTTTTTATTAAAAAAACTTACTTTTATTTTGCAGTTTTATTAGCTTTAGCAATATCTGCTTATAAAATTTTAATTATCTTTTCTGATATAAATCTATACAGCATCCAAAGTGAAAGAGTAAAAATACTAGAATTTTCTTTAATTAATTATACTTCAGGAATTGTTTTTATTCTTAAATTTTTAGAACAAATATCTCAAATAGATTTTTCTTTTATTGGTCAATTTAAAGAATTTGATAATTTTTATTTACCTTTTAATGGTTTAATTTTCTATTTTGCTTTATTTGAGTCTTTCAAACTTCTTTATAAAAGAAAATCAGACGAAATATATTTCCTAAATCTTGTATTAATATTCTTGGTATTAATTTCAATTTCAAAATTAAATAAGTATCTATTCATTTTTGGATCTGGATATGTTTTTAAAGATGTAATTTACTTTGTTTCGTTAATAATCTTCGCCAGTTTTCTTAAAAAAATAATTAATATAAAATTGAAATTTTTTATAATATCATTTTGTATTATTACGGTCTTACCTCATTATTTTTTAAGCGTGCAAAATATGAAAGTTAAAACAAAAGAATATAATATTTTTAACCATAACAAAACCTTATTAAACAATAAAAACTCAAAAATTTTCTCTGAGGTAGGCGAAGATAATTTAAGCAAAAAAAAAATTTATTTTAGTGAAAAAATTTGGAAAGATATAGAAAAACAATCCCAAACTTTATTTCTAGAATTAAATATTTTTCATCATAACGATTTATTGAAATACAAATTGTACCCTTTTAACTATTATTTTAAAAATTCTGCGAAACCAGATCTGAGAAATTCAAAAAATTTATTTTATACTGAAATTGAACCACGTGTATCAGAAATTGAAAATAAATATTTTTTTGAATTTTTTAATATTGAATATTTAATGATCTACAATACAGAGTTAGAAAATGTCGACTTGAAAAATTTTTATAAATTTAAAGAGTTAAAACTAGATGAAGACAATATATTAATTTTGAAAAGAAAAAATAATTACTCTTTAACTTTTAAAAATAAGGATTCATTAAAAAAAGAAGTGGCGAAATGTTCATTGCAGAATACCTTTTTCAGTTGTTTGCCATTTAAGGAAAACTTGTTTGACTTGAACGCAAATATTTCATTTAAAAGAGAGTCACTTAATAAATACTCAATTATTAATAACTCATCCTTAAATACAAATGTAGTTGTGCCTTTTTTGTTTGATAAAAACTGGAAATCGAAAAATGAGATTAAAAACCTTAATGAAAAAATTATGTACATAGAAATTTTGCCAAATGAAAAAGTATCTATTTATTATTCGGACAATCTCAGAATATTTATAGAATTATTATCAAAGATCATTTTTGTTATATCTATATTTTATATTTTTAGGAAAAAATTTATTTTAAAGTACTAAATTTTTATTTTCTATTTTTAGAATTTTGTTCTTTTTTATAATTCAAAAACTTTCATCAAGATACTCAGACAATAAATGTATAATCGCAATATGAAGTTCTTGAATTCTATCTACTCGTTTTGCGGGAACTTTAATGCAGATATTCACAAGACCTGTATTAAAATTATTATCACCGGTAAGCATAATTGTTTTAATATTTAACCTTTTAGCAACTTTAATTACTTCCAAAATATTTTTACTTTTACCTGATGTTGAAATCGCAAATAGTAAATCATTTTTTCTACCTAAACTTTCAAGTTGACGAGAAAACACAAACTTATAACCAAAATCGTTTGATAATGCAGTGAGTGTTGCTGAATTTTCATTAAGAGATATAGCTCTTAATGGCCTCCTTTTTTTTTTTAAATATCTGCCTACTAACTCTGCTACCGCATGAGACGAGTCCGCAGCAGATCCACCATTGCCACAAAAAATAATTTTATTTTTTTGTCTTAATATTTTTAGCATTAAATTAGCCGTCTTACTAAAATCAGCTTTAATTTTTTTCATTGATTTAAAAGATGATATAATTTGCTCTATTCTTAAATTATAATTATTTTTTTTCATAAATTTAAAAATTGATAATTATTTACTTTATTTGTAATATTTTTAACGTCAATGTTATTTTCATGAAATTGTTTTATTTTATTAAATATTTCATTTTTCACATAAATTAAATTTGTTTGATAATTAGAAAAACTAATCACATTATCTGCGTGCTCTATTGCTATTAGTTTATAATCATTTTTATGTAATAAATTTTCAATTTCAAATAAACTACTCTCAACTTCATGAGCTATCCCAAGTATATATTCGAGTTCAATAACATTTATTTTTTTTGAATTTAGGGTCTTCTCTGCACCTTTAAGTATTTCAATCTCTGCACCTTGAGTATCTATTTTTAATAAGTCTATATTAGAAATTTCATTTTCTTCCAAAAAAGTATCTAATTTTTTAACTTTGACACTTTTAATTGTTTCAGTTTCATTATTACTTACTGTTCTTTGAAGTCTATATTTTGAATTTTTTACCATTGGATAAAAAGAATTAGTTTTCCCAGATAGATATTCATATTGACAAAATTCCTTTTCACCATCAATATTACTTAAAGCATAATTAAAAATTCTAATTTTTTCAGAGCTTAATTTACTAATTTTACCATACGCACTTTTGGTAGGTTCAAAAGAATATATTTCTGCATCTGGAAATCTACTTTCAAATCTAATTATAGACCTTCCATCGTTTGCTCCGACGTCAAAGATAATTAACTTATTCTTATTCACCATCTTTTCAAAAATGAACCTATGTATAGCGTTGAAGGAATTGTGTTTAACTATATCTTTTCTTCCAATTAATTTGTAACCAGATAGCGATAAAATTTTGTCAAAAAATTTTTTTAGACTACTTATCATTAAATTTCCAAACTACTTTTCTATCAAGCGAGTAACTACCGTATATAAAAACTCTATCAGTATCTTCTGATAAAAATTTAGATACTCCATGATATGAATCAGGTGTAGAAAGAAAAAAAAATAACTGACCGCTCTTGGGTGAAAATTTATCTATTAAATTAACCTCATTTTCTTCAGGAAATCTTTTTAAATCATTTAGTTTCTTATTATTATTTTTAAATTTATAAATCTCAAATTCACCACCCAGTTCTTTATCTATTGTATTTAAATATAACAAAAATGAGATTATTCTTGTATCTCTATCTCTATGAGCTTTTCTATAATAACCTTTTTTAGATTTTGAAAAATCTATATCTAAATTTATTGTTTGTTTAAAAAACTTTGTTATTGGCCAGCTCTTTCTTAAATATTTTATCAAGTTGAAATCTTGTTCACCAAAATTATCATTTGAATATTGTAATTCATTTAATTCTGGCTGCCAGCTGTTCGCTTTCTTTACTTCATCAAGTTTTTCTTTCATTAATTTGAAAATTTCCGGGGTATTAAATTCTTTATAAAATGAGTCTAAATGCTCAAATTTATTAAGATATTCTCTAAATTTTTTTGAACCTTTATTAACCCTATGTCTACCATTCATTACCACATCATCGTAGCCTTTAAAGGCTGAAATTTCTTTAAATAATTCATTACATTTATCACTTGTTAAAAAATTATTTATAAATGCTATAGGATAGGGAGCATTGACTTTTTCGATATTTAAATTGTTTAAGTTTGATTTCATATTCAATATTTACTATCATAACAAAAGTAAATAATATACTCTACAAAAATCATACAAATTTAATTAAAATAAATAATTTTTAACATAAGTGATCAGTTTTTTTATACCAATTAGAAAAGGAAGCAAAAGGGTAAAAAATAAAAATATTAAACCTCTTCCTGGATTTAAATATGGTGTGACAGAACTTAAATTAAAACAGTTAAATAAACTTAAAAATTTATTAGAAAAGACCAAAACTCAAAAATTGAAACGATTTGAATTTATAATTTCAACTGATTGCCTCAAAACAAAAAAATTCGTCTCGAGATTTGACTGGATTAAGGTACATAATAGACCTAAAAAATTAGCGACTGACGATAGTCTAGATTTACTCATTAAAGAAGTTCCAAAAATATGCAACGGGGAATATATTTTATGGACACATGTGACGAGCCCTTTTTTTGATGAAATAGATTATATTAATTTTCTAAATACTTTTTTTAAAACAAGACTTGCAAAAAATAAAAGTGCTTTTAGTGCAGATATTTTGAATAAATTTATTTTTAAAAGAGGCATCGGCTGGATCTCTCACAATGTAAAGAAAAAAAAATGGCCTAGAACGCAAGATTTAAAAGATATTTACACAGCAAACAGCGCAGCATTCATTGCTCATAAAGATATTTATAAAAAATTTAATGATAGAATTTGCAATAATACTATTCCGATAAAAAGTAGAGAAAACTCAGGATTTGATCTAGACAATAAAAAAGACTTTATTGAATTGAGGAAATTTCTTAAAGAAAAAAGTTAATTCGAATTATTAATAAGCTGTAAAGATTGATCTACTAGTTTAGGATTGTCAAGTGCGAAATATTTTAAAAAGATTTTTCTGTTTTCAATTAGCTTTTTATCATTCCACCAAGTTTCAATATCATTCCAGTTTTTCTCTATAAAAGTAGAAGCTAATTTACTTGAATTAAAAACAATATTATTTTTTTCCAAAATTTTTAGATTTTTAATTGTGAAAGAATTATAAGCGTTTTTATTTTTTAAAATCAAAATTGAAGGTTTGTTGTTAAATATGCTTTCTATAAAAGCAGTTCCAAAACTTGTATGTATTATAATTTTTAAAGGTTCATTAAAAATATTATTCCCCTTTTCAAATGGAATTATTTTATTTCCAAATTTAGTTTTTAATAATTTAGCATATTTATAATCTGAGTAGTGCATTTTAACCAAAATATTTTTTTTTATTTCTAGCTTCTTTAAATTTTCAATTAAAGGGTAGAAATTGTTTTCTAAAAATTTATCAGGATTAAAAATAGTACTTGAGTCTAATGACTTATGATAATTTGATAATTTAGGCAAATATATAAGACAATTTTCTTTAATTTTTCCTCTACATAAATTAAATTTTTTTTTTGAAAATCCACAAATTTTATTTTTTAAAAGCGAATGAGTACCCCAAGCAAAATAATAGTCTGAGAATTTTACCTCATAGTCTCTAAGAAAGTGTTCTTTTAAAGTCCAATAATTACCACCATGTTGTGTAATAAATACTTTACCACCGTCTTTATTTACACGCGCCATTAAAATTTTTAAAGGATCGTTTAAATACTCAATTAATAAAGTATTTGTAGAAGAATATTTTTTATTTAGTGTATTAAATATGAATTTAAAATTTTCAAGATAATTAGAAGGCAAAAGGTCTATCAATATAGAAAGTAAAAGTTTATCGTTGCCCGAGAGAGATTTAATTGATGATAAATTAAATCTCAAATTTTTTTTAAATTTTTGATTTATTCTATAATTAAAATTAAATTTATTAAAATATAAAAATATTTTAAACTTATCAAAAAAATTTTTATCTCCTATATTGCATACTTTTTTATTATCGTACTCTAAAAAGGATTTTAGAAAAAAAAATATTCTTACACAAAAAGTTTTTATATAATTAGAGGAAGAATTTCTAGTCCTATTACTTTTTAGAGAGTATTTGAAAAATTTTTTTACATTATTTGGGTAATAGTATTTTATAATCTCTCCATGAATATATTCTTGTATAAATTCTAGTTTTTCAATGGTTCTTAAATCCTCGTATTTTTGAATAAAAGGTCTATTATTCACAATTCTAAATTTATTATATTTTTTTATATTACTTAAAATTTCTTTTCTTTCATAAAACATATATATTACTGCAAATAAATATTGACTAATTATTATTTCCCAAAATTTTTTTGAAAAATTTAAATCGTGATGATTATTTAAAATTTTCGAAATGATATTTAAAAATTTTTTGTGCTTTTTTTTTAGATATTTAAATTTTTTAGAATAAAGTGCTGAGTTTTCCCAAGGGTGTTTTTTTTTCAACAAATCAACTAATTTAATCGTTTTAGATAACATTTTTCAAATTATTTCTTTACTAACTGTACCACAAATGATAAATTGTTCAATTATTGAACAAATATCTTTACTATGAAAAACATAAAAAACTATTGGGTTGGTAAATATGGACCAATGATGATTGCTGAAATAGGAGCAAATCACGAGGGAAATTTTAATCAAGCAAAAAAATTAGTAAGATTAGCAATAAAGGCCGACGTGGATGTAGTAAAATTTCAACTCTATACTGGTGGTGGCATAGTCAATAAAAAAATTTCCAAAAAAAGATTTAATCATTTCCAAAAGTTTGAATTAAAAAAATCTGAACATTTGTATCTTGCTAAAATGGTTAAAGATCATGGATTAAAATACTCTGCTTCTGTCTGGGATATTAAAATGATCGATTGGATTGATAAGTATATGGATTTTTATAAAATTGGATCAGGTGATCTGACAGCCTATCCAGTTTTAAATGAAATTTCTAAAAAAAATAAGCCTATTTTGCTCTCAACAGGATTATCAAATTTAAAAGAAATTATTAACACCATTAATTTTTTAAAAACACGAAATAAATATTATAGGAAAAAAAATAATATTGCGTTATTACAATGTACGGCAGCATACCCCTGTAAGGATAGTGAATTAAATTTATCTACGATTAATTATTTAAAAAAAAAAACAGGTCTGAGGGTTGGATTCTCTGACCATTCAGAGGGAGATCTAGCAATTTTGTCTTCTTATTTACTAGGTTCTGAAATAATGGAATTTCATTTTACAGAGACTAGAATTGGAAAAAAATTTAGAGATCATCAAGTTTCTCTAACTACCGCTGAAGTCTTAAAGTTAAATAATCAATTAATGAGAGTTAATTTAATGAAAGGAAATAAGATTAAAAATATTACATATACCGAAAAAAAAAAGAGTCATCATAAATCCTTTAGAAGAGCAATCTATCCTGCGAGAGATATCAATAAAGGTGAAATTATTAAAAGCCAAGACCTAATCTGTTTAAGACCAAATGTAGGATTAGACGCCAGATTTTTCGATAAGATTTTAAACAAAAAATCAAAAAAAAAAACTGGTAAAGCTACAAAAAATCAATTTTTAAAATAAATATTTTCGTTCACTTTAAAATTTTTAAAATATTTTCTGTGACCCTTTTATTTTTTAAACAAATTAAATCGTTATTTTTCATTTTAAAATTAAAATTTTTATTATAAAAAAAATTATCAATGTATTTTACTAATATACCAAATTTATTAATTCTCAATTTTTTTAAAGATGGCAAATTAGAAAAAAAAGTTGTACCAGCATTATTGGGATCTACAAAAAAAGAATATTTATTAATACCTTGCGCCTCAAGAACCATTGTTGAACAATAAGAAAGTGAGAGTGAACTTCTTATTAAGTAATGATAACTACTTAACTTTTTTTTACCGAAAATAATTCTCTTTATATTCGATTTTGAAATCATTTTATCTTCTTTTGAATCGCCTTTAAATGTTTCGTGATGTTTGTAAACTATATTTAAATTCGGATACATTTTAGAAATTTTAATCATCCAATCTAAAAAAATATAATAATTTTTTTTGATATTCTCAGAAGCATCCATCCAAATAGTAGGATTGACTCCTAAAATTAAAATATCGATTTTATTAATTTGTTTTAATTTTTTTTTTTGTCCCAATTCATATTCCATTCTTAAAGAACCAATTGGTTTAACTTTGTTTAATTTACCGCCTAATTTTATTAATTTTCTTTGAGTTTCACTACTTTTGCCGAATGAAAGTAATAGATCAATATCACTAAACAGACTAATTGTGTTTTCTATAATATGAGATTGAATTGTAATTGTTCTTTTTCCTCCAAGTTCTTTATAAAGATAATTCCTTATGGGACAGCTTAAGTAAATTCTATTATGTAATAAATAATTTGATTTTATGTACGAGTATTTACTTTGGTTCTTAGCATACGAATAAATTACTCCAAATAATAAATCTAAAAAATTACATTTATATTTTATACTTAACAAAAAATATTTGAAAACTAATCTATAGATCTTTTTATTTTTATATAAATCCGCCTTAAATGGAATTAATAACTCATTTTTACTTGATACAATTTCGTCTTTTAGCAAAAAAAAACCTTTTTTTAATACAAAAATTTCTCTTTTTTTTAAAATCATTTTTTTATAAATATTTAGAGTTTGATTGCTTTCAATATTTTCAATTAAAACTGATGTATAAAACTTTGTATTTTTAAAATTGAAAATTTTTATCAAAAGTAATAAAAAAGTAAATTTTAATAAAAATATAAAATTGGAATAAAATTTTTTAATTAAAAAATTATTTGATTTAAATGTGAATTTTTTAAAATCGAAATCTTTTGAAACTAATTGTTTTATTTTCTTTTGAATTATTTCTTTTGGAAGATCTACAATTGCAGCAAGATCATTGATAAATTCAATATTTAACCGATTATTTTTTATAGAGTATTCTATTATATTTTTTAATTTTTCTACGTTTTTTGCTGAATTAGAGGCCTTTTTGTCTCTACCAAATCTTAAAATCATACTTTTAATCTATATTAAAGAAGTATTTAGTTCAATAGTTGAACAATTTGCTTTACTGTTTAATTCTTGAATTATAATATCTAATCATGGAGCATAAAGAGGATCATTTAAAAGTCCTTACTAAAATTAAGACTGAAAAAAAAGTATCACAACGATTACTTTCTAAAGAACTAGGCATGAGTCTTGGAAAAATAAATTATTGCTTGAAAGAGTTAAAAGATAAAGGATTAATTAAAATTGGAAATTTTACAAAAAGTAAAAAAAAAATCAAATATTTGTACGTCTTAACCCCAAAAGGGATTAAAGAAAAAACCAAAATTACAATAAAATTTATGAAAAAAAAGATGCAAGAGTACGAAGATTTAAAAAGAAATTTAAATAATTAATTTATTAATGCAAATATTTTTAAATTTTTTTTCATTAATAAGCAAGCCTCAGAGAAATAGTTTTATAATTTTATTTTTTTTAACTTTTGTAACAGTAATTTTAGAGGTAATTAGTATTGGGTCGATCGTTCCAGTTGTATTATTTATTTTAGGAGAGCAACTTACAAATATAAAATTCTTTATTTCTTTTGACAGTAGCTTCTTAAGTGAATTTAGTGATAGAGAGATAATAAAATATATTCTAATTTTTATTTTTTCCGCTTTTATTCTTAAAAATTTAATTTTAATTTATACTGTATTTTTAGAAAGTAGGATTTCTTGGAACATAGAGTACATTTTTAGAAGAAAACTCTTTAAAAAGTTTTTGTACGAAAATTTAGACTACCATTCACAAAAACCTTCAAGTTATAAAATAAATCTAGTCTATAAAGAATGTTCTTATATTTTCCATGGAATATTAAATTTCATTGTTTTGATCACAGAACTTATATTCTCATCTGCTATATTCATGTTAATTTTATTTTATTATCCAAAAATTTTTCTTATTTTATTTTTTACAATATTATCAACTATTATTTTATATAATCAATTTACAAAAAAAAAACTGAACCATTTATCAGAGCAAAGACAAGCTGGCGATCAATTATTAATAAAAAGAATTCATAATGGAATCAATGGTATTAGAGAAATGAAGATTTACAATACCGAGCAAAAATATTTAAATGATTTTACTAAAAATACTTACGAACTTTTCAATATTTCGAGACTTTTACAAGCACTAGTAAAAATACCAAAAATAATTTTAGAAATTTCTATAATTGCAGGATTATTTGTATCAGTTGGAATCTTTCTTTATATATTTAATAATGAAGCACAAAATGCATTAGCATTATTAAGTTTACTCGTGATTTGTTCTGTCAGAGTATTGCCCTCAATTTTAAGGTTATATAATAGCTATCAATCTTTAAAAATATCAAAACCATCTTTTCAGATCATTACACATGAACTTATAAATAAAAATGCTTTAACAAACTCAGAGGAAATTAAAGAAAAAGAAATACCAATAAATTTTAATTCAATTGAACTTAAAAATATTGAGTATTTAATAAAAGAAAGTAACAGAATTTTATTTAAAAATGTAAATGTCAAAATTAATAAAAATGAAATTATTGGAATAAAAGGAGAAAGTGGTATTGGAAAAAGTACACTAATTGATATCATTTCAGGATTTAAAAAACCTAGTAAGGGTTTAATTTTGGCAAATAATATTGATATATTTAAACATCCCAAATCTTGGCAAAAAAAAATAAGTTATGTCCCACAAGAAATTTTTTTGTTAGATGACACAATTTTTATGAATATTTGCTTTAAAGAAAAATCAAAAGTTAATTTAAAGAAACTTCTTGATTGTTGTAAAAAAGCTGAAATTCAAACATTGATTGATGAATTGCCAAATGGAATTAATACTATAATCGGTGAGGCTGGTTCACGATTATCACAAGGTCAAAGACAAAGACTGGGTATTGCACGCGCTCTATACCATGAACCTGAGATTCTAATTATGGATGAGGCAACAAATGCTTTAGATTTAATTACAGAAAAAAAAGTGTTGAATATTGTGAGCAATATAAGCAAAAATGTTACTACTTTCATTGTTTCACATAGTGACAAGCCTTTAAGTTATTGTGACAGAATTTTGGAAATTAAAAATCAAGAGATTAGAGAGATAAAAATCTAATAAAAGACTTTACAGTTCAATATTTGAACGATATATGAAATTATGAAAAAAATAATTATTACCGGTGGATCAGGATTTATAGGTAGTCACATAGCGGAAAGAATGGCAAATGAAAAAAATATTGTTACTGTTGTTGATTTATGGGAATCTAAAGAAATTCAAGAATTAAAAAAAAAAAATAAAGATGTTAAATTTGTAAAATTGGATGTTACAGATATTAAAAACTTTGAAAAATATCTTGCTGAGCATAACAATTTAATACATCTTGCTGCAATCCTAGGAACAGCTGAAACCATTACAACTTATGATGTTGAGGATGTTGTTAAAACTAATGTTCTCGGAACAACAAAAATTCTTAAGTTATGTAAAAAGTATAATTATGAAAAAGTTGTCGTTCCTACCACTCCTGATGTCACTTGGTTAAACCCATATAAAATTACCAAGCAAGCAGTTGAAAGATTAGTCCAATTATTTAATTTAGAATATGGCTTAAATTCAGTTTGTATGAAATTAGGAAATATTTATGGGCCCAGAGAAAGATGGCTAGAAGCTGATTTTAATGCTCCATTTAATTATCAAAAAGTAATACCGTCTTTTATAATGGATACGTTAATGGGCAAAAGCATAACTATATATGGTGACGGAAAACAAAAATCAGAATATATTTTTGTAGAGGATGTTGTCGAAAGCTTTAAAAGAGCTATTTATTATGAAAAAAAATTTAGTACCGAAGTTTTACATGTAGGAAGTGGGCAAAATCAATCAGTAATAGATATAATTAATGCCTTAGAAAAATCCTGGAATAGAAAACTTAACAAGAATTTCGTTGATATGAGACCCGGCGAGCATAAAATTGAAATTAATTTAAATCCAGAGCCTTTAAAAAGATTACTAGATTATAGTTTACAATTTAATTTAGAAAAAGGTTTGGAAAAAACTATACCTTACTATGAAAGTGAATTTCAAAAGAGTAAATGAATGTTAAAGTAACCATTTATATTACTAATTATAATTACGCTAAATATATTAAAAAGTCTTTAATAAGCTGTTTAAATCAAAGCTTTAAAGAATTAGAAATTATTGTCATTGATGATGGCTCAACAGACAATTCAAAATCTATAATAAATAAATTTTCTAAAAATTCTCGTTTAATTACAGCTATCTTTCAAAAAAATTTAGGTTTTATTAAAAGTTGTAACAAAGCTCTCTATGCAGCTAAAGGTAAATATATTTTAAGATTAGATGCTGATGACTGGCTACATCCGAATGCTATAGAAATAATGTACAATTATTTGGAAAGAAATAAAAAAGCAGAGTTTGTATTTCCTGATTATTACGAAGTAGATCAAAAGGGAAAGATTATATCACACATTAAAAGACATGATTTTAAATCTGTAAAATTATTAGATCAACCAGCTCATGGAGCTTGTGCTCTATTTAAAGTTTCTACTTTAAAATTAAATGGGGGCTATGATGAAAAATTTACTTGTCAGGACGGAGTAGATATTTGGCTACGGTTTCAAAAAAAATATAAATTACATAATATTAATTTACCATTGTTTTACTACAGAAAACATCCTTCAAGTTTGACCACTAATAGTCAAAAAATTTTAAAAAACCGTACAAAAATTTTCTTCAAAAACAATTCTGACAAAAATTATCCTCTTACTATTGGATTTATTCCAATTAGAGGAAGCCAATATGATGCGAATTCACCTGAATTCAAAAAATTAGGAAACAAAAGACTTATAGATTTGACAATTAACAACCTTTTAAAGTCAAAATTTATAAAACATATTATTATTTCAAGTCCGGATAACAAAATACTCAATTATATTAAAAAAAAGAGAAATTCAAAATTAATTCCCTTAAAAAGATCTAGTGCTTTAGCTACTTCAAATGTAATGATTGATCAATCTGTGAATCATGCAATCAAGTTTTATAAAAAAAAAAAAAAGATTTCTCCAAAATTTATTTTAGTATCAAAAATTAACTGTCCATTCATTGATCCAAGACACTTTGATAATTCAATCAATGCTATGCAAATTCACAATCTCGAAATATTATTTGGAGTTAGAAAAATTAATAAATTTATGTTTAAGCATAACGGAAAGTCTTTAAAGGCGTTAAGAAATATCGACAGCAGTTTTTATCAATTGGAAAAAAAATCTAAATTTTTATTAAGATTAGAGCAAGATGAAATATATGCCGAAGCAGGTAATTTTATTGTATACAAGAATCTTGGAAGTAAAATTTCAAGTCGTAAAGGAGCTAAGATAGGGCATGAAATTTTAGATAATTTGTCCTCATTTGAATTAAACTCATCATTAAACTGGGAACTTGCAGAGGGTATAATTAAAAAATTAGATTTTTTTAAAACAAAAATTTGAAATGAAAAATAATAAAAAAAAAAATGTTTTAGGTGTAATATTAGCTAGATCTGGATCAAAAGGAATAGAATACAAAAATATAAAAAATTTATGTGGTCATCCATTAATAAGCTACTCAATTTATGCCGCATTGAAATCAAAAAATATCACAAAATTAATTGTTTCAACTGATAGTAAAAAGATAGCTAGAATAGCTAAAAATTATGGAGCTGAAATTCCTTTTCTAAGAAAAAGCATTTTAGCAAAAGATGAAGTCCCCTCAAAACATGCTTTACGAGATGCGGTTATACGAACGGAGAAAAAATATAAAGAAAAATATGAATATGTTGTAGAGGTACCAGCTGTTTCTCCTCTAAGAACTTCTGAAGATATTGATAATGCTCTAGAAATATTATTTTCTAATAAATTTGACTCAGTAATAAGCTTCACAAGAGTATTTGATAAACATCCTTTAAGAATGAAAACTATAAATAAAAAAGGTTTGATCCAACATTATGATTTAAAAAAACCAGAAAATGAAATTTCTAGAAGACAAGATTTTTCAAAATGTTACGTAAGAAATGGAGCAATTTATTCTATGAAAAGAGATACTATTATTAATAAATTTTCAAGAATGGGAAAAAAAATTAAACCTTACTTAATGGATGAGTTAAAATCTGTTAATATAGACGAAATTACAGATTTCTATACTTGTGAAAAATTAATTGAAAAAGGATATTGTAAAAACTTTCCTTCTACTATTTTTAATAGAGTCGAAAATAGAAAATTTGATTTAAATATAAGAGATAAAGAGTATGAATATATTTTAGTAAGTTATCCAAATAATATATTTAATTTGAGTGAACGAAATTTTTTTTTAAAAAAAACAAATGAAATACTATGTGATATAAATAATTTTGAATTAATAAATGAAACTATCAAAAATAAAGTTTCAGCGATTTTAGTACCTACAAGTGGTTTAAAAAAATTAAATAAAAAAATCTTAGATAAATTTAAAAATTTGAAATTTATAATTTCTCCCTCAACTGGTTTAACCCATTTAGATGTAAATTATATCAATAAAAGGGAAATAAAAATTATAAATTTAGATACTATTCAAGATACGAAAAATATTAAAGCATCTTCAGAATTTTGTTTACTGTTAATATTAGCATCTTTAAGAAATTATAAAGAATCTTTAGATGTGGTTAAATCCGGGAATTGGCGAAATTTTGAAGTTGAATTAAGAAGCAGAGAAATTAAGAATTTAAATTTTGGATTTTTAGGTTTTGGACGAATAGGCAAAAATGTCTCGAAATTTCTTCATTATTTAGGAGGAAAAATTTATTATTTTGACCCTAATGTAAATTCGAAAGAAAAAAATTTTAAAAAGATAAATAAATTGAACAATTTTCTCAATAAATTAGATTTTTTAATAGTGTCCGCTAAATTAAATAAAAAGACTAATTCAATAATAAATTCCCAATCAATTAAGAAACTAAAAAAAGGGATTAAAATTATAAATATTTCAAGAGGTGAACTAATTGATGAAAGAGCTTTATTAAAAAACATAAAGAATAACAAAATAAATTCTTATTATACTGATGTAGTAACAAAAGAGGAAGATGTTTTAATTAACAAAAATAAAATTGTTGAATATTCTAAAAATAACAAAAATATTTCTGTTTCTCCCCATGTTGGCGGACTTACGTACGACTCGGAATTAAAAGCCATTAATAGGATTTTATATAAATTTGAAAAAGAATATAATAAGAAATTAATTAATAAATAAAATTATGAATGAAAAAACAAACATTCTTGACTGTACTTTAAGAGACGGTGGTTATTATAATAATTGGGAATTTGATTTAAATTTAGCCAGAAAATACCTAATATTAATGAATAAAATCAATATTAAATTTGTTGAAATTGGTTTTCGCACTTTAAGTGACAACTCATCAAAAGGAAACTTTGCTAATTCAAGTTTAAATACTCTTAACTCTTTAAAAATTCCAAAAAATTTAAATATTGGCATTATGGTAAATGCTTCAGAACTTATTTCATGTAAAGATAATAATATAGAAATCTGTAAAAAATACTTTCCAAATAATTATTTAAAAAAAATTAAGTTTATAAGATTTGCATGTCACATAGATGAAATTTTTAAGTTAAAAGATGTTTTTATGTGGTTTAAGAGTAAGAATTTGTTGGTATTTGTAAACATTATGCAAATTTCGGAAATTAAAAATAACGAAATAAAAAAAATATGTAATTTTTTAAAAAAAACTAAAATAAATACGATTTATTTAGCTGATAGTTTGGGATCTTTAGTACCAAGACAATCACAAAAAATTTTCAAAATTTTTAGAAAAAATTGGAAAAAAGATTTGGGTATTCATGCTCACAATAATTTGAATTTAGCTCTTAAAAATAGCTCAATAGCTATGAGAAACGGATTCAGTTGGGTTGACTCTACAATAATGGGCATGGGTAGGGGGCCCGGAAATACTCTTACAGAGGAACTTATTAAGCAAGAGATTAAAAGTAAATTATCAAATTTGTTAATATCTAAGTTTATCAAAAAAGATTTCAGCAAATTAAAAAAAAAATTTAAATGGGGACCGAATAGATATTATAAATTTGCAGCTATTAATAAAATTCACCCAACTTATATTCAAAAAATGCTTAATGATAAAAGATATTCTGTAAAAGATTATAACAATATTTTGAAAAATTTAAAAAAACAAGACACTAGGAAATTTAACCCTCTTAAAATAATAACGATAAAAAATACTTATAGATCCTTACCAAAAGGTAAATGGCACCCAAAAACGAACCTAGAAAATAAAAATGTATTAATTATAGGCCCCGGCATATCTGTGAAAAAAAACAGACAGTTCCTTAAAAATTTTATTAAAAAAAATAATTTAATAGTAATGGCTCTCAACACGAATAAAAATTTTTTAGAGCCAGAAATCAATTTTAGAGTAGCATGTCACCCAAATAGAATTATTTCTGATAGTTTTTTTTACAAAGATATAAAAACCAATTTAATAACCCCTTATTCAATGATGGACAAGGATCTAAGAAAATTATTATTTTCAAGTAATAAAACAATATTCGATTATGGTTTTAAAATATCACCCAATAAAAAACTTTTAGTAAAAGAAAATTATTGTCAATTTAACCTGCCGCTAGCAATAGTATATTCAATTTCTGTATGTATATCTGGAAATGCAAGTAAAATTTTTTTAGCTGGTTTTGATGGTTATAAAAATAATGATCCTGAAAAAGACGAGTCTTTCATATTTTTTAAAAATTTAGATAAAAAAATTAAAAATAAGCTAAAGTTTTTAACCAAATCGAATTATATTAAAAATTAAGATTAATAATAAGAGTTGCCTATAAATGAAATTTTCAATTTTAATACCAGCACGTTTTAATTCATCAAGATTTAAAGGAAAACCGTTAAAAAAAATTCATGGAAAAGAGATGGTAATTAGGGTGGCAGAACAATGCGCAAAAGCAGTAAAAAGAAATAGTATATTTATAGTTACAGATAGTAAAAAAATTCAAAAAAAAGTAAATCAAAATAACTTTAACTCGATTATGAGTCCCAAAAATATTAAAACAGGAACAGATAGAATTGCATTTGCATCAAGAAAAATGAAGTCAAAAATTTTTATTAATGTTCAGGGTGATGAGCCTCTGATCCAGCCTATTGATATTAAAAAAATTATTGAAGCAAAAAAAAAATATTTTAATCACGTTATTTGCGGTTATGCCAATGAGTCAAATTACTCTAAAATAAAAGATAAAAATATTATTAAAGCAGTCACTGCTAAAAATGGTGATTTAATATATTTTTCAAGATCTGTTATTCCAGGAAAAAAAAGGTTAAATCACAAAATTTTTAAAAAACAAGTTTGTATCTATGCTTTTTCAAAAAAACAATTACAAAAATTTTCTGTACATAAAAAATCAAATCTAGAAAGTATGGAGGATATAGAACTATTAAGATTCATGGAGCTAGGTATAAAAATAAAACTTATAAAAGTTTCTCCCTCAATTTCTGTAGATATTCCAAAAAATTTAATTGAAGTTGAAAAATACTTGTCTTTAAAAAAAAAATAATACCTAAACTATGAATAATGAGATTACCTTAAATAGTTTAAAATTGCGGCAGAAAAAAATTTTAGAAAAAATTAAAAGAACTCATACTCGTTTTAAAAAAAATAGTTTTAAAGATTCATTCGATTCGCCAATTTATATAACCAGAACTGGTGAAACATTTGGTTTTATATACTCAAATTTTTTAGCCTCTAAAGAATTATCTATTTTTCAAAGATTATTTATTATAATAAAAAATTTAGTATCTATAAACTATTTAAATAAATGCAAATTAATTTTCGATAAGAAATTTATCTATCAAAAAATTATCATTACTTGGGCTTTTAAAGATAATTTTAAAAAAGATGGATCTTTTCAAGATAGATATTTTAATGTTAATTCAAGAGAGGTTAAAAATACACTATGGTTCGTAATATTTATGGATCAGGTTCTGCCAAATAAAATTGATAAAAATATATTTCTATTTCAAACCGATATTAAAAAAAAAATTTCGCTCCTAAATACTTTCGGGGTTTTAAAAAATAATTTTAAGTATTTGTTGAAAGATATTACTTATTTCAACTTTATGATAAGTAAACATCGTTATTTAGCAGAAACTCTCGTACGTATTTTTCAAAAAAATATAAGATTAGACTTAAAAAATATTTTAATTCCCTATGAAGGGCAGCCTTTTCAAAATTATTTAATAAAATATTTTAGATCAAAAAAAAATAAAATAAAACTGATAGGTTACATACACGCTCCACCCGTTCCGTTCCCATCTAATTATATTAAAAAAAAATATTCTCCTTCTAAGATAGTTGTAAATGGACAAGACCAAATAGACTATCTAAGAACTTTAGGTTGGGCGAAAAATGAAATTGTTTTAATGCCTTCAAACCGTTTTACACTTAAAAAAAAGACTTTTTCAAATATAATTTTTTTACCAATATTTATTAAATCTGCAAAAAATATTTCTAAATCAATAAAATTTTTAAGGGATAGATTGTCAATAGATATAAAAAGCTTTAAAATTAAGAATCACCCTGCCGCAAACTCAAACAAAGAAAACATTAAATTAATCAAACAGATTAAAAGTATTAAAAGTTTGAAAACTAAAAATAAAAGTAATAATAAAAATCTCTCAATTTTTATAGGCTCAACTGGCGCAATAATTGAGGCTCTAGAAAGAGGAAATTCTGTTATTCAGGTTACTGAAGAACCCTTATTTGAATTATATTCAGATAAAATTTGGAAAAGTATTTATTCAAAAAGAATAAGTAATAATATTTTTTCTTATAAATTAAAAAAAAAAGGAAGTTTATTAAATTTCAGCAAAAAACCAAAAAAGATAAATTCTTTTTTTAATATATAATATGAAAAATAAGATTCTGATAATAGGTGGAACGGGTTTTATAGGAACAAATTTATCTTTGTACTGCTTGAAAAATAATTGGAAAATAACAGTTCTTTCAAGAAAAAAGCCGATAAAAAAAATTAAAAGAATTAATTATATTATTGCAGATATTTCAAAAATAAAAGATTTAAAAAAAAAAATTAAGCCAAATTATGATTACATAATTAATTTAGGAGGCAATATTAATCATTCAAGTCATAATCAAACATATCTTACACATTTTGTTGGTTTAAAAAATATATTAGAAGTAGTCAAGAATTTTAATTTAGTAAAGTTTTTACAAATAGGCAGTAGCCTTGAATACGGGGGGAACAAATCTCCTCATAATGAAAAAATGAAAATAAATCAGAAAAAATTAAAATCTAATTATTCAAAAGCTAAATTTTTATCAACCCAATTTTTATTGAAAAACCAAAAAAAATTTAAATTTAATTTTACGATAATAAGATTATATCAGGTTTATGGTCCCCACCAAAAATTTGATAGATTAATACCTTTTGTCATAAAATCTTGTCTACTAAACAAGAGATTCCCTTGCTCTGCTGGTTCTCAATTAAGAGATTTTGTATATATAGATGATGTAATGAGAGGAATTATTTTACTCTTAAAATCAAAAAAAGGTAATAATCAGATAGTAAATCTAGGCTTTGGGCGACCAATTAAAGTAATTAATGTCATTAAAAAAATTAAAAAAAATATTAACTTAGGCGAATTAGATATTGGTAAAATTCCAATTAGAAAAGACGAGTCTTTGGTTTCCTATCCTAATATTAAAAAAATTTATAAACTTGTCGGTTGGAAACCAAAAATTGGATTGTTAACAGGTTTAAAATATACAATTAATCATTATAAGAAAGAAATATGATGAAAAATTTTAAAAATACATTTAAAAACAAAACTATTATAGTAACTGGTCATACAGGTTTTAAAGGATCATGGCTTACATTCTGGTTAAATAAGTTGGGAGCAAATGTAGTTGGAATTTCATCAGAATATGAAACCAATCCTTCAAATTTTGAAGTTCTTGGACTAAAGAAGCAAATTTTACACAAAAAATTAGATATTAGAAATTTAAAAAAAGTTAGTGAGTTATTTAAATTGCTTAATCCTGATTTTGTATTTCATCTAGCCGCACAATCATTAGTAAAAAAATCCTATAATAATCCTATAGAAACAATTACAACAAACGCTATTGGTACACTCAATATACTTGAGTCTCTTAGATTTATTAAAAAAAAACAATGCACTGCAATATTAATAACTAGTGATAAAAGTTATAAAAATATGGAAATTATTAGAGGTTATAAGGAAAATGATATCCTGGGTGGTCATGATCCTTACAGCGCGTCTAAAGCGGCAGCAGAGTTAATCATTCAATCGTATATAAAATCTTATTTTAATGACAAAAAAAATAAAGTTTCAATTGGCGTAGCGAGAGCAGGTAATGTAATTGGAGGCGGAGATTGGTCTCCAGATAGATTAGTGCCTGATTGTATGAAATCTTGGTCAAAGAAAAAGAGAGTGATTATCAGAAATCCAAGTTCCACAAGACCTTGGCAGCATGTATTTGAAGCAATAGGGGGATACTTATTATTTGCTGCAAAGCTAAGAAATAACTCTAATTTACATGGTGAAGTTTTTAATTTTGGGCCAACTAATAATAAAACGTATAATGTTTTAAAACTTGTAAAAAAGATGAGGGAACACTGGAAAAATGTTTCATGGCATATAAAAAAAATTAATACTAAACAGCATGAGTCCAATTTATTAAAATTAAATTGTTCAAAGGCTAGAATAAAATTAAAATGGAAAAGTATTTTAAATTTCAATGAAACAATAGAAATATCAACTAAATGGTACAAGAAGTATTACACGAACCCTAAAAAGATAAGAGAATATTCATATGAACAAATATGTTATTACGAAAAACTTTTAAAGGAAAGATTATGAAAGTTGTAATTTTAGCCGGAGGTTTTGGCACTAGATTATCTGAATACACTAAGTCAATACCAAAGCCTATGGTTCAAATTAGAGGAAAACCATTGATATTTTATGTCATGAAAAATTATGCCAAGTATGGATTTAAAGAATTTATTGTTGCTTTAGGCTACAAAGGAAAAATAGTAAAAGATTATTTTAAAAACAATACTTTTGGTTGGAATATCAACCTAATTGATACCGGGTTAAATACAATGACTGGCGGTAGGCTAAAGCGTTTAAAAAAATTAATTTCTGGTGAAACTTTTTTAATGACTTATGGTGATGGAGTTTCTAATGTGAATATAAAAAATCTAGTTAAATTCCACAAGAAGAAAAAAAAATTGTTTACTATGACCGCAGTAAGACCACCAGCAAGATTTGGAGCAATCAAAATTAAGGGGGATATCGTTACTTATTTTAAAGAAAAATCAAAACTCGATGAAGGTTGGATTAACGGTGGTTTTTTTGTAATTGAGCCTAAATTTTTGAATTTGATTGAAAAGGATAGTACTTTTCTAGAGAAAGAACCAATGGAAAGGGCTTGTAAAAAAAAACAGCTTTGTGCATTTAAACACAATGGTTTTTGGCAATGTGTAGATACCAAGAGAGATTTGGATAAATTAAAAAAAGATTTACTGGTAACAAAGATTTAGGGCGTGTAGTTCAGTGGTAGAACGCTACGTTGACATCGTAGAGGTCATAAGTTCAATTCTTATCACGCCCACCATAAACCTTTAAATTAGCTACTTTTCAACTGTTTACATAACTTTTTAAAAATAATATAAGATTGCGCCTGGTAATTATTGCGAAGGGGCCACACCCGATCCCATTCCGAACTCGGAAGTTAAGTCCTTCAGCGCCGATGGTACTTTGTCTTAAGATATGGGAG
>MDTG01260683.1_pt1 | contig 38206 bp, 27 predicted proteins | sample 811421 | NCBI WGS metagenome assembly MDTG01 (sample SAMN05326645, study PRJNA326480) | marine metagenome | isolation source: seawater | place: Pacific Ocean: South East | collected 2011
ATATCCAGCATTAAAATAAACATTTGATTTATCATCAATGTTATAGTTTGAGCCACCCTTGATATAGCCTCCAGTGATATCCTTCTTTTCAGAAATAGGATTAAGTGGAGAATCAAAGTAATCTTCACGCTCAAAAGACTGATTAGAAAGACCAGCTTGTAAAACAGATGTAAATATGTCATCCTTACTGTATTCTATCAAACCATTAAATCCAAACCAACCTACATTACCAACATTATAATAGTCAATTTTAGGTCCTTTTATCCCAGTATTGTTAAATGGGGAGGCATCAATTGTAGTGTTTATAATCTGGCCAGCAGAATTAGCATTCCCTGTTGAATAATAGCCGTCAAAGCCCATCAAGTCGTTCAATGCTCGATAGTGATATCCTTTATAACTTCTTAAATCAATACCAACAGAGTATCTCCAATTTCCTGAATTTATTTCTAAATTAGATATAGCACCTACCCAGTCGTGAGAATTTATAGAGGCTCTTCTGATAAGGCCTGCATTGTTTACACCGTCATCACTAAATCCATTTGAAGAAATTAACATTCCGTCATAATCTGATATGGAACCAGTGTAAGGATCTGTATTTGAAAGCTGATAATTAATCAAAGCATCATAATCAATAAATCCGTTAGAGTCTCTTGGCCCTCTTCCATTTTCAAGGTAGTGTTCTGTCAAATCCTTGCGGTATGGAAGAATATCAGTCTCAGAGTTGAAGAAATTTTGACCTCTTGGCCCAGTTCCACCTCCTCGTCCAGCAGATCCATACAGAGAAGTATTCAGGGCAACTTTGTCAGAAATTTCCCAATCCCAGTTGAAAGTCACTAAAGGTTTGTTATAAAAATTTCTTCTCATGTTAAACTCTTCTCCGTTCAGGGTTCCGCCGTTTGAATTCCAACGCTGATCAATACCTGAGTCACCAAAATTTTGATAATCTCTTATAGATACCCATACATCCCTTTGATGATGCCACTGCCCTGCACCAAGCAAGGAAAAATTCATGGAATGCTTAGATCCCTCTGGATTGTATCCTACGGCCATAAAATATGTAGTTCCCTCTCCACTAGTATTATATATGTAGCCATCACCGGCCCATTTGGAAAGTAAAAAAGAGGAAGCCCAACCACTTTCATTCTTACCAGACGAATAAGAAGCAGTTGTCTTATAGTAACCATCATTCCCTACCATCTGAGATATTGAACTTGACTGCATCGCATCTGTAGCTTTAGTGAAAATTGATACAGTTCCTCCAACAGAAGGTATCGCTAAACGTGTAGCTCCAAGACCTCTTTGAATCTGAATCCCAGAGGCAATATCTGTCAGTCCTTGCCAATTTGACCAAAAAACTCTTCCATTCTCCATGTCATTGACTGGCTGGCCATTAATTAAAAACGATGTATTAGTTTGATCAAAACCTCTTAAAGAAATTCTTGAATCTCCATAACCACCCTCTTGCTTAGTTGCATAAACTCCTGGTGTTTTGTTCATAATTTCTGGGAATTCTTGATTACCAACTCTCAGCGAAATCTCACTGCTTGAAATTGTTGAAACAGCAACAGGTGTTTTTCTTTTAACTGCTAAGTCGATAACACCAGAGCTGAGGACAATAACTTCGTCAAGTGAATTGTCTGATAATAAAGAAATTGAACCAAGATCAGTTGATCCATCAAATGAAAGTGTCAAAGATTTATAACCGACAAAAGAAATTAATAACTCCCCAGAACTACTTGTGGTATTGATGGAAAAAGTTCCATTAAAATCAGTCATTGTACCATTTGACGTTCCAACTTCAATAATATTCGCACCAGAAAGTGGTGCATTAAGTTCTCCATCTGTTACAGTTCCTGTAATTGTACTTTGACTAAAAGCAAATGATGAACTTAAGAAAAAACTTAAAATAAATAATACTTTTTTCATTGTAAAAATTATTTGATTATATTTTGCAATTTATAACATCCTACGATTGTGGAAAAGAATTCTTAATAACATTGACTAATTGTTAATTATTTAATTACAATAGGTTAATAAAAAGAATTATAGAAAGTTTTTATAGTTATTAATCAATCTTTTTGTTGATGCATCATGATCATTTAGTTCATCTTTTGAAAAATCATTAAGTATTCTTCCAGCTAATTTTTTACCAAGCTCAACTCCAAATTGATCATAGCTATAAATATTCCATATAATTCCCTGAACAAATATTTTGTGCTCATACATAGCAATTAATTTACCCAAATTTTCAGGGGTTAATTTATCAATGAAAATTGTGTTTGTTGGTCGGTTTCCAGGAAAAATCTTATATGGAATAATTTCTTTATCGTTTATCTCATCAGCGATTTGATCTTTTGTTTTACCACACAACAAAGCCTCTGACTGTGCTAAAAAATTTGAAATCAATTTATCATGCTGAGCAGTGTTACCATAAAGAGACTTTTTAAATGCAATAAAATCTGCAGGAATTAATTTAGTACCCTGATGCATTAATTGAAAAAACGCATGTTGAACATTAGTTCCCACACCTCCCCAAATTATATTACCTGTCTGATAATCCACTTTTTTACCAAAGCGATCAATGCTTTTTCCATTACTCTCCATTACAGCTTGTTGAAGATAAGCAGGCAATTTCCTCAAATTTTGCGAATATGGTATAATAGCCTCACTATCTGCGTTAAAAAAATTATTATACCAAATACTTAACATTGCAGTGATGATTGGAATGTTTTCTTCAAACGGAGCGTTTTGGAAATGTAAATCCATTTTATGGGCTCCATCTAACAATCTTTCAAAGTTGTCATTGCCAAGGGCCAAATTAATACTTAGTCCTGCTGCGCTCCACAAAGAAAATCGTCCTCCAACCCAATCCCAAGTTTTAAATACATTTTTAGATTCGACCCCGAAATCATTGGCCGCCTTAATATTAACTGTAACCGCAACTAAATGCTTCTTTAGATCATGACTAGAAGCGGATTTCAAAAACCATTTCTTTATGGTATGTGCATTTGAAATAGTTTCTTGTGTCGTAAAAGTTTTTGATACAATTACAAAAAGAGTAGTCTCAGGATTTAATCTTTTTAAGACTTCAGAAACGTAATCACCATCAATATTATTTATAAAATGTAATTTCAAATGATTTGAATAATATGTCAAAGCGTTAATAACCATTGAAGGGCCTAGATCAGATCCACCTATACCAACATTAACAATATCCGTAAAATTTTTGTTAGTATATCCCTTCAGCTGGCCTGATATCACACCATTTGAAAATTGGCTAATTTTGTTTTTTACTTCAAATATTTCTGAAATAATATTAATGCCGTCAACTTCAATTTTTGAATCTTTCGGCGCTCTCAATGCGGTATGTAAAACTGATCTGTTTTCAGTTTTATTTATTTTAAAACCATTAAAGTATTTTGAAATCGAAGAATTTAATTTCATTTCATCAGCCAAAGCTTTGAGAAGCGAAAGTGTTTCTGTTGTAATTCTGTTTTTAGAATAGTCCAAAAGAAATTCATCCCAAATAATTGACATTTCATTTGCTCGTTCAGGGTTTTCAACAAACAAATTCTTCATCTGCACGTCCTTAATAATTTCATAATGATCTTTTAGATCATTCCACGCCTTGGTTTTTACTGGATTTATAGACTTTAAGCTCACTTTAGATTTTTAATTATTTTATTGAGTCTAATTGTTGTTTCAATGGTTTTATAAAGTTAAGAAAATCAGGCTTATAATCGCCTGAAAGTTCCTTAGCATCTGGAAGTTTTTGTCGGAAAGGGTCTACTTGGCGACCATTTTTCCAAAATCTATAACAAACATGAGGACCACTTGTATTACCTGTCATTCCAACTTTACCGATTACATCCCCTTGCTTCACATAGTCTCCAACTTTAACCATCCGCTTGCTCATGTGCAAATACTGAGTTGAATAAGTAGAATTGTGCCTGATCTTGACGAATTTGCCATTACCTCCCCTTTGAGTAGATTCAACAACTGTCCCGCTAGCTGTAGCTAGTATAGGGGTTCCGACTGAAGCAGCAAAATCAGTTCCCTTGTGAGGACGAACGACATTACCATAATAAGCGATACGTCGCTTTAGATTATATCTGGAAGTAATTCGGCTAAATTTAATAGGGCTTTTTAAAAATGCTTTTCTTAAACTTTTACCATTATAGTCATAATAATCGGTTTGATTTTTAGAATCTGGTGTTATATAATTAAATGCATAAATTGATTCTCCTTTGTGTTTAAAGTAAGCAGCGTCAATACTTTCGATACCTGCATTTACGTTGCCATCAACAAATCTTTGTTTGTAGATGACCTTAAAAATATCACCCTTTTGAATTCTAAAAAAATCAATTGTCCATGCGTATATATCATCTGACATATCATATATAAGCTCAATGGGTAGGCCCTGTTTTTCCATTGTTTCAGACAGGGAACTTTCAATAAATCCAATAGCTGTTTTCTCTACTATTATAAAAGGTTTTTTTTCTTCAAAAATTTTGATAGAATCACAAAATTCAATAACTAAATAGTCAATTTTATTTTGCTCATAAATAAAACATAGTGGTTCGTCAGTACCATCTTTGGAAATTAATATTGTGTAAGGATTGCCTACTTTCAAACGACTTACGTCAAAAACCTCTTTAGTACTCTCCGCAATTTGATAAATTTTTGAATACGGTAAATTATTTTTTTGTAAAATTCCCCCAAAACTGTCGCCCAGCCGAACCGTATCATTTACAACAAAATAATTGTCGAGGTTGTATCCATATTTTTGATTTTCCTCTAATTTTTGAGATTCAATAACAATCGTTTCTTCATCCTTTTCTGGCTTAAAATTCCTGCTGAAAAAAAGTAAAAGAACTATTAGTAGCCCGGCAATTAAAAATTTATTGTTTAATACAAATTGGTTAATTTTCAACTTCATGCCCCCAGTTATCTTTTTCTTTAGAGCTCCAAAGTTCTGGGAAAAAAATTCTTTTTTGATACTTCGGATGCATATATTTTTGCCAATTACTACCTCCCGTTCCTTCTATCTCATTATTGGAATTAGATGAAATATAATGCTTTGCAGCATTATAATGACCTTTTACCCATTTTATATTAACAGTATAATCATAATGCCGCATAGCTTTTATTAAGCTTTTATTTTTTCGTTTCAAGCTTGGAAGATCTTTAAAACGAGACCATAGGTTCTTAGTGTTGTAAACCTTCATAAAGGTAATGAATTCTTCTTTGTATTCTGACTCAAAACTTGTAAGTAAAATTGATTTATTATTGGTTTTATAGTCTTTACCAGCTGCTTGCCAATAAAGGTGCTCAAGTGCATGCTCAAAGGGAGTGTCCCTGTCAATAGTTTTTCTGTAGCGAGGGTCTATTAGGTTAATTAGTTCAGTTGATGCGAATTCAATCTTTCTATATTGGGCGCTTTGAAATCCGCTTCCTGGTGCCAAAGCATGTCTGAATTTATTGTATTGAGCGACATCCATACCCTCCTGCATAATAATAAAGGAAGAGGTTAACATATCAAAGTAGCGACTAATTCTCATAAGCTTCTCTTCAAAAAATGAGACTTTCAAAATAGTTTCTTCAGCAACCTGTTGTAATTCCCATAAAATCATTTTAAAAATTAATTCATTTATTTGATGATAAACAATAAAAACCATCTCATCTTTGTAATTAGTCTTTTGGATTTGCAATCCAAGTAGAGAATTTAACTGAATGTAGTCCCAATAAGTTATTGGTTTAGTGTGAAGAAGCCCTTCTAAGTGGTTGATCTTGTCTAAACCTAATGAGTTACACTTCTCATCAATTTTTTTGATAATTTCTTTTGTTGAATCACTTTTCATTTAATTTAATTTATTGAATTTCAAGTTGGTGCTTTAATCCTTTATAGGAATCAAGATCAGCTATTAATGAACCAACTCGCAAATCAGCTTTAATTTTTAATGGAACCTTGTTCCTGTCCGCACTAATCCACAAAGTCAGACTTTCTTCCTCTTTAAAAACACGATCCGCAACAACATAGGGCCTAAACTTTAAACATTTTATATATCCAAATTTGGTCTTGATTTTATCATGTCCCAAAAACTTAAGTTTAAAATTATAAATCTCATAATCAAAAAACATTTTTAGTTCAATAGAGCTTCCGACTTCAATATTATTTGTGTCATAATAATTCCTTAAATAATAATAGGATGATAACATGTCTTGAATATCTGATTGTATAGATGAACTTTTTTTAACCCCAGTTTTGAGGTCGTCAACATGAGCAAGATTCTTTTCATAATCAAAATAAATAATACGATTTTTAATATGACCACCTTCGTAAATCTTTCGAATAAACTTGTATGGTTTTAATGACTGCTTATCAAAATAACTTTCATACCTGTCGTTTACTTTAAAAAAAAACTTTATAGCGCCTGTGGTCCAACCTTTCCCAATTACATGATAAACTGGATTGTTTTTGTATGTAGAATTTTTTACTTCCAGAGTTGAATAGCCTGCTTTAAACCAACCACTGTAACTAAGTTTAAACTTTAGCCACTCGCCTGCCTTAAACGACGATTCCTCTTGAGGATAAGAAATATTAAAAATTATTACAACAATTAGACAAGCTAAGTAATGTCTCATTAAAATTTAAATATAAACCTTAACAAATTTGCAATTATTATTTTAAAAGAAAAACTTGTTTAATCTAATTTTTAAATTGAAAGCGTGTTTACTTAAAACCAATAACCTAAATTTATAAAAAATCCGTTAAAATTATTTTTTACAGACCAATGATATTTTAGCTCTATTGGACCAAAAAGTGTTTCCAAACCATATCCGAGCGAATATCCATTGTATGTTGGTGTCTTCAACCAATCTCCACTTAGAAAAATATTATTGCCTATGTTAGAGAAATTACCGCTAAAGTTCAAATGATGTCGCTTTGTAAATTCATAGTCTGCCACGAAATTAGCTTTAATAAAACTATTCCCTGAGAGGCTAAAAAAATCATAGCCAAATAAATTGAAATAATTATTTGGTGAATTGTGTGAATAGCCACCAAGTCCAAAGTTTAAACTCGTTATATTATCATTACCTATTCTAAAGCCACTATCTAAGCCAATTAGAAAAGAAATATTCCTCTTAAATGAAAAAGCTTTTGATAAATTAGTTCTTATATTAAAAAATTGGCTGAAATCATCATAATCAAGAGCTGACAAATATAAATCAACATCAGATTCAAACATTAGCCCTGTTGTTGGAAAAAAAATATCATCAAAAGTATCGTACTTAATATTACTGTTTAACTTAAAAAACCCTGTGTTTTCAATCTCATAATTTGCTGAAGCTAAAGAAGTACTAGAAGCAGTAATATCTAAAGTTCTCTGCGTTACACCAAGTTTTAATGAAAAGTCTTTAGTCAATAATGTTTCAACGAAAAAACTAGCTGTCAAATCAGAAATTTCTGTAGGGATTCTATTATCAATTTGAGTTGAAAATATAGGGTCAAAAAATATTGGATTAATATTATATTGAAATGAAAGATACTTTAAGTTAAATCCTATGCTCCAATAAAACCCCTTGTCAATATAATAATCAAAATTAAATCTCGAATTGTCTCCTAAAATAAAGTCTAAGGACAAAACATCGTTTTTGAGTAATAACTGTTTTTTTGTTAAGTTCAACAGTACTGAACTTTTAAAAACTTGATCATAATGAATACCAAATTTTAATAAAGCAGTATTTGTTGTTTCTTTAATATAACCCCGAAGGTTGTAAGTTTGGGGTTTATCAGATTTGAATTCATATCGAAAACTATCAAAGTTATTTGTTGCAAGTAGATTATTGACCCCATTACTAAAGTCATTAAAGCTAACAACATCGCCGCGCCTAAATCTCAACTTCCCAAAAATATATGAATCAGTATATTTCTTATTCCCAATGATTTCAACTCTATTAAACTTAATTGAATCCAGTGGTCTGATCTCCTTAGGTTTTTTTACAAAATTCTGAGATTTAGCGACATTGATTAAATCAGCCAAAAAGGGCTCTACAGATTTTTGCCCTTGTTTTATAATTTTTGACCCCTTATTAAATGATATAATAGAGAAACTACTTACATCAGGTTCTATAAAAATATCGGTGTCTTGTATCTTTTCTAAGAGTTCTTTTTTGGTTCTGAAGTTATTGATTTGGGTAAAAATATCTGATATTGATTTAATTTCCTCCTTGGATAATAAATCTGCTTCAACATTAACTCCAATAATTAAATCCAAGTTTTTGTTTTTTAAATATTCAACTGGGTAATTATTTGAAATTCCACCATCCATCATTAATAAACCATTTCGCTCTACAGGCTGAAACAAGGAAGGTAATGTGCTGCTGATTAAAATTGCTTCTGCTAGATTACCTTCTTCTAACAATATTGTCGAACCTGTTTCCATATCAGTAGCAGTGCAAAAAAATGGAATTGGAAGTCTATTAAATTCTGAAATTGAATTTACGTCCATTGTTAATTTTGTAAATAAATTAAATAGGTTTTGTCCTCTTGATATCGAAGTCGGTAATTTAATTTTAAAATTATCTATTGGAAGAGATAATCCATACTTTTCATAATTTTTCCTTTCATAGAATGTTCTAGATGGACGAGGAACTTTATCAACAAGTAAAATATCAAAATCAATCCCTGAGAAAATTGAATCAAGTTGCTTTCCAGAATAACCACATGCATAAAGTCCTCCAACTGCAGCACCCATGCTAGTACCGCCAATATAATCAACTCTAACTCCCAAGCTGTCTATAACCTTTAAAACCCCGATATGAGCTAAACCCTTAGCTCCACCTCCGCTTAAAACCAATCCAACCCTTGGATTATATTTTGAATTACTTTGGCCAAGACAAGTTGCCGAAAATAAAGCGAATGCAATGAAAAATATTAAATTAAACTTCATTTACTAGAATTATAATAATTATAAATAATTTGAGCTTTTTTAAATCCTACAGATTCTTCTAATTCGTCAATTTTTAAAGACGAAATTCGCTTTACAGATTTGAATTCTTGCAATAATTTGATTTTAGTTTTCTCACCAATCCCTGATATAGATTCTAATTCAGAGATAAGTGCCGACTTACTCCTTTTATTTCTGTGATGTTTTATACTAAAACGATGAGCCTCATTTCTTAATTTTTGAATAATTTTCAAACTTTCACTTTTTTTATCCAAATAAAGCGGTATTGGATCATTAGGATAAAACAACTCTTCAAGTCTCTTTGCAATTCCAATTACAGATACTTTGGATTGAAGTTTTAATTGTTTTAAACTTTTCATTGCAGCTGATAATTGTCCCTTACCTCCGTCAACTATTATTAATTGGGGCAATGATTTGTCTTCCATAAGGAGTCGTTTATATCTTCTGTAAATGACCTCTTCCATAGATTTAAAATCATCAGGTCCATTAACAGTTTTTAAATTAAAATGCCTGTAATCAGCCTTACTAGGCTTTCCATTTTTGAATACTACACAGGCAGACACAGGATTTGTGCCTTGTATATTTGAATTATCAAAACATTCAATATGAACAGGTAAAAAAGGTAATTTAAGATCTGATTTTAATTGAGAGAGAATTCTATTAAAATGCCTTTCAGGGTCTGTAATTCTAACTTGTTTTAATCGCTCTAGCCGATGATATTTAGCATTTCGCAAAGAAAGGTTGATAAGGTCTTTCTTTTCTCCAGCTTTAGGAACAATTAATTTTAAATGGCCTGTATTTTCAAGGTTGAATGGTAAGTAAATTTCCTTGGAACTAAGTCTAAAACGTTGCCTAATTTCAGTTATAGCAATTAATAAAAGTTCTGAGTCAGTTTCATTTAATTTTTTTTTAAGCTCAAGGGTGTGTGACCTTATTATAGATCCATGAGATAATTGAAGAAAGTTGATATATGCGTAGCTCTCATCGCTTACTATAGTGTAAACTTCAACGTTACTTATTTTGGGGTTTACAATCGTAGACTTTGACTGGTAATTTTCTAAAATTGAAATCTTTTCTTTAAAAGCCTGAGCTTCCTCAAATTTTTTTAAGTTTGATAGTTTAAGCATCTCTTGTACTAATGATTTTTTAATTCCCCCAAATTTGCCATTTAATATTTGCCTGACATAATATATGTTGTTACTATAATTTTTCTCAGAAATATAATCAGGTGTTAAATTTTTAGGCTTAGATGCAAAACCTAAAACCAGAAAATGACCATTATGACTGTGTGTTTTTAGAAAGATCTCATTTTCAGGACTATCTATTTTTTTTTTTGATAAATTATAATTTTCAAGTCGAATAGGATAAATAGATTTTATCAAATTAATAATTGTACTTACTACCTTGACACTTGCGTAAGGACCAAAATATTCGGACCCATCATCAATAAATTTCCTAGTCGAAATTATTCTTGGAAAACGTTCATTTTTTATGCAAATCCATGGATAAGATTTATCGTCTTTCAAAAGAACATTGTATTTGGGTTGATACTTTTTTATAAGATTATTTTCTAGAAGTAATGCATCAGTTTCTGTATTGACTATAATATGTTTTATATCGTGAATTTTTTTTACTAATACATCTGTTTTTTTGTGAGTGTGCTTGTTGTGAAAATAAGATCTTACTCGTTTGCTGATATTTTTTGCCTTTCCAATGTAAATTACTTTACCTTTGATGTCAAAAAATTGATAAACACCTGGAGTATCAGGTAGTGTTTTAAGCTGAATATCAATAGTCTTACTAAGCATCATATCAAAGGTATATTAATTATGATTATAGTAAAAATTGATTTAGCATTTTTAGTATATTGTTTAAAAATTTAATCAAGTTGATTAATGAATATTGTTATTCTGTCAAGAAATAAAAATTTATTTTCCACTAAAAGATTAGTTGAAGAAGCTGAGGCTAGAGGCCATATTGTTGAAGTGATTGATCCTTTAAATTGTGATTTAATAATTGAAAAAGAAAAGCCTACAGTTTACTATGAAAATAAGTTTTTAGACTATGTTGATGCTATAATACCAAGAATAGGTGCCTCAGTTACTTTTTACGGTTGTGCTGTTGTTCGTCAATTTGAGATGATGAATATTTTTTCTACCGTCTCTTCTGAAGCAATTGTACGCTCAAGAGATAAATTGAGAAGTTTCCAGTATTTGTCTAGGGCTGGTATTGATATGCCTAAAACAGCATTTACTAACTACACAAAAGATGCTGAAGAAGTTGTTGAGCATGTTGGTGGTACACCTGTAGTAATAAAATTATTAGAAGGTACTCAAGGACTAGGGGTTGTTTTAGCTGAATCAAAAAATGCAGCAGAATCAGTTTTAGAGGCATTCAACGGTCTTCAAGCTAGGGCATTAGTTCAAGAGTATATTGGAGAATCTAAAGGAGTGGATATTCGCGCATTTATAGTTGACGGACAAGTAGTTGGAGCAATGAAGCGTTACGGAAAACCAGGCGAATTTAGGTCTAACTTACATCGGGGTGGTTCGTTTGAATATTACAGAATGAGTGAACCTGAACTCAGAATTGCAATGAAATCTGCACGCCAACTAAACTTACCAATTTGTGGAGTAGATTTATTAAAATCCAATCGAGGACCACTAATATTAGAGATAAACTCTACACCTGGTTTAGAGGGCATTGAGGGATGCACCAAAAAAAATATTGCTAAAGCCATAATTACCTTCATTGAAAGAAATAAAAAATAAAAATGATTAAATGGCAACTTTATTTTTGCAGATTTTTTGCTTCAATACTTAAAGTTGCGTGAGGAACAAGTTCCAACCTTTTTTTATTTATAAGTTTTCCTGTAACTCGACAAATACCATATGTTTTATTTTGAATTCTGATAAGGGCATTTTTTAAATCTCGGATGAATTTCTCTTGTCGTATAGCTAGTTGTGCATTTGACTCTTTACTCATTACCTGACTCCCTTCATCAAATGCCTTAAATGTTGGTGAAGTATCTTCAGTTCCATTATTTAAATCATTCATATACGCACTTTTAATCAGTTCCAAGTCGTGCTGGGCCTTTTCAATTTTATTTTCAATTAATAATTTGAATTTTTTTAAATCATTATCTGAATATTTATTTGTTTTTGCCATAATTTTTCTATTTATCGATTTTGTCTATAAATATCTTCGTTGAAATATCATCAAATCGAACTTCAATACCTGCATCAAGATGTGATACAATTTCAATTTTTTCTGACAAAGTCTCATCTTTAATATAATTTAAATTACCATTAACAGCATTATAAACTTTTTCTTCATTTTTTATGAAGATATTAATTTTATCGGTTACATCAAAGCCTAAATCTTTTCTATAATTTTGAATTCTATTAACAAGCTCTCTTGCAATTCCCTCATATCTTAATTCCTTGGTTATTTGAACATCAAGTGCTACTGTCATGCCTCTATCACTAGCAACAATACAACCATCAATATCTTTAAAGGATATAATTACATCATCCTTTTCTAAAATAGCGCTTTGCCCATTGATTTCAATTTCAATTGAACCATTTTCTTCAAAATCTTGAATTGTTCTAGAATCAAATCCTTCGATCAGTTTAGCCAATTCATTAATACCCCTACCAAATCGTGGTCCTAAAAGCTTAAAATTAGGTTTAATTTGTTTAACAATAATTTCCGATGTACTTCCCAGAAGTTCAATTTCTTTTACGTTGACCTCATGCTTAATTAGATCACCTACGGCCTCTAAATCTCTTTTATGTTCATCAGAATTTATCGGAATCATAATTTTTTGTAATGGCTGCCTTACCTTAATTTTTTCTTTTGCTCTGAGAGATAAAACAAGTGAAGAAATTAATTGAGCAGTAGACATCTTGTTCTGTAAATCTTTATCTATAAGTTTTAAATTAGGTTTCGGGAATTTAGAGAGGTGTACACTTAGATTGGTTTCAAACGCTGTGTTTTGATTCAAATCTAAATATAAAGAATCCATAAAAAATGGAGCTATTGGAGCAGCTAATTTGGAAATAGTTAAAATACATTCAAATAGAGTTTGATAAGCTGAAATCTTATCTTGGCTCAACTTACCTTTCCAAAATCTTCTTCTTGAAAGACGAACATACCAATTACTTAAATGTTCTTGTGTGAAAAATGAAATATTCCTTGCTGCCTTTGTAGGTTCATAGTTAGAATAGTTGGAGTCAACTTTTTCTATAAGAGTATTTAATTCAGATATAATCCAACAATCTATTTCAGGTCTATTTTTGTATTTAATCTGATCTAAAGAATTATCAAAATTATCGATGTTAGCATAAAGTGTAAAAAACGAATAAGTATTGTAAAGAGTACCAAAAAACTTTCTCTGTACCTCTCCAACTCCCTCAACATCAAATTTTAAATTATCCCATGGGTTTGCATTAGCAATCATATACCACCTAGTTGCATCTGGGCCAAAAGCTTTTAAAACTTTAAATGGATCTATTGCATTACCAAGTCTCTTTGACATTTTTTGACCATTCTTGTCAAGAACTAGTCCATTAGAAATGACGTTTTTGTAAGCAACTGACCCAAATACAATTGAACTAATCGCATGTAAAGTATAAAACCATCCTCTTGTCTGGTCAACTCCTTCTGCAATGAAGTCAGCAGGAAAAGCTTTGCCTTCATTGATCAAATCACTATTCTCAAATGGATAGTGCCATTGCGCATAAGGCATACTGCCTGAATCAAACCAAACATCAATTAAATCACTTTCTCTATACATTGGTTGACCATTGGTCGAAATCAATACTATATCGTCAACAATATTTTTATGTAAATCAACTTTGGAATAATTAAAGTTTGAATAGTCCCCAACAATGAAGTCATCGAACATTGGTTCACTCATGACTCCAGCTTCTACTGCTTTTTCTATCTCGTTTTTAATTTCTTCAATTGACCCTATACAAATTTCTTCTTTGCCATCTTTAGTCCTCCATATTGGTAGGGGTATACCCCAATAGCGAGACCTTGATAAATTCCAATCGTTAGCATTTGAAAGCCAGTTACCAAAGCGACCCTCTCCTGTACTCTTTGGCTTCCAGTTTATATTATGATTTAATTTAAACATTTCCGATTTTATATCATTGATCTTGATAAACCAAGAATCAAGAGGATAATATAAGATTGGTTTATCTGTTCTCCAACAATTTGGATAACTATGCTTATACTTTTCAACTTTAAATGCTTTATTTTCTATTTTTAATTTTATTGCAATCTGAACATCAACTGATTTTTTAGGAGCATTATTATCTTTGTAGTATTGGTTTTTAACATATTGACCGGCAAAATCTGTAACTTCATTTCTAAAACGCCCTTGTAAATCAACAAGCGGTACTAGGTTTCCAAATTTATCTTTTACTAACATTGGTGGAATTTCAGGATTAGCTTGTTTTGCAGCTATTGCATCGTCAGCACCAAAAGTAGGTGCGGTATGTACAATCCCTGTACCATCTTCCACATTAACGAAATCAGCTGATATTACACGAAAAGCATTTTCTGCATTCTCATGAGGTAAACAATAATCCATCAGCTGGTGATACTTAATACCCACAAGCACATCTCCAAGAAATGTATCAGAAACATAATAGGGTATTTGTTTATCACCAGAGTTATATAATTTTAAAATTTTTTCATCATCAACTCTAACAAAATTACTATTAAATTGCTTCTCTAATAAGTCTGTTGCCAATATCACATTAATAGATTTGAAAGTGTATTGATTATATGTTTTAACTAAAACATATTTTATTTTTAAACCAACTGTGAGTGCTGTATTGCTGGGAAGTGTCCAAGGAGTAGTGGTCCATGCTAAAAAATAAATTTTCCCCTTATCCTTTAATATATTTGGTAATGTTTCGTCTAAAGCTAAAAATTGAGCTACAACTGTTGTATCAGTAATATCTTGGTAAGTCCCTGGTTGGTTTAGTTCATGAGAGCTCAAACCAGTTCCGGCTTTTGGAGAATAGGGCTGAACTGTATAACCCTTGTAAAGTAAATTTTTGTCATAAATCTGCTTTAAAAGCCACCAAACACTTTCCATATATTTTGAATCATAAGTGACATATGGATTGTTTGTGTCTATCCAGTATCCCATCTTTATGGTCAGGTCGTTCCAGACATGAGTGTAACGCATTACAGCTTCTTTGCAGGCATTATTGTAATCCTCTATGGAGATAGATTTACCAATATCTTCCTTTGTTATTTGCAACTCCTTTTCAACACCAAGTTCAATTGGGAGTCCATGTGTATCCCATCCTGCCTTTCTTTCTACTCTGTAGCCTTTCATGGTTTTGTAGCGTGGGAAAATATCTTTGATTGTGCGAGCTAAAACATGATGGATTCCAGGTAACCCATTTGCAGAGGGTGGGCCTTCAAAAAAAACATATGGTTTTTCTTTATCTCTTTCAGAAACACTCTTTTCAAAAATTTTATGAGTCGCCCAATGATTAAGAATTTTATCTGCTATTCTAGATAAATCTAATTTTTCGTAATTAGGGAATATTGCTTTCATTTGTTCTCACTGAAGGGTAAAATTAATAAATTTTAGTATAATTTAAATTTACCAATAAAGTAATTTAAAGATATTGAAGTTGAAATAATAATCTAATTTTTTTATAATACATAAAAAATAAGTCCAACTTTTAAAATCCTTATTTTTAAAGGACTTGTTCCAATATTGGCGTTATCAAAAATTGGATTCAAGCCATAATAAATGAATGTATTCCAATTATTATATCCAGCGCTCATTGTTAATCCGTATTGCCACTTTTTTAGATCTATATTTGTTATGGATATTGACTCATTATAGGACTTAAAAAATGCTCGACTATTTAATAGGTAACTAGCCTTTAATCCCGCATAAATTCTCCAAAATTTATATAATTTATTATTTGAAGTTCGCCACCGAAATTCTAAGGGAATTTCCAACGCTTGAAAGGAAAATCTGTTTTTTTCAAAATCTTGATTTAAAAGAATTTCATAATTAAATGAGTCTTCGAATTGATCAGTAATTTTTAAATTTTGAACGAATACATTTAGTGAGTAGCCTAATCCAATGGCGATTGCTCTGTTCCGTTTGCTATTTATAGGAAAATCCCGAATAAATCCAGCTCTAAAGCCTGGGGAAAAATTAGTTTGAATTAGTTCATCGGGGCTATTTAAAAATGTATTGTAAGTTATAGCAAAGTATATTTGGTCCTCTCTATATAAAGAATCAATTGTTTGATCAATAATTCCCTGTGAGTTTATAAAAAAAGGCATAGCTAACAAAAAAAATATAAAGCTTTTCTTCATAAGTATTTTATTAAATTGACTAAAAAAAGGCATTCTTTATTGAATGCCTCAGAATCTTAAACACATAAACAGGTTAATTCATATTAGACAATACATCTTCCTTCTGTCCTGTTGTATAATTGATTTTTAATGCATTTACTTTTCGAAGCTCTTGCTTTACATCATCTACAATTCCCATATTGGTGTTTTTATCAACCTTCAATGATACTGTTAAAAAAGGAACTGTCTCTTCTCTAAGTGCAGCACGTTCAGAACTTATAAAAATAGCTATTTCTTCAAGAGATGCTAGTTTATCATTTAACTGAATACGATCAACTTTTAGATTTTCTGATTCAGAAGAGGAGTTGTTTATGTAACCTGAACTAGGCTCACCCATGTATATGTAACTTATGGGATTTTTTTTGTCTAGCTTCTCAACTTGATTTGCATCAGGAAGCTTATTTTTAACAAGTTTATTATCCTCTCGCATAACTGTTACAACCATAAAAAAGAATAAAAGCATAAAAACAATATCAGGAAGTGAAGCTGTTGATATCGCAGGTAATCCTCCATCTTTTTTTTTGTTAAATTTTGGCATATTATAAAATTAATTTTATTTAGAAATCTCTGATAATTTAAGAGGATACTCTATTTTAATTTGATCAATTAATTCTTTAAGTTTCTCTTTGTTTCCCTCAAATCGTGGGTCTTTATAGTTTAGTTTCATTTGTAAAAAGTTCATGTTGCTAAATCCATTTGGTGGTCCAATGCTCAAAGCCCGTTTATTCCTTAATATATTGTAAGCTTGAAGTAGCTCATTTTGCACTGTTATGTAAGCTCCGTAAGAGGTTTCGCGCCTATTTTCTAAATAAATTATAGCCTTATTTGGATTGTCTGACGAATTTGGATCTTTTTTACCATCGCAATATTTACAACTTCCATCTCCGTTATTATCTAAAAATTTTACAGCATCACTGGTTAACTTTGATACGGTCACGACTCTACCTTCAATAGTCATTTTTAATTTGGAATCAATATCCATATAATCGTTTTCCACAAGTAGTTCGTCTTTGCCATTTGTTCTTCTCATCTGAACTGTGAAAATATTTTTTTGCTTTACCTTTGGAGGATCAGTTACTTCCATAGGTGGTAGTTTTCTATTTATTCCAGTATCTTTTTCAATTGTTGTAGTTACTAGGAAAAAAATCAATAGCAAGAAAGCAATATCAGCCATTGAACCAGCATTAACTTGTGGTGCAGATCGTTTAGCCATAATTATTTAAACATTTTTTTCAGCCCAGATAGAAGCATCGAAAGAATAGAGATTATAATTAATATGTAGAAAGTTATCAATCCTGCACCAACGATCTTTGATTCAGACTTAGAGGCAATAACACCATCATATTCATAATGTCCAAGTTTAAATGCTTCGTCAGCCCCTTTGGAAATAGCATAAGAAATAATAATGATAAACAAAAAAGCTCCAATTCCAATTCCAATTTTTTTTAATGAACGATTTTTCTTTAATATTCCACTGACCACAGTGAATAGAGTAGCGCAAATAAGAGCAATAAACACAATAGATATTAGAATATATAACGGAGAAATTGTCTCTGTGGCAGCATAAAAAAGATCAGAATTGCCAAAAGGATCCTTAACTAAATCTTTTATCTCGTCAACACCTGATTCAATTACTAAATTAGAAATAGCATTATTCATCACTGCCCATAGGGTAATTGAGGTAATAGCAGCAAACAAAATAAAAATTGTTGTTAGTCTTTGTAGTTTCATTTGCTAAATTATTTTTTATTTTTCACTAAGATGTCCATTAAAGAAATTGATGCGTCTTCCATATCGTTAACAATGCTATCGATCTTAGATATTATGTAATTATAAAAAATTTGTAAAATGATGGCTACTATCAATCCAAACACGGTTGTAAGTAGTGCAACTTTAATACCGCCTGCAACTAGTGAAGGATTCATATCTCCCTCGGATTCAATTTTATCAAATGCTTGTATCATACCGATAACTGTACCCATGAATCCTAGCATAGGAGCTAAAGCAATAAATAATGAAATCCAAGATACATTTTTTTCAAGCTGACCCATTTGAACTCCACCGTAAGCAATTACCGCTTTTTCAGCAGCTTCTAAGTCTTCACCTGCACGATCAAGGCCCTGATAAAATATGGAGGCAACAGGTCCCTTTGTGTTTCTACACAATTCTTTGGCCGATTTAATACCGCCTGACGACATTGCTTCTTCAACACCTTCAACTAACTTTTTGGTATTAGATGTTGATAGATTTAAATATATAATTCTTTCAATGGCAATTGCAAGTCCTAAGATTAGACATAAAAGAACAATCCCCATAAAAGCTGGACCTCCTTGAATAAAACGCTTTTTTAATTCTTGATGAAAACCGATACTTTTATCTTTTTCAGAATTATTTTGAAAATTTAAAGCCAAATGAATAGAATTTGATTTTGTAATTGTTTTGGCATTGGCGCTAAGTGACCCGAAAGCAATTATTAGAGTTATTGCAAAAACTGGAAATATCTTTTTCATTTTTATATTATTAAGATTTAATTTTTAGATGTATTTTCATCTTTATAAAGATATAAAAAATTGTTTTAGAAACAATTTAATAGTATTTATTTTTAGTATTAAACGTATAAAAAAAAATTCAAAAATACCCGTTTTGCAGAGAGGAAGGGATTCGAACCCTCGATACGCTTTTGGCGTATACACACTTTCCAGGCGTGCGCCTTCGACCACTCGGCCACCTCTCTATTTAATGAATTCAAATAAATGAAAAATTGTTTAGTTGTGAAAATTAAAATGATCAATTCTTCGATATCTCTCCACGTAAAGAATTTTTAAAAGCTAATTTAAAATCTAGGCCTGTTCTAACTGACAATAAAAACATCATTTTGGTTATTGCTGCTTCTGTTGTCATATCGCTTGCTGAAATCACTCCCAAGGATTGCATTTTTGCACTAGTAGCATAATGTCCCATTTCTACTTTTCCGCCTGAACATTGTGTGACGTTAACTATATATATACCATTTAAAATAGCTTTTTCTATTAGATCCAAAAACCACTTTGCTGTTGGTGCATTGCCAGATCCATAGGTTTCTAAGACAACTCCCTTTAAATTTTCTGTGTCTAAAATTGAAGAAATTATTGTTTGCTGGATTCCTGGAAAAAGTTTTAACAAAGCTACATCAGTACTTAAATCCTTGTGAACCAATAAATCTGAATTTACAGCTGGGTTTAATAATAAATCGCTTCTCAGGTTTATCCTAACTCCTGAAGTTGCTAAAGGAGGAAAATTTTTTGATGCAAATGCTTTAAAATGATCTGCATTAATCTTTGTAGATCTGTTTCCCCTAAATAATTTATACTCAAAATACAAACAAACCTCTTTAATTACTGGGATTTCATCTTTTTTTAAACTTGCTAATTGCACTGAGGTAATAAGGTTCTCTTTGGCGTCTGTTCTTAAATCACCAATAGGTAATTGAGAGCCGGTAAAAATAACTGGCTTTTGGAGGTTTTCCAGCATGAAACTTAGGGCTGAGGCAGAGTAACTCATAGTATCCGTTCCATGTAAAACAACAAATCCATCGTAATATTTATAATTTTCCTCAATAAGTCCAGCTATTTCAACCCAATGAAAAGTATTAATATTTGAGGAATCAATAGGTGTTTCCAATGAAATTATTTGAATTTTACAATTCAAAAGCTCAAGCTCAGAAATATTATCTAAAAGATTATTAAAATCAATTGGATAGAGCGAAGCTGCATTTGGAGATTTGACCATTCCAATGGTTCCACCAGTATATATCAATAGAACTTTAGAACTCATAAACAATTTTAAACTCCAAAAACATCAATAGAGTTTTGGGTTGTTACACTAGCAACTTCACTTTTACTAGTTCCATAAATATTAGCAACTTTTTCTAAAATATTGACCAGATATGCACTTTCATTTCGGCGCCCTCTATATGGAACAGGAGACAAATATGGAGCATCGGTCTCCAAAACAATATCAGAAAGATCAATTTTTGATAAAAATTTGTCAATTTTTCCATTTTTAAATGTAACTACTCCACCTATACCTAACTTCATATTGTATGAAATCGCCTTGCGAGCTTGTTGTAAATCTCCAGTAAAACAGTGGAAAATTCCAAATAAATCCTCAGACTTTTCATCATTCAAAATTTTAAAAATCTCATCAAAAGCATTCCGGCAGTGAATTACTATTGGCAGCTTATATTCTTTTGCTAGTCCTATCTGCAAACGAAATGCATCTTCTTGTTCTCTGTAAGTAGTCTTATCCCAATATAAATCAATTCCAATTTCGCCAACAGCAACAAATTTACGCCTTGAGAGTTCATTAGCAATGTGATTTATTTCATCTTTATAATTTTTTTTCACATGAGTTGGATGAAGCCCTGCCATCAAAAAAATGTTTTGAGGATACTCATTCGCAAGCTTATACATTTTATTTGTGTAGGTTGAATCTATTGCAGGTAAAAAAAATCGGGTAATTCCAGATTCAAAAGCATTTCGTATCACAATTTCACGATCGTTATCGAAAGCTTCGCTATATAGATGTGTGTGAGTATCAGTTAAAATCATTATACAAAAATAATATTTTGTGTATTATATTTACTATAAATTATTCAAGTTGAAAAATAAATTATTAAAAGAATTTCTTGAAAAAAATAATTTCTGTAGAGCAAAGCTTCACTTTCTAGCAAGCAACCACTATAAAGTTCTAGCTAAAATTAATAATCAAAAGGGATGGTTCATTATTGATACTGGTGCCTCGATAACTTTTATTTCAGATAAATTAGTTAATAAGTTTAATTTAAAAATTGATCAAACAAAAGGAGACGCGCAGGGAGCTGGGAAAGAAAAAATTAAGACACAAATTTCAAAAAAAAATATATTGCAAGTTGGGATTAAAAAATTTAATAATTATACAATTGGCATAATTGATTTAGATCCTATTAACTCAGCCTTCAAATTAGCCAACTTGAATAAAGTTGATGGAGTTATTGGCGCTGATTTGTTAAAGCGCGGAAATGCAATTATCGATTACCAAAAAAATTATATCTATTTAAAGTAATTGTTATTGTATTACAAAAGAAATCGGAAGTGCATACTGTACAGTGACTGGCTTTCCTCTCTGTCTTCCTGGCTTCATCTTAGGTAAACTTTTAATTACTTTGTCGGCTTCCGTTTCTAAACGAGGATGGGGTGCTCTGGAGCGAACCTCAACAATATCTCCGTTCTTGTTTATTTTGAATATCACATTTATTCTTTGACGGCCACTTAACCCCAGTTCTTCAGCCAAGCCTATATCGAATTTGCGGTTTACATGCCTTGATATTTTTTGAGACATACACTTTTTTCTAGCCTCATTATTTTTTTCCTTTTCGCATCCTGGAAAAATAGGTGCATCTTCAACAACCGTGAATGGAACTTCTACATCTTCTTCAAATTCTTCAACCTCAACATCTTCAACTTCAACAATTTCTTCCTCTTGATCAGATTCAGATGTTTCTACAATATCTTCTTCAATTTCTTCTTCATCTTCGATTACTTCAATTTCTTCAGGGGGTGCAGGTGGTGGTGGTGGTGGTGGTGGAAGCTCTGGCTGTTGAAAAAAAACATCTTCCTCAATATCCTCTTGATCTAAGTTTAACAACCTCATATCGCTATCAGATCTATCATACTTTTTCCAATTTACAGTTGTGTAAGCCAAAAAAGACATTAGTGCCAATCCTAAAGCAAAGTATAATGCTGTATTTCTACCGGGATCAATATTTGGGTTTTTTTTGATTTCCATTAATGAGTTTCTTAACGTTAATTTAAGTAAAAATAACTAATTACATAAATGTTTTGAAATTTTTAATAATGAATTTTTGTTTTTCTGAATGAAAATTGACATTAATAACACTCCAACTAAATTTGCCAAAATATCAAAAGAATCAAAATTTCTGTTAGTTGTTAATTTCATCTGTAAAAATTCAATTGCTACTCCAAAAATTATTGAAAAAATAATTGATAATTGAAGACTATAAGAAAATTTGTAGATTGAAAATGTTATAAAAACTAATAAACAAAGTACAAAATAAGTTAGAAAATGAATTGTTTTGTCGTAAAATTTGAAATTTATAACTGTAACATTATTTAAATTAAATAAGCTTCCATAAATAACAGTCAAAATATAAAACAAAACCAGAATCAAAAAAATATTTCTTTTAACCACTAATTAAAGACTTATATTCTGAAGGAGCTAATAAATTATCCAGTTCTGATAAATCATTACATTTTAACTTAATCATCCAGCCCTCTCCATACGGGTCTTCATTAACTTTTTCAGGTGCGTCTTCTAAAGCCTCATTGAACTCTGTTATTTCACCAGAAACAGGAAGAAATAAATCTGAAACTGTCTTGACAGCTTCTACAGTGCCAAAAACCTCTTCAGAGCCTAAATTTTCGTCTAAGGTGTGAACCTCAACATACACTATATCGCCCAATTCACTTTGAGCAAAATCTGTTATTCCAATAGTTAATATGTCACCATCGATTCTAACCCACTCATGATCTTTTGTATATTTTAATTCTTCAGGAACATTCATTTTTTTGTTTATTTTTAATTACCGAAATTATAACGTAAAGTAAATCCTGATCTAATAGTTGTTTGGGGAAATGCAGTAGAGATTGCATACTCTGAAAAAGCATAATCAAAATAAAAAATTGCAGTTAAATTATTACTAAAAGCATAATCTGCAGCATAACGAAAACTCCATATTGTTTGGCCTGCACTAACTTGATTATTTTCTAAATCCAAATAACGAACAATTGTTTTATTATTTCTAATCGAAACATCAGCTTTCATATTCAAATCGCTTTTTATTATCTTTCTAGGGCCAGCAAGTTTAGATTTTATTCTTAAATCCTTGATTCTGTATCCCAGACCAAAAATATATTCAAATCCTTGAATCTCAGTCAATAAGTTGTTATCAAAACTTATCGACAAGCTACGATCTTTTTTTAATTCTGCAGAAACTTTAACAGAACTTTTCATTTCAAAATCTAGTTTAACTAGAGGGCTAAATTGTTCAACTAAGTTAAGATTACTAAATAGATTTTCTGACTTGAAATTTCCTGACTGATCAAGAACTTGTGGGTCTTGAAATTCATAAGCCAAATTAGGATCTGCTTTATAATAGTCTAAATTTGTTCTAAATTGATTAACAGTGTATGAAGCTCTGTATGCGTGTGTAACTGAAAATCTTCTAAAATATTTTTTGAACCATTTGTTTCTCATAAATCCGGTATATTTCAAATTCCAATTTGGAATTGGGATGTCTCTGAAAGCATCGAGGCTAATTTTATTAGGATCTTTTCCAGAGTATGCTGATAGAAAAGCAGGTAACAACACGGATTGACTGTTTTTACCGAACCCCAACGGAAACCCATCAATGTCGTTTGAATATCCTGACTGACCATAAAAATTATCAGCTAACCTTCTAGCAATTATTATTCTGTTTTCTTTAAAATCATTAAATGATTCTGACCTAAATTCATCGCTCTTCTTGAATGAAGTTTTTATTAAAGAGGTTGATATATTGAAATTTCCAAATGAATTTTGAATAAGCGAATTATAAGTATTGCTAAATCCATCACCATTAATATCGGAGGTATTAAAATTTTCTGTGAAATTACTAGAGTAGGTTCTTCCGCCGTTAAAATCAATTTTTAAATCATTTAAAGGTTCAGTGTTTATAGAAAAATCCAAGTTTGTATTATGAGCCTCTGCATACTGTTGATTAAACTGGTCGAATGTTGTAAGCCATCCATTTCTAGCTGAAATATGTCTTATATCGCGCTGACTCCCCAGTGTGTATTGAAAAGTTGGCTTCAAAGTACCAATGAGTCCAGGAATGGGTAAATAACCTGGTAAAAATGAGCTATTATTTTCCGAATAATTTATTTGTATCCTGTTAATTCCCGTCAAAAAATTTAGCGAAAAGTCTTTCAGACTGAATTTATCCTTTTTATTCCTTGGGCTAGTTCTTGATTGGCTGCCGTCTCTTGACGCCCTGGACATAGAAGAACGACCACTTGATCTAGGCTTTTTAATTCCTAAATAATTATAAAATTGCCTCATATCTAAACTTGTGTTTATATTATGCCTGTTAGCATTAGAAATGGTATTACCAAGGTTAAATGTTTGTCCATCAATGTCTAGTTCACCAAAAAGGTCAGATCCCTTTTCCCATTGAAAATCGCCTGTGTATGAATAATTTGAATTAATAAAACTTAACGTCGGTATTTTATTGAACGGAAGTTTATAATTTATACCGAGTTGTTGAGTATGTCGGTTTGGATCACCAAAATCAAAGAACTTATCCCATATATCAAGCTTAGGGTCCTGATCGCCGTTCAATTCATTATCTATAAAATAGTTACGTACAATGTGATTGTTTGATGAACTAAAATTAAGATTTAATGAGCTAGTTAATTGATAATTTACTGTATATTGAAGATCAAAGGTGTAATTTCTTCTAATCAATTCATCAATAGTTATGTTATTTGTTCCTAAGTCAGCATCTCTGAATTTTTGATTATTATATTGCCTTATAATATCAGAGTTTACAACTATATTTGACGGTCTCAGGTTTAAGTTAAAATCTTTTAATAATTTCCAATAGCGCCCAGTTAATAAAGAATCATTGTTTCTAAAGGGCTCAAAGTTTAGTGGCTCAAAACTGTACGTGTAATTAGCTCCTAATCTAACGTTTTGATCCAAAGAATTTTCAATTTCAAAGTCTCGATGTTTTATCTCATTGAAAGAGTAATTGAAAGTAAAGTTTTCAATATTATGTACCTTTGGCTTTGCATTATTAGTCTTTTGTTTTTTAACTCCAATAAAATTAATACTTTGACGCTTTGTGTAGTCTTCTGACTGTCCTAGTATTCGCTCCCTTTCATCATCACTTTCCGCAGCATCTAACCTGGTTTGAAGTTTTATATCTTTAAATTGTTGGTCATATTCAGGAGTTATTAATGTTTCGGCTTGGCCATAATTAAATGGTATTTGAATGCCCCAGGTTTTGGGAAATAATTGCCCTAAATTGATATTTGTAACTACGTCATATTGTTTTAAATCTTCTCGACTTCTCTCATTTGGATTTTGATCAATACTACCAAAACCAGCAGTACTCCGTTTTGCAGTTGCATTAATATTCAAAAAGTCTGCGATATTTGTATCCATACTCAGCATACTAGCCCAACCACCCTCATTATCCATATCAGCTATTCTAAGTTCATTGAACCAAACCTCACTACACAAATCTGTATTTCCAATATTTTTAACACCAATCATCAAATTCCTAATGTCTCCAAAATTAGGATTACCCTTAATTGCAATCCTTTGTTCATATGGAGGCTCATTTTGACCTGAAATTGAAGTCAAAGAAAAAGCTGAAAATTCATCAACAGGATTCTCTTGTAATACACCTTCAATTACATCGTAAAATATTGGATCTTCCTCACTTAAAGTGCCTTGACTAATGCCTAAAGATTTTATTTTTTCTAATAAATCCAAAGAAATATTTATCTCATTTAGTTCAGGCCAGACTTCACTATTTGGTGCTCCAATCGCACCCGAAGACTTTCTTAATGGTAACTCTAATTGATAATAATTTTGGGTAAAATCATTTCCTAATCTAACAAATGCAACTAAATTCCCTTGCTCAAAACTGTTAGCGTCAGTATCCTCTGCATGAATGAACATTTTAATTTTTTTGTACTGGCGCATATCGACATTAATATTTTTAAAGACTGCTCGTGCATCTTCTCCTTCCAAATCACAAACATTTAAAACTAGAGATTGTTCGTTTTGTCTAATAATGTTATTATTGTTATTCAATTGTTCGCGCTCAACATTAGGAGGAGATACATAGCTTCCATCATTTTCTTGGATCCCTACAATTCCAACGCTAAAGGAAGTTGGTTCTAATAAAGTAGAAGCATCTGAGTCATTATCGAGTGACTGCTGAAATCTTCTCCAATCACTTCTAACTAAATCAAAAGTACCAAATCTAAATACAGTAGTTTCTGTAAAATCTTTCAAGTAAAGCCTCGTAAATCTAATAGATCTAAAATCGGATATTCCACCAATAGAACCTGTGTATTGATTAAGTGGAATTCTAAATTGATACCAATTTATTGTATTTGATATTGTACCGTCAGGTAAGGGTATGTTTGTAATTGATTTTCTGTCTACAATAAAAGGATTATTTGGATTATTCAACGATGCAGGATTTATATCAATTTCATATTCAAAGTAACTATCAATAGTATTCATTGTATTATCTCTGTTAATATCTTCTACATCAGGCTGTATTGTGGATCCTCTATTTGTTTCAGTAAATGTATCTGGGGAATTTCCTTCAAGGCCATTGTAATATTTATATCTATCGAAAATATCTCCTGTTGTATTTAAATAAAATACATAATTATCATTAGCTGGATCTGCTAAATTGGAAAAGGACGAAAATCTTGAATCTACTGAATTTGCTTCTTCAATGTCATCATAACCGTCAAGGCCAACATCTTGATTTTCACGCTCTTGACCCTGAGAAGAAAATGCGTAAATTAAAGATTGATTTTGTGGAGTAACTGTGCCCCAAGTTGTTTGAGGTAATAGATCTATATTCCCATTTTCAGGTAAACCATTTTCATATTGCTTTTTGCCGTCTTTTAAAACGTCCTCTGAAATATTACCAAGATTAAGTACAAGCTTTCCTCCTAAGTTACTTGGATTTTGCATAAAAGGATCCATCAACCAAAATTCTATATATTCAACATTAGATTGTTCGAAATCTGTTGACGTTAGTTGTCTTGTAATTCCAGCCCAACTATCTTGAGGGTTTTCTAATATGCCACTTTCACTTCCTGGTCTATAATTGTATGGGCCTCGCTCTGATGGTCTATATACTAAATCTAAAGAGTTGATAACTGTATACTGGCCAGTAACTAAATCAATTTCTGGAAATAGCTCATCAATAAAAATACGTCTGGTATAAAGATCTGAAATGTCCTGATCTGTAACATCTCCAGGACGCTGGGAACTGTAAAAAATTGGGTCTATAGTGTACCAGTTTAAAAGTGCTCTATCAAATCCATTTTGATAGCCATTGTCGTCTTCATCTCCCTGAGAATAAATTCTACCTAAATCTCTTGGCCTACTAGATAAAAACCAAGATTGTGGAGTTAATAAACTTATTCCATTTTGAGTTCCCTCAAAATCATCAATGTATGAGGTTACTTCCCTGTTAAAATCAGTTCCTTTAGGAGCACCAGGTTTTAAATAAGCAAATTCACCACGAAAAGATAAATTTGATTGTACATCAGTATCAATATTGGGAACTTTATTTATCATTCTAGTAAAAAATGGAACCTCACTTGAATAATTCGTGTTTATACCAAAAATTGTGTTATTAATTGGCTCTGTTCCATAATTTGCCTTTTGTGTCAGAGGGCGCTCATTTAAGTTTAAAAGTGTTGCTCCAACAAGAAAATTCTTATCAAATTGATGTTCAACATTAAAGCCTGAAAAGCGCTTTGTCTGTTGAGCAAAAACCGCATTATTTTCAACAGAAACTTGAATTGGAGTATTTGAGGCCTCTAGTGAAGGATCTAATATTTGAACTGTACCAATTTGATAATTTACAGTGTAGTCTACTCCTTCAACAAGTAGCCGACCACCGGCGGAAACTCTAACCGAGCCTCTAGGTACATTAAAAGCCCCTAATGGAATTCCTGACCCACCAGAAGATTTATATCTTCCTCGAATTTGAAACTTATTTTTTTCGCTGTCCTGGAGCGCAGCAGTTTTTGTATCTTTATACAAAGATTTATAAACATACTTAGCTTGATTGGGATTAAAATTCCCAGGCACCGATTCATCAGCTTCATAGTTTTCGTTAGGATCAAGCCTTAAGGTTTCAAATAAAAAATTACCAAAAGGCTCTACCTTCGTAAATATAATCTTACCATTTGATGGAAATATCGTTATGCCTGGAACAAAATCAAAGAAACCGTCTCCTTTATTTTGGGGGTCATTATTAAAATTTAGTCTATCAAAATTAAATAAACGTATTAACGGAATTTCATTTATTGGGTCTTGATTAGAAATTGGCTCTGGAAATGGAGTTCCTGCTTCAGGAGTTATGTAATTTAACGAAGATGTTTCATTGTAAAAAATATTCATTTTAAATTCATCTTGAGACAATTGATAAGCTCCAGTGCTGTAAATATTCTTCATCATCAAATCCCATATTGGCATATCGACATTTGTAATTGGACTTTTTAGCATTTTTAAAATCAAACTCTGATTGTTTATAATCTGATTACCTGTGTTTATATCAGTTGAGACATCAGTAGCATTCAAACCATCATTCGCAAATTCACCAACTTGAAAAACTTCACCTCCAACGGTGTACTGAAAAGCAACAGCAAGAATTTCATCATTTTGAAGCCTTTGATTCAATGATATAAAGCCTAATTGAGTGTTGAGTGTATACTCACTGCCTTCTGTTAATTTCCTGGCATTTTCTAATTTACCATAATCGAAACCTTCATTTACTCCTGTTAATAAAAATCCAGATTCAACTGTTGCTATATCCCTGACTGATTGATTAAGTTGAGAATTGGTTCCACCTACGTCGTTAGGGTCAAAGTCATTATTGGAATTATTTGGATAAGAACCGGGTGCAACATTAACAAATCCTGCAGGAACTGAAGTAAGTCCGATTCTATCAGTCTCTCCTAAATCTTGAATCGCAACAATATTACGAATATTTGCTGTCTGGTTGGTTCTGTTGGTAACCCAAACTTCAATTCTAGTTACTTGAACTTGGGTATTTATGAAGGGATAATTTGCCAAGGCTTGATCATATTGATTTCTAAAAAAGTGGGCTAAAAAAAAGTGCCTGTTTTCATCATAATCAAGACCAAAAAAATCAAACTCTTGCAAAGTACCACCTCCTTGAGCAACAATATTTCTGGTTTCTGACCTCTGCTCCGAAAAAACACCAGTAACCGTAGTCTTACCAAACTGCAATTCGGTTTTAACACCAAACAACGATTGAGCTCCATTTATCAATGAGCTATTGAGCGGCATATTGATATTCCCTAATTCTAATTTTTGTAAAATATTATCCTCTCCACCATCAACTGTTGGATCAAAATCTAATTTAAACACGTTCTGAAAATCAAAAGTAGATTGAGTATCATAATTTAAATTAGCTTGAAGTCGAGTGCCAACCTTGCCCATCAAACTTAGGCTAATTCTTTGATCAAAATCAAAAGTAAAATTGTTCTGATTGCGCTGGGAAAACGCTGGATTTTCTTGTTTTGTATACATAACCCCTAAATCCATCTCAATGGAACCCTGAGGAACTATGGAAATAACATTACTACCGAAAATTGTTTCAAAAAATTTATTATTAACATACAAATCAGGTATTAAATTTGCCATTTCAGATTCATCACTCTTCAATCCTTCATAAGCATCAATTTTTTGTTTGTAATACTCCTTCAAATTTTGCTTTTGAATAAGAGCTATAAATTCATCTGGTGTAAGAATAAGAGGATAACTAATATTGTAATCACCAACTTTTGAGGTGTAATAGTAGCGATCAGTAATTGGATCGTAAATATACTGACTTATAATAGCACTAGGATTGGGAAGATTGAGCTCTGAGAATGAAAATGGAGTAATTGAGTCAGTTAAAATTTGAGATTGTTGACCCCACAAAGTAATATTAATGGTGAAAAGAGTTACCAGAACACATGCATGTTTCAAAAATATCCTTATATTAAAAATTTTCAAAAATTAAAGATTTTTTAAGGCTTCTTTTATAATTTCTTCAACTGATTTATTTGGTGATTGACTTATTATTTTTGCAATCACAAGTTCAGTTTGTTTTTTTCCAAAACCCAATACTTCCAATGCAGATAACGCTTCATCTTTATTTGTATTGTTTGAAACAGAAGGAGATTTATCAATATTATAAATTTTTAAAACCTTATCCTTTAATTCAATTATAACTCTTTGAGCTGTTTTAAGTCCTATTCCCTTTACTGATTGTATTAAACCCACATTTTCAGATGAGATTCCGTTCCTAATCTCCTCAGGAGTAAGTGATGATAACATTGTTCTTGCGGTATTTGTTCCAATGCCACTGACTGAAATTAGTAATCTAAAAATTTCACGCTCAGTTAGAGTAGCAAAACCATACAATTTATGAGCATCTTCTTTGACTTGTAAATGAGTTAGTAGTGTTATAGATTCCTGATCTGGTATTTGTGAAAATGTATTTAATGAAATGTGAACGAAATATCCTATCCCATTGCAATCTATAACAACTCCAGTGGGTGACTTCTCTACTAATCTTCCTTTGAGGTGAGTAATCATTTTTTAATATTTGGAGGTTAAATGTAGTAAATTTATTATAGATTATTATCTCAATTAAAGGACATAAAATTAATTGTTACTCTTTTGCTGAGCATCAACAACTGCCACTGCGGTCATATTGACTATTTCGTCAACGCTAGCTCCAAATTGAATGATATGGACAGGTTCTTTTAATCCCATCATTATTGGACCAATTGATTCAGCTCTGTTAAGTTCCTTGAGCAATTTGTAAGTAATATTAGCAGACTCTAAATTTGGAAAAATAAGAGCATTTACTTTTTTATTAGCAAGCTTAGAAAAAGGAAAATTGGATCTCAATAATTCGCTGTTTAGTGCAAAGTCCGTTTGCAATTCACCATCAACAGATAAATCAGGATGACGCCTATGCAGATAATTTACTGCTTCGCGAACTTTCTTAGCACTCTGATCCTTTGATGAACCAAAGTTTGAGTAAGATAACATGGCCATTACAGGGGTTATTCCAAACATTTTCATAACCACGGAAGTCATCTGAGTAATTTTGATCAAATCATGAGATGACGGATTTATATTTATCGCTGTATCACTCAAAAACATGGGGCCGCGTTGAGTAATCATAACATTAGTAGTAGCGATTCTTGTTGATCCTGGAGCAAGACCGATTAATTCTAACATTGGTTTTACAATCGATGGATAACTTCTTGAGTAACCTGTAATTAATGCATCTGCATCACCCTCATTTACCATCATTGCAGCAAAATAATTTCGCTCACGCATAAGTTTCTGGGCAGAAAAAAGAGTTTGACCATGTCTGCGTTGCTGTTTCCAAAAAACTTCTCCATACCTGTTCTTTTGATCAACATGTTCATCATCCTTAGGATCAATTATTAATAAATCAGCATCAAATTCTAATTCTTGTTTCAATTGCTGTATCACATTCTTGTTACCTAATAAAATAGGATGTGCGATTCCCTCTTCATGGACAATTTGTGCAGCCTTTAATACATCTAATTGATCTGCCTCGGCAAATACTACACGCTTTGGATCTAGTTTTGCACGATCAAATAATAGGCGAACAATTTTATTGTCTGCGTTCATCCTATTAAGTAATGTCTCTTTATATTTATCCCAATCAAATATTGGAGATTGTGCAACACCGCTTTCTATTGCTGCTTTTGCCACAGCTGGAGGTATTTTAGAAATTAGCCTTGGGTCAAAGGGCTTTGGAATAATATAATCTTTGCCAAAGGTTAATCTCATTTTTCCATATGCAATATTAACTTGCTCAGGGACAGGTTCTTTAGCTAATTCAGCTAGAGCTACTACAGCCGCCTTTTTCATTTCCTCATTAATATTTGTTGCACGAACATCTAAAGCGCCTCTGAATATAAATGGAAATCCTAAAACGTTATTAACCTGGTTAGGATTGTCACTTCTCCCAGTTGCCATTATAATGTCAGATCTTGTTTTTATGGCCAAGTCATACTTGATTTCAGGGTTTGGATTAGCCATAGCAAATACAATGGGGGATTTTGCCATTGAAGCCAACATGTCAGGTGTAACTAAATCAGAAATTGAAAGTCCAATAAAAACATCTGCGTCAGTCATTGCCTCTTCTAGAGATTCTATATTTCTGGAAGTAGCAAATTCAGCTTTTTGACTACTTAATCCAGTTCGATCTTTTCGAATTACCCCCTTACTATCTAACATTACAATATTCGTTGATTTAGCTCCGAATGATTTGTAAAGTCGTGTACATGAAATTGCAGCAGCTCCAGCTCCGCTAACTACAATTTTTACTTCTTCAATCTTTTTGTTTGCTAATTCAAGTGCATTTAGCAGTGCAGCTGCAGAAATAATTGCAGTTCCGTGCTGGTCGTCATGCATCACTGGAATATTTAAGTCCTCCTTAAGTCTCCTTTCTATTTCAAATGCCTCAGGTGCTTTAATATCCTCAAGGTTAATACCGCCAAATGTTGGTGCGATATTTTTAACAGTATTGATAAATTCGTCAACGTCCTCAGTATTTACTTCAATATCAAAAACATCAATATCTGCAAAAATTTTAAATAAAACTCCTTTACCTTCCATTACAGGTTTTGCAGCTTCTGGTCCAATATTGCCAAGACCTAAAACTGCCGTACCATTTGAGATGACCGCAACTAAATTGCCTTTGGACGTGTATTTGTAAACATCTGATAAGTTTTCTTTTATCTCTAAGCATGGAGCTGCAACTCCAGGTGAGTATGCTAAAGAGAGATCTCTTTGAGTGGCGTATTTTTTTGTTGGTATGACCTCTATTTTCCCTGCATTAGGTTTGGCATGATATGCAAGTGCCTCTAAGTCTTGTCTAGTTCGCTTGGCCATAAAATTTAATTTATTAAATGTACAAAGTTAAAAGAATCTAATTTATTGTCATCAAATTTTAATCACTTAAAAATTTAATATTTCTAGTAACACCCTTGTATTTAGCTCTTTTCAGAGCAGATTTCTTAAATACTTTTTTAAAGGTTTGTTCGGTAAGTTCATGCCATTCACCTCTAGTCATAGATATCATTTTAGGATCTGGCTGAAAAAGGGGTTCACTGTGATTTTTTGAAAAACGATTCCAAGGGCAAACATCTTGGCAAATATCACAACCAAACATCCAGTTTTCAAACTTACCCTTGTAATCATTTGGAATATTTTCTTTAAGTTCAATCGTGAAATAAGAAATACACTTGTCCCCATCCACTTTGTATGGCTCAGAAATTGCATCAGTTGGACATGCATCTATACAAGCCGTACAACTACCGCAGTGATCTGTCACAGAAGTATCATAATCAAGGTCTATATCTACAATTAACTCAGCTATAAAATAGTAAGAACCAACATTCTTAGAAATCAAATTAGTATTTTTCCCAATCCATCCTAAACCCGATCTTTTAGCCCACGACCTCTCCATAACTGGGGCAGAATCAACAAAAGCTCGGCCATGAACATCTCCTATTTTAGACTTAATAAATTCAAGAAGTTGAACCAACTTTTTCTTTATTACATAGTGATAATCTGTTCCATAAGCATACTTACTTATCTTTGGTGCAGTTGCATGCACTTGAGTTTTATCCGTGTAATAATTATATGATAATGAAATAACACTTTTAGATCCTTCAACCAACAAAGTTGGATTTAGACGTTTATCAAAATGATTTTCCATGTATTTCATCTTACCATGCTTGCCCTCATTCAACCATTTTTCTAGCCTTGGAGCTTCGTCTTCTAAAAACTCTGCTTTACTGATTCCACATGATAAAAAACCGATTCTTTTAGCCTCGGCCTTTATAAGCTTTGAATATATCAACTTTGAAGACATTTTAGAAAAGTCTTTCTTGGTCACTCTTTTTCTCTACGCCCAAATGTTTATATGCAAGTTCTGTCACCTGTCGCCCTCTAGGGGTACGCATTATAAAACCCTGTTGAATTAGAAATGGTTCATATACTTCTTCAATAGTTTCTTGGTTCTCACTAACTGCTGTAGCAATAGTAGTAATTCCTACTGGTCCACCTTTAAATTTATCTATAATTGTATTTAGAATCCTATTATCCATTTCATCTAAGCCATATTTATCAACATTTAAAGCTTTTAAACCAAATTTTGCTATTTCATTATTAATAGTTCCGTCCCCCTTAATTTGAGCAAAGTCTCTTATTCGTCTTAACAAAGAATTTGCAATTCTTGGTGTTCCACGGCTTCTGCTTGCTATTTCAATAGCCGCATCTTTATTAATTGAAACTCCTAAAATTTTAGCGCTACGCTGAACTATTATGGAAAGTAGCTCAGTTGAATAGTATTCTAAACGACTATTTATACCGAAGCGAGCTCTCATTGGAGCAGTCAAAAGTCCAGAACGGGTTGTTGCTCCAACTAGCGTAAATGGATTGAGGTTTATTTGAACTGATCTTGCATTTGGCCCAGTTTCTATCATTATATCAATCTTGTAGTCTTCCATTGCTGAGTATAAATATTCCTCTACTATTGGACTTAATCTGTGAATTTCGTCAATGAATAAAACATCACGAGCCTCCAAGTTTGTCAACAAACCAGCTAAATCACCAGGTTTATCAAGCACAGGTCCTGAGGTAACTTTAATTCCAACATTCAGTTCATTAGCTAGAATATATGCAAGAGTTGTTTTACCAAGCCCAGGAGGTCCATGAAACAAAGTATGGTCTAAAGCCTCATTCCTTTCGGCTGCTGCTTTAACAAAAATTTTGAGATTATCTAGTACCTGTTTTTGACCAGAAAAATCATTAAAGGTCAGAGGTCTTAAGACCTTTTCAATATCATGATCTTCTGATGATAAATTTTTGTCTGTTGGATCAAGGTTATCATTCATAGAACAAATATAACGAAAAAGGCTATCCAGATTGTATAAAGAAAATCCAATTGACTAATAGCGATTAATGCTGTAACTCTTCTTCTCCTTTTTCTAATGGAATATTTTGTGGAACAAAATCATCCTCATATCTAGGCTTACTATAGTCATATGCCCACCTATGAACATGTGGGATTTCTCCGTCCCAATTCCCATGCATATGTTTTATTGGAGCCGTCCATTCAAGAGTATTAGATCTCCATGGATTTTGGACTGTTTTTTGACCATAGAAAATACTATGAATAAAATTATATAGGAAAACTAACTGAACTAAACCTGCAACAAGTGCAAAAACAGTAATAAGAACTTGAACGTTCTGGGTGTCATCAAAAAGGGGAAAGTTGCTATTTGTATAATAACGCCTTGGAAGGCCTGCCATTCCAATAAAATGCATTGGAAAAAAAACTCCATATGCACACACTGCAGTTATCCAAAAATGGATATACCCCAAATTTTTATTCAACATGCGACCAAACATTTTCGGAAACCAATGATAAACACCAGCAAAAAGACCATACAAAGCAGAAATTCCCATTACCAAGTGAAAGTGAGCTACAACAAAATAAGTGTCGTGTACATTAATGTCAAGTGCACTATCACCTAGAACAATCCCAGTCAAACCTCCAGTAATAAAAGTTGAAACCAGTCCAATTGAAAATAACATGGCGGGATTAAATTGTAAATTTCCTTTCCATAAGGTTGTTATATAATTAAAAGCTTTAACTGCAGATGGAATCGCAATCAAAAGAGTTGTGAAGGTGAATACTGATCCTAGAAATGGATTCATCCCAGAAATGAACATGTGATGCCCCCAAACAATTGTTGAAAGAAATGCTATAGCAATTATTGAAGCAACCATTGCCCTATAACCAAAAATAGGCTTTCTTGAATTTGTAGCAATAACTTCAGATGTAATTCCCAAAGCAGGCAAAAGTACTATATACACTTCAGGATGGCCTAAAAACCAAAATAAATGTTCAAAAAGAACTGGTGAGCCGCCTTGATAATGAAGTACTTCTCCTTGAATAAAAATATCTGAAAGGAAAAATGATGTACCAAAGCTCCTATCCATGATCAGAAGTAATGCAGCTGATAAAAGTACAGGGAAAGATACAACTCCAATAATAGCAGTGACAAAAAATGCCCAGATTGTAAGTGGTAGCCTTGTCATTGACATTCCTTTTGTTCTTAGATTCAAAACTGTCACAATATAATTTAACGATCCTAATAATGATGAGGCAATAAATATTGCCATGGAAACAAGCCATAGGGTCATTCCAGCTCCAGATCCTCCCTGTGCTAGTGGTAAGGCACTCAATGGTGGATAGATTGTCCATCCTGCGGCAGCTGGTCCTGCTTCAACGAAAAATGAGATTACCATTATCACACTTGATAAAAAGAAAAGCCAATAGGAAACCATATTTAAAAATCCGGATGCCATATCGCGCGCTCCAATCTGTAAAGGAATTAGAAGGTTACTGAAGGTTCCACTTAGCCCAGCAGTCAAAACAAAAAATACCATTATAGTCCCATGAATCGTAACTAATGCTAAATATATATCAGCATCCATCACGCCTTCCTCGGCCCACTTACCAAGCAATGATTTAAAAATTATATTTGGTTTTTCAGGCCATGCAATTTGCATTCTCATTAGAAGAGACATTAAAATACCGATAATACCCATGATTAGTCCAGTGATCAAATATTGCTTAGCAATCATCTTATGATCTTGACTAAAAATATATTTTGTTACAAAAGTCTCTTTGTGGTGATGGTGTGTATGATTTTCTGTATGTGCTGACATAATAATTTGTATTACAAATTTACAATTAGTTTTGGACTAATGAATTTTTAAATAGTTTCTGTTCATTGAACCAGTTTTTAAAGTCCTCTTCGCTCTCAACAATAATTTTCATCTGCATGTTGTAGTGTGATTTACCACATATCTTGTTACAAAGAAGTAAATAATCAAATTCATATCGATCTAATGGTTCTTCTCCATTTGCTTGTAAGGCTTTACTTTTCTTATTTCTGATCTTGTTAATATTGGCAACTTTATCATAAATTTCTGGTCTAATACGCATTTCCTCAGTAGTAACTACCGGGGTAAATGAAAATTGAGTAATCATCCCTGGGACACAATTCATCTGTGCTCTAAAATGTGGCATGTAAGCGGAATGTAAAACATCTTGAGAGCGCATTTTAAATAAAACAGGCTTACCGGCTGGAAGATGAAGCTCAGTTGTGATTACATCGTCTTGTGCATTAGGATCAGATTCATCTAAGCCCAAAATATTGGCATTATCTATATTAATCAAGCGAACATTAGCTTTGCCTAGCACATTGTCTTGACCAGCGTATCGAGCTTTCCAATTAAATTGTTGAGCATATAGTTCTACAACTAACGGATCCTCCTCCTCGTCAATTATCATTATATCATTCCATGTAAACAAACCATACATGATTAATCCTGCCAATACAATAACAGGAACAATTGTCCATATAAACTCTAATTTATCGTTATCGGCATAAAATAAAGCCTTTTTACCTTTTTCACCTTTGTATTTGAAAGCAAAGTAATGTAGTAAAAACTGTGTAATTGTTTGAACGATAAATATTACAACCATAGTAATTACCATCAAACGATCTATTCTTGGGCCATGCTCAGATGCTGAATTAGAGACAAGAGGTAAATCTCCCCACAACACAAAAGATATAATGGTAATTAAGTATATAAATCCCAGGAAAGCTAGCATTAAGTAGCCATTTCGTGAATTATCCTTATCATTGGCAATTTGAGAATTATCTTTGTTTACTCCTTGAGTCAAATCGTATATTTTTACCATTTGCAGAATTGCAACGGTAACACCCAATAAAATCAATATTATTAATAAATTCATCATTGTCTAAAAATAGTTTATCAATTTAATAATGGAACTGTTTACTTTCTTTAATAAATGGATTCCCCTTTGGTAAAAG
>MDTG01156201.1_pt1 | contig 38180 bp, 34 predicted proteins | sample 811421 | NCBI WGS metagenome assembly MDTG01 (sample SAMN05326645, study PRJNA326480) | marine metagenome | isolation source: seawater | place: Pacific Ocean: South East | collected 2011
CCAGCCACAGCGTGCCGTCGATGTTGCGGTCGAAGGCGTTGGTCCGGTCGCGCCGCAGCTGCAGGCGGACCAGCTGCGTGCCTTCCGGCGCCTGGAACTCGATCTGCCAGCGCTCCCAGCCGAACCGTGCCCCGGGCACCGCCTTGCGCTCGCGAAGCTCGCCCTGCTCGGCGGTCAGGTACCAGTAGGGCAGCGACCGGGTGGTCAGCGCCTCGCCGCGCCAGGCCCCCGAAATTCGATAGTGCTGTCCCGGTTCAACCGGAATACGGATCCACGGCTCGCCGAGATGCACGTTTTCCTTGCCGTTGAACGACACCCGAAGACTCGCCGGCTCGGCAAAGGCCTCGTCGACATCGCGTTCGGCCCGCACACCGGGCGGCAGACGGTTGATCCGCCAGTTCAGCGCCAGCGGCGCGCCCAGCGGACGTGAGAAATCGCCGTTGACCAGCCGGCCGGGCCGGAAGTCTGGATCGCGTTCGGCCCAGAGCTCCATCGCGCGCGAGACCTCGCCGGTCTGCAGCAGCAGGTCGACGAAATTCAGGAACAGCGGGTCGTCCAGCCCGGGCTTCGGCGCCAGGCGTGCCCAGACCGCCTCGGCCAGCGGAATGTCGGCCTGGCGCCGCGCCACCTGCATCGCCTCGGCCAGGTATTCGCGGCCCTCGGGCAGCATCCGGTCGAGCAGGGTGCCGGGGTCGTCTATCCATCGCTGGCCGATGAACAGCGCCTGGCCGGTGTCGCGCGGGTACAGCCGCAGCCACTGGCGAAGCTGGCGCTCGGCAAGCGCGGCGTTGCCGGTCTGCAGCGCCACCTGGGCGGCGGCCCATAGCGAGCGGCGCTCGAAGGGCTGGACGGCGCCGGCCCGGGCCAGATAGGCGTCGACCGGTCCGGCCTCGTCGTCGCGCGCGTGGATTCGGGCCAGGTCCAGCCACTGCACCGCGTCCAGCGGATAGCGCCGGCCAGCCTCGGTCAATACGTCCCGTGCGGTGGCCGGGTCGATGCGCGAGGCATCGCCGGCCAGGCGCGCCAGCGCCCGCCAGCCGTAGCCGCCCCAGGGCTGGGGCAGTACAAGTTCGGAAAGCGGGACGGGTGCCTCGGTCGAGGCCTGCTGGGCTTTTCTGAGGTTGAAGAAGTCGGCCAGCATCACGTAGGCGGCCAGCGCCAGCAGCCCGACGACCGCGGCGCGCGCAAGCCGGTCGGGCAGGGTGGGGCGCATCGTTGTGCTCAAGGGCGAAGCCCGCCGCCGAAACCGGCGTCAGCGGGTCGCGCCCAGCGCCTTGCGTCCGCCGGCGGTTTCGCCTTCTTCCGGTTCGTCGTCGGATTCATAGTTGTAATAGTAGGACGAGTAGTAGGCGTAGTCGGGGCTGTCCAGGTCGACCGCATTCAGCACCACGCCCAGCACCGGCGCACGAACCTGCATCAGTCGCCGGATGCTCGCCTTGATGCTTTCCTTGGCCGTCTTGCCGGCCGAGGTCACGACGATGACGCCGTCGACCAGCCGAGAGAGCACCATGGAATCGGCCAGGCCCAGGATGGGGGCGGTATCGATAATGACGTGATCGAACGCGCGCGCGTTCATCGCGATGATCTTGCTCATCCTCTCCGAGCTGAGAAGTTCGGCCGGGTTCGGCGCCTGGTTGCCGCTGGGCATCACGAACAGGCCCTCGACGTCGGTGGTCACGATCGATGCGGTTTCGTTGCCTTCGCTGTTGTTGCCGGCGATGCGGTTGGTCAGGCCCGGGCTCTGCGGCTTGCCGAAATCCCGGTGCAGTCTCGGTTTCCGAAGATCGGCGTCGATCAGCAGCACGCGCGAGCCGTTCTGCGCCATCACCGTGGCCAGGTTGATGGCCGTGGTGGTCTTGCCGTCGCCCGGCCCGGGGCTGGTGATGAGAATGGTCTTGGGCATGCCCTCGGGCGTGGAGAACATCAGGCTGGTGCGCAGCGACCTGAAGGCCTCTGATACCGACGACTTGGGATGCTTGGCACTGTAGTGGCCCACCGCCCTGTCGGGCAGCGCTACGTTGGGATTGTCGACGCGCATCTGCTTCGCCTTGACCATCGGCACCAGGCCGAGCACGGGCCGGCCGGTGAGCGCCTCGAGGTCCTCGGTGCGGTGTACGCTGGAATCGAAGAATTCCAGCACCAGCGCGAGGCCCACGCCGGCCATCAGCCCAAGCACGATGGCAAAGGTCAGATTGCGACTCAAATTGGGCTTGAAAGGCCCGCCCGGCGGCAGCGCCTCGTCGATGACGGCGATGTTGTTTTCCTGGACGCCGGCGGCAACACCAATCTCCTTCATGCGCTGCAGCAGGCCGTCGTAGAGCTCGCGGTTGGTCTCGAAATCGCGCTTGAGAATGTTGTACTGGACGCCCTGCTGGTTCAGCGCCAGGATGCTGGATTCGCGCGTCTCGATCGCCTCGCGCAACGACTCGGCCTCGGCGGTCAGGCTGTTGTAGCGGCTCAGGATGCCGCGGATGGCCAGCGTGCGCTCCTCGGCAATCTGATCGGAGATGGTATCCATCTGGTTTCGCAGTTCCACCAGTGTCGGATAATCCTCCTTGAAGCGCTGCGAGAGGCTGGCGTACTCGGTGGCCATCTGGGCCCGCTGCTGGCGCAGTTGCCGAATTTCAGCGCTCTCATTGACCATGTTGATGTCGGCGGCCTGGCCGCGCTCGATCATGGTCTTGTAGCTGCCCAGCGTCACCAGTTCGGTTTCGACGTCGCTGAGTCGCTGGTTCAGGTCGTTGAGCGTGCTGGTCGCCATCTCGATGCGTTGGTCGAGGTCGGCCACCTGGTTGCGCTGGGCGAAATCGAGCAGGGCCTGGTCGGCGCGCTCCAGTTGAATTCGCATATCCGCCAGTTCGTCCTCCAGAAACTCGCGAGCCTGGTTGCCGGCCTGGAAACGCCGCTGCATGGTGGAGCGGGTGTACTCGGTTACGATTGCATTGGCCATGCGGGCCGCGAACTGCGGATCGAACGCGGACACACTGACACGGAAGAGATTTGAGTTCCGAACGGGTTCCACCGAAATGCGCCCCCGGAGAGTAGCGGCCGCGGAGCGAACTCGTCGTTCGCGCACCGCTTCGCTATCCGTCTGGCCGGAAATCTGCGCCGTGCGTGTTGGAGAAAGGGCTCGGCCGATCGCACGCGGAAGAGATTTCAACTCGCCAATGAGACTTCGCTGCCTGATTTCGCCGGTCAACTCCGGGTGCTGTTCGACGCCTTCGGTACGAACCACCGCCTCGGCTATCTCTCTGGATTCCAGAATCTGATTCTGGGTGGTAAAAAATTGCTGCTGACCGTAATAACCCGTATTCTCGGAAGTGAAGTTGGCGTATTCAAGAATCTGACTGTTAGGAGGCGTGATCTGAATCGTTGCAGTCGCTCGGTATTCCGGGACCATCAAGATGGTTGACAGCATGCTGGCCACTACGATGATCGCAAGCACGCTTGCAATAGCCCACCGGCGCTTGACGAGAACGCGCCAGTACTCGCGCAGGTCAATGGTGTCGTCGTCCTCGGGCTGAGCCTGGAACGGATCGTAGGGAACCATCTGGCCCTGAGGGTGCTGCCCGACCGGTTTCAGGTGCCGTCCGGTCTGATCGTCGTATCTGCCGTCCGTCATCTCGTATTCCCGCTCATCGTGGAGCGCTGTGATACCTGCATGCTAAAAAATGTCCGCCTTTTGTGCCCCCGAAGGGCACCGTAGGGTGGATAAGCGCCAGCGCATCCACCTTTTCCGACTCGATCGGTGGATGCGCTGGCGCTTATCCACCCTACAAAATCTCCCTCCCCTGACTGCGGGGGAGGGCTGGGGTGGGGGCAAGACCGCGTAAACCGTCCAACCGTAAAGCGTCTACCCCAAACCGCAACCCAACCTAAAACCTAAAACTTAACAACCTAAAATGTCGCCCGAAGGCGACCTGAAATCTACGGCGTCAACGGCCTGAACCCGAGGAAAACAAGCCCGCTCAATCCGCGCCAGAAACCAACCCAGGCAGTCTTGACTGCGCCGCGTTCAACCATGACGATATCACCATCGTTCAACTGAAGATCTTGCAAAGGCGATTCTCTTATCTCGTCCATCTGCACGTATTGCTGCGCCCATTCGCCTGTTTCAGGCTCACGACGCAAAACGCGGAGCCCTGATTTGTCGGCTTCGAATTTCAGACCACCCGCCATGGTGATGGCTTTCAGAACGGTGGTCTCGCCTCGCGCCTGGTAGACGCCTGGGCGTTGCACCGCGCCTTCCACGAAAATGGAGCCTGCCGGCGGCACGTTGATGACGGCGGAATCGCCCAGAATGACGTTGTACTCGAAGCCCTGCTTGGTGAGATCCTCGACCTCGATGATCAGGCTGCGTGTGCCCAGTTCGCCGGTCTCCGGGTCGCGCACCCGATCCGTAAGCTGAATCGTGTTTCCCGCGTTGGATGTCAGACCGCCTGCCATCGCAAGCGCTTCGACGAGCGTGATCTGGCGCTCCGTGTTGTAAACGCGTGGCTGTGAGACGGCGCCGACCGCAGTGAACTGCTGGCTGCGGAACTCCATCACCGAGACATTGATCTGCGGATTGCGAAGATATTCGGTCCCGAATCGCGTTTCGAGCACCTGTTCGGCCTCTGAAAGTGTATAGCCGGAAATTTCCACGCTGCCGATCAGCGGCAGGCTGACCCGGCCCATACCGTCGATGCGGTAATTGCCGGAGAGTTCTTCCACGCCGAACACGTTGACCGTGATTTCGTCGCCGGGGCCAAGGCGGTAAACCCCGTCCGGTGAATTGCTGTTGACGGCCATCGACAGAATCTGCTGATTTACGCTGTCCAGATCGGAGTCGTCCGAGTAGCGGTTCTGGAACTCGTCGAAGCTCATCTCAGCATTGGAGCTCTGCTGCGGTCCGGAAGCGCAGCCGGAGAGCGTAACCACAAGCAGGGCGGCCAGAACAGCGACGAGCGCGGGCAGGACCGCCGGGGAAACCAGAAGACGCATTCTCAAAGCCAAGTTGAACCTCATGCTGGGGCTGTCGATCGATAATCGGAATCTAGCGCTATTGTCCATGCAAGATCAAGACCATCCGCGCAAAAACAGCAGGCCCGGATTCCCGCACGCGGGTCCGGGCCTGCCGGTCAGGATGCTTTCGACCCGAAACGTTAAGGGGATACGGGCTCCGGATCGTCATCGTCGAAAATCTTGCGTCCGATGTAGACGGCGGACGCACCGGCCGCCACAGTGATGGCGGCGCCGACGAATCGCTTGTCCCACCAGTAGGCGCCGACCACGTCCTGCACCACGTCCAGGTAGACGAAGCGCTTGATCTCGCCGGTCTCGCCGTCGATGAAGCGGATCTCGTAGTCGCCCGGGTCGCCCGGGGCCTCGAACGCGAGCTCGTTGCCTTCGTCGCTGTTGACCAGCGATTCAAACTCGTCGGGCTCGGCGCCCGACTCGGCGATGACGACATAGTCGCCGTCAACCGGCTCGGCCGCTTCCCAGCGGATCAGGAAATCTTCGTTGGTGCCCACGCGCTCGGGCGACTGGATGAGCACCAGCGGCTGGCGCGGGGTGGTGATCTCGGACTGGGTGCGAATGGTCCGGTTGGGCATGTCGAGCAGGCCCACGCTCTCGCCGGCCGAGACCTGGTAGCGCACCGAATCCCCGTTTCGGATGTGCAGCGCGCCTGAACGCACGGTGGCCTTGATGTTGCCGTCGGAAAGACGTTCGATCGTCCCGACGCTCTCGCCCTGGCGGCCGACCTGCATCGAGCGCACTTCCGGCGCCTGGCCGTGAACGGTGAAGTTGCCGACGCGGAACACGAAGTTCTCGCGGCCTTCGGGAAATGCATACAGCAGCGCGCCTTCGACCACTTCGGTCTCGAAGCCGCCGTTGTCGGCCTGGATCACGGTCGCCCGGCTGCCCTTGGGAAAACCGAGCCCGCCGCCGCCGTTGAGGTTGAGCACCGCGTCGCCGCTGCTGGCGATGACCGTATCCCCCGAAAAAAACGTGTATTCGGACTGGCTGATCGTCACCGCCTTGTCGCTGTCGGCGGCAACCACCTGGAACCGCCCCTCGGACTGCAGCGTGCCTATGGGCGAAGCAGCAAAGGCGGAACCGGCCGAAACGGCCAGGGCAAATGCGAATACGGTCCTCGTAAAGGTCATGCAGAACATCCCCTGTCGTCGAATCAACTGGCGAAAACTACTGAAATCGCCGCAAATTGTGCCACGCATCCCTGCGCAAGGAGTCTAACGCTCCGTATCGCAATAATCAAATATGACAGGCGTGGACGGTGAGAAACGTATCACAAACAGCGCCAAAGTGAAACTAAAATTTTCCCAAGAATTCAGTTCACTGACTGAACATCCGCAAATCCACACCGCTCCCGTGCACCGAACCCGTAGGAGCGATCTCCAGGTCGCGACCCCCGCCAAATATCCCCCGGCCCCTCTTCGAATGTGGGAACTTGCCTCGCAAGCGATTCGATATCCAGGACAACCCCATCGCCGGCAAGGCCGGCTCCCACACCCGTAGACGGCTCCGAGCCAGCCCATGGATAACCACCGCCCCAGGACGCGCCTCCCAGACAACCAACGCTTTTCGCCTGTTTCCGCCTGCGTAAACCGTAAACCGTCCAACCGTAAACCGTCTCCCCCAACCAACAACCAACAACCAACAACGCCTTTCCTTAACACCTAAAACCTAAAACCGTAAACTACCCCCATGCCCCGCCTCGACCTCCCCCCCGCCGAATACGCCGCCTTACTCGCCGCCGCCCCCCGAATCATAACCGTCTGGATGCTGCTCCCGGTCACCGGCATCGCCCGCATCCGCCGCTGGCTGGGCAAACCGCGACAGGGCAGGGCGCCCGAATACGACCCGGAACTCTGGCGCCGACGCGTCATCGCCATCCGCCGAATCGGCGCCCGACTCCCCGGCTGCCACTGCCTGGCCCGCTCCATCACCCTGTCGAACTGGCTCAACCGCGCCGGCCACCCCAACACCCTGAAAATCGGCATCACCGGCACCGCAGCCACCCTCAAATCCCACTCCTGGGTGGAAAAAGACAACGAAATCCTCGACGACACCCCCGAAAACATCCAGAAATTCCACAAAATCACCGAAATCTGACCAAACCCGCCTCATATCTTCTGTGGCAAGGCCTTCCCAGGTACCAACAAACAACCAACAACCAACAACGCCTTTTTACCTAACACCTAATCACTTAAAACCTAAAACCCGGTTGCCGACCGGCAACCGTTCCGCTATCCTTTGCCCCGGGAGCTGGCAAGAAGGCTCGTTCCGGAGAAAGCCCCGGAGCGTGGTTCGAAAAAGTCGAATCAATACAAGGGGTAACCGTCTTGACAGACCCGAAATGGCGCGCCGTGTACTGCAAGCCCAGGCAGGAATCCCGGGCCCACATGCACCTGCTCAACCAGGACTACCGCAGCTTCCTGCCCCTGGTACGGACCCGCCGCCGCGTGCGCGGGCGCGACCGCACCTGCATCGAGCCGATGTTTCCGCGCTACCTGTTCATCCAGCTGGCCGACTACCGTGAAGACTGGGGCCCCATCCGCTCCACCCGCGGCGTGGTCGGCCTGGTCCGCCTGGGCGACGAAGTCCCCATCGTCCCCGACGACCTGATCGACGAACTCTCCATCCGCCACGACGACGGCGGCGCCATCGACCTGACCGCCTACCAGGCCCTCAAGCCCAACGACAAGGTAGAAATCACCGCCGGCCCCTTCGCCGGCTACCAGGGCCTCTACCACGCCAGGACCGGCGAACAACGCGCAGTCATCCTGCTGGAAATCCTGAATCGCCAGCAAAAAATCCAAATTCCCACACAGGACATTAAAAGAGCCTGAAAAAGAATAGCTTTCAGGGTTTGTTTTTGACTGCGTAAAGCGTAAAGCGTCAAACCGTAAACCGCAAAAGCCCTTGCCCCAGCGCCGTCCATCTCGTAGACTAGCGCAGCGTTCAATTGTTGAACGCATAAAAAATTGAACAAAATCAAGCCTGTGGGAGCTCCCCCATTGGCGGTAGCGTGTCCGCCCCCCTCGCGCGACGCGCCATTTGAAGAACAAAAACAAAAAAATGAACGACTCGACTCGTTACCAGATCCTCTCCCTGCTCGAAAAGGATCCGAAAATCTCCCAACGCCAAATGGCCAGGGAGTTGGGTCTGAGCCTGGGCAAGACTAACTACTGCCTCAAGGCGGTGGTCGGAAAGGGTTGGGTCAAAGTCCAAAACTTCCGCAACAGCGCAAACAAGGCCGCCTACATCTACCAGCTGACGCCCAGAGGCATCTCGGCCAAAGCCCGCATCACCCGCCGATTCCTCGATCGAAAGCTCGAAGAATACGAGCGCCTGCAGGAAGAAATTCAGCAACTTCGTGCCGAAGTCGACGGCCCGACAACATAAACAACGAAGCCGAAGGCGAGGCCTTTGACGTTGCTTGCTGAAAACTTGAATCTGAAAACTGAAAACTATCTTTTCGCCCAAGTGCTACAATCAGTACTAAATCCGGTACTTGAACGAGACATGAACAACACCATTACCGCCCAGGAAATCAAGCGACGCGGCATCTCCGCCGTCGACGAGGCCCTGCGAAAAGGCCCAGTGCACGTAATCCAGCGCAACCATCCGCGTTACGTGATTCTTAGCGAAGAGGAGTACGCCCGCCTGGCAGATCAGCGCCAGGCGCGGGCAGAACTCTGGGACCAGCTGATGACCGGACCGGCTTCCGGCGCCCGGAGCAAGAGCGAAATAGACGCACAACTCGATGAAGAACGAGCGAGCTGGGATCGCACGGCCGACTGAGCGTGGTCTTCCTCGACGCGAGTACCGTGATCTATCTGCTCGAGGGCGAAGATGCGCTGCAACGGTCGACCCGCAGCATCCTGGGAAGTCTACGGACCGAAGTTGGGGCGGGCCAGTTGGCAGTATCCGCACTCAGTCTTCTGGAATGCCGCGTACAGCCCGTTCGCCATTCCGATCAGGCACGAGTAAAACTCTTCGATCGCTTCTTCAGTCACCCCGGCCTTTCGATAATCGAAATCGATCGGAACGTGATTGAAATCGCAACCGGCTTGCGTGCCGAGCTTCGTTTGCGCACACCCGACGCAATCCAGGCCGCCAGCGCGCTTCGGGCCGCCCCGGATGTCGAATTCGTGACCGGTGACAGTGATTTCCGGAAAGTCCCGAACCTGCGCGTCCACCTGGTTCAAAACTCGTAGCGTTTCAGCTTTCGTTCTTCCCGAACCCACAAACCGGCACCCGCTACTGAAGTTCTTGACCAAACGACAACAGTGCCAATCGGAAAAAGTGCACAAGGCCGCGTGGCGCCGCGCCATAGCGCAGGGCGAAGCAGCTTCGGGCAGCGATATTCCGTATACACCGGACACCGCCCGCCAAATCGTCCAGGATGCCAAACAAGCCCAAACAAGCCCTGACAAGCTCCGATCCAATCGACCCCGACGTTTTGCCTGGGCGCGGAAAAAAAGAAGCCAGACGATCACCCTTAGGTGGCGGATAGTTGACAAATATTGGCAAATTTTGTCAAAATGAGTTTCCAATCCGTCCCAAGCAACCTGGAGGTCGCCCCATGGCCACAATGAATGTCTCATTACCGGATGCAATGAAGAATTGGGTTGAAGAGCGATCGCGCTCTGGGCGGTACAGCAACGCCAGTGACTACGTGCGTGATCTGATCCGCCGCGACCAGGATCGCACCGAAAAAGTTGCCAGAATGCAGTCGCTGGTCGACGAAGCCGCTGCAAGCGGTGACGGTCAGCGGTCCATGAATGAGATTGAGCGAGAGGCACGAGCGAGGCTTACCGCAAGCGAGTGAGCAAACACACGCTCAGCGCCATTGCCGAAGAGGATTTGATCCAGATCTATGTCGAAGGCGCGACATCCTTCGGGCTCGAGCAGGCGCGTCGCTATCACCAGAAACTATTTCAGGTATTTCAATTTCTCGCGGAAAACCCAAAGGCCGCTCCCATACGGCCTCAGTTGAAAACAGAAATTAGGGTTCACCCCGTAGAGTCGCACATCATTCTCTACAAAGTCCGGAAGCAAGACATCCTGGTCCTGCGCATTCGCCACGCCCACGAGGATTGGCTAAACCACTGATCACCGGCCCCGAAATCGGAACTTGACTTCAAAGCCGAAGGCGAGACCCTTGATCTTGATTGCGGCCTTTGACTGCTGAAAACTTGAATCTGAAAACTAAAAAAACCGTGCCCGAACTCAGCCTTACACCGAGACACCTCTGCGACCTGGAGCTAATAACGAACGGCGCCTTCGCGCCTTTGCCCGGCTTCCTGAACGAGCGCGACTACAACTCCGTAGTCAAAAACATGCGCCTGGCGTCCGGCGAGTTATGGCCCATCCCCGTAACCCTGGACATCTCCCGAGCCCAGGCCGAGAACCTGACCCCCGGCCAAACCCTCGATCTCCGCGATCCGGAGGGGGTTTTATTAGCGACGATGTTCGTCGAAGACATCTACGAACCCGACCGCGAACTCGAAGCCGAGGCCGTGTTCGGCACGCTGGACCGCAACCACCCGGGCGTGGCGCACCTGCTGGAGCGCACGCAGCCGGTCTACGTCGGCGGCAGGGCCGAGCAGGTCGAAGCGCCGATCCACTACGACTTCCCGCACCTGCGCTACACCCCGGCGCAGCTGAAAGAACTGTTCGCCAAGCGCGGCTGGGAAAAGGTCGTCGCGTTCCAGACGCGCAACCCGATGCACCGGGTGCACCAGGAGCTGACCTTCCGCGCAGCCAGAGAGATCGAGGCCAACCTGCTGATCCATCCGGTGGTGGGCCTGACCCAGCCCAACGACGTCAACCATTACACGCGGGTGCGCTGCTACGAGCACATCATCAAGCGCTACCCGGAGCAGACCACCGAACTGGCGCTGCTGAACCTGGCCATGCGCATGGCCGGCCCGCGCGAGGCGCTGTGGCATGCATTGATCAGAAAGAACCACGGCTGCACGCACATCATCATCGGCCGCGACCACGCAGGCCCCCGCAACCCCGCCACCGGCACGGGGTACTACGGCCCCTACGAGGCCCAGGAACTCATCAGCACCCACGCCGACGAAACCGGCATCCAGATGGTGCCGTTCCACGAGATGAAATACTCCGAGGGACGCGCCCAGTACGTCACGGTCGACGAGCTCAAGCCCGACGAACCGGTACGCGAAATTTCCGGCACCGAAGTCCGCCGCCGCCTGGCAGAAGGCCTGGAAATCCCGGACTGGTTTTCGTATCCCGAAGTCGTCGCCGAACTCAGAAAGACGCATCCGCCGCGAGCAAAGCAGGGCATCACCATCTTCTTCACCGGCCTGTCCGGCTCGGGCAAATCCACGCTGGCCAATGCCTTGCAGGTCAAGCTGATGGAACTCGGCGGCAGGCAGATCACGCTGCTCGATGGCGACATCGTCAGAAAGAACCTGTCCAGCGAACTCGGTTTCTCCAAGGAACACCGCAACCTGAATATTCTGCGCATCGGTTTTGTCGCTAGCGAAATTACAAAGAACGGCGGCATCGCCATCTGCGCCCCCATCGCGCCCTACACCGCAACAAGACGTGAAGTGCGAGACCTGATCGAACCCCACGGCGGCTTCATCGAGATCTTCGTATCAACGCCGCTGGAGGTCTGCGAACAAAGAGACCGAAAAGGCCTCTACAAAAAGGCCAGGGCAGGAGAGATAAAAGAATTCACCGGCATCTCCGACCCCTACGAAGAACCGGAGCACCCCGACCTGGTCCTCGACACCAGCGAAATCCAGCCTGACAAGGCCGTCCAGCAGATTTTGCTCAAGCTCGAGAATCTGGGGTATTTGACAGGCGAGAGCGGCTGAGTCAGGCGATCGATTTGGGAAATGAAAAACATGCTTGATGATTTGAAAAGCGATCTCGATTCGAAAGCCGCGTCCATAGCAATCATCGGTCTCGGATACGTCGGCCTTCCGCTGGCTGTCGAGTTCGCAAAAAAATACCGCGTCATCGGCTTCGATATCAGCGATAAGCGGGTCCGGCAGCTCCAGGCTGGTGCTGACAGCACCCGCGAAATCAGCGCAGAAGAGTTGCAGGCTGCAAAGAACCTGACGCTGACCTCCGATCCCGAGGAAATTGCCGACGCCAACATCTATATCGTCACCGTCCCGACGCCCATAGACGAACACAAACGCCCGGATCTCAGGCCCTTGATATCGGCCAGCGAAACCGTAGGCAAGCTACTGAAGCGCGGCAACATCGTCATCTACGAAAGCACCGTCTACCCCGGCTGCACCGAAGAAGACTGCGTCCCAATCCTGGAGGAAGAATCCGGATTGAAGTGTTCTTTTGATTATCCGGAAACCGCAAACCCGAAACCCGAAACCGCCGGCGAATTCGCCGTAGGCTATTCGCCGGAAAGAATAAACCCCGGCGACAAGGAACACCGTCTCCCAAGCATCAAGAAAGTCACCAGCGGCTCGACACCTGATGCCGCGGAGTTCATAGACGCCCTCTACCGGGGAATCATCACCGCCGGCACTCATAAGGCCCCAAGCATCAAGGTCGCCGAAGCGGCAAAAGTTATCGAAAACACCCAGCGCGACGTCAACATCGGCCTGATCAACGAACTGGCCATGCTGTTCGGCAGGCTGGGGCTGGACACCAGCGCGGTACTCGAAGCCGCCGGTACGAAGTGGAACTTCCTGCCGTTCCGCCCCGGCCTGGTCGGCGGCCACTGCATCGGCGTGGACCCGTACTACCTTACACACAAGGCGCAGCACATCGGCTTCCACCCCCAGATGATCCTGGCCGGCCGGCGCACCAACGACGGCATGGGCGCCTACGTCGCCGGAGAACTGATCAGGCTGATGGCGAAAAAAGGCGTCTACCGCCCCGGCGCAAGAGTGCTGGTGCTTGGCCTGACCTTCAAGGAAAACTGTCCCGATCTCAGAAACACAAGAGTCGTAGACGTTATCGCCGCCCTGAAGGACTACAACCTCCTAGTCGACGTCCACGACCCCTGGGCCGACGCCGACGAGGCAAAAGCCGAATACGGCCTGGAAATGACCGTCGAGCCCGAACACGCTTCTTACGACGCCGTAACCCTGGCTGTGGCCCACAACGAATTCCGAGACTTGGGAAACCCCGGAATCCGTCATTGGACCATCGAAAACGGCGTCGTCTACGATCTGAAGCACATCCTCCCGGATTCGATCACCGACGGCCGGTTGTAGCCTTTTCCGATTACCGACCACCGACTAACGTGACTTCCCAAGCCAGCCAACCAGCAATCTCTCAAAGATATGAAGAGGTGAAGGCCCAGCTACGCAGCGAGCCAAAGACGTGGCTAATCACCGGCTGCGCCGGCTTCATCGGGTCGAACCTGCTGGAAGCCCTGCTGAAGCTGGATCAAACGGTTGTAGGCCTGGATAATTTTTCCACCGGCTACCAACACAACCTGGACGAAGTAGCAGGGCTAGTCACGCCGGAGCAGTGGGCTCGATTCAATTTCATCGAGGGCGATATTCGCGATTTGGAAACATGCCAAAAGGCATGTGACGGCACCGATTATGTTCTCCACCAGGCGGCCCTCGGGTCGGTACCACGTTCGCTCGCAGACCCGATAGCTTCGAATCAGAGCAATATCGACGGATTCCTGAATATGCTGGTCGCGGCCCGCGATGCCAATGTGGCTAGCTTCACTTACGCGGCAAGCAGTTCCACTTACGGCGATCACCCGGCACTGCCAAAGGTCGAGGACCGAATCGGCATGCCTCTGAGCCCCTATGCAGTTACAAAGTACGTCAACGAACTTTACGCACACGTGTTCGCTCTGAACTATGGCTTTCGCGCGATCGGGCTGCGCTACTTTAACTGCTTCGGCCCGCGCCAGAACCGCAACGGCCCGTACGCTGCTGTAATTCCCAACTGGATTGCAGCGATGATCCAGGACGAGCGGGTCTATATCAACGGTGACGGCGAGACGAGCCGTGACTTTACGTTTATCAAGAATGCAGTTCAGGGCAATCTGCTGGCCGCCACCGCTGATGATGCTGCCAAGGCTGACGTCTACAACATGGCAGTCGGCGACCGCACGACTTTGAACGACCTGTTTGTCTGCATCCGTGACGCGTTGAGCGAATGCGGCACCACTTACGATTTCGAGCCGGTGCATCGTGAATTTCGCACCGGCGACGTGCGCCACTCGCTGGCCAACGTCTCCAAAGCCGCCGGTGCCTTGGGGTATGAGCCCACACACACCCTGCGACAGGGGTTGAAGGAGGCTACGCCTTGGTTCGTGAACGCGCTGGGTGGGTCGTGAGGCGAGACTGAAATGACCGAGACCTCGCCGCTGATTACGCTCTATGTGCCATCGCGCGACTATGGCCGCTTTCTTGGCCAGTGCCTGCGCAGCATCGCAGCGCAGACTATGCAGGACTGGGAGCTGATTATCTTCGACGACGGCGCCGAAGACGACACGCTGGAAGTGGCCTGCGACTTCCAGCGCGGACGCGAGGATCTCGTGCGCATCGTCGAGCACCGATCGGGGCAGGGACTGAGGGCTTGCGCGAATAAGGCGCTGGAATTGGCACGCGGCACCTACATCATGCGCGTCGACGCCGACGATTACCTCGATGAGAACGCGTTGCTGGTCCTGTCCAGCTATCTCGAGGCGCATCCTGAGGTCGGCCTCGTCTATCCGAATTGGATCTATGTATCCGAGCGGGGCGACGTACTCGGGCTGGAGACGCGTAAGAAGGTCGCTACCGAGGCCAAGGTGCTGGATCTGCCCGCGCATGGCGCATGCACGATGATACGCAAGCGGGTGCTGAAGGCAATCGGCGGTTACGACACGCGCTTCGAGTCGCAGGATGGCCACGAGCTGTGGATGAAGACGCTGCACCGCTTCGGCGTGGGCAACGTGCAGACGCCGCTGTTCTTCTACCGCAAGCACGACGCGTCGATGTCGTCCGATGCCGACCGGATGTTGGCTGGTCGGCGCGAAATAAAGAGTCGTATCGCTGGGGGCATGACCGGCCCCGTGGCACCGCGCATAGCCGCGATCCTCCCCGTCAAGAACACCTATTCTCATCTGCCCAACATAGCGCTGGAGCCGCTGGCCGGCCGGCCATTGATCGATTACGCGTTGGAGACCATCCGTGCTCTTGATGCCTTTGACGTCTGTCTGGTTTCGGCTGACGATGACGCGGTCGTGGCGCACTGCGAGCGCGCCGGCGGTGTGCTCACTCACCTGCGCGACCGACACCTGTCCGACCCCGACGTCCATCTGCCCGAGGTTATCGAGGAAGCTGTCGAGACACTGGAGCGACAGCACGATATTCATCCCGATATTGTCGTAATGCTCAACGTGCACTGCCCGCTCACTCGGTCGGAGCATATCCGCGAGGCGCTGGACACACTGATGGTCTACAACGTTGACCAGGTGCTGAGCACCTACGAGGATGAGGAACTGCATTTCCGGCACGGCCGGTCCGGCCTCGAGGCGTTGAATATCGGTGCGTTGCGCGGCCTCCGACTGGAGCGGGAGGCGCTGTTCGCATGGAACGGCGCGGTGCAGGTCATGTGGCGCGACGTGCTGCGCAGCGAATCGCTGTTTGCCGGGCGCATCGGCCACATCGTGATGTCCCGCAGCGAAAGCGTGCAGGCCAAGCATCCACCAGAACGGGAGCGGATCGCGCGACAGCTTGAACAGGCCCGAGGGAACACCGTCGAATGACCTTTGCGTCGAGCAGCACCGGTGATGACGCGCGCCAGCCGTGGCAGGGCCGTAACGGCCCCCTTATGATCGCCGAGATCGGCGGCAACCACGAAGGAGACTTCGATTATGCCCGCCGGCTCACCGACCTGGCCATCGAATCCGGCGCCGACTGCATCAAGTTCCAGATCTATACGGGCGATACTCTCGTCAGCCCGGTCGAATCACCCGACAGGAACGCGCATTTCCGTCGCTTCGAGCTGTCGCCCGAACAGCACGTCGCACTGGCGCGGCAGTGCCGGGAGGCCGGCGTAGGTTATGCGGCATCGGTGTGGGATCTCTCGGCGCTGGACTGGATCGATGAATACCTGGATTTCTACAAGATCGGATCCGGCGATCTAACGGCATATCCGGTGATCGCTGAGTTCGCGCGCCGCGGAAAGCCGATCGTGCTATCTACGGGTTTGTCGACGGCCGCCGAAGTCGTTGAAACCGTTGAATTCCTGCGCAAAGTCAACTCAGTCTACGCCGGTGATTCAAATCTCGCCGTACTGCAGTGCACGTCGATGTATCCGTGCGTGGAAGAAGATGTGCATCTTGCTGCTATGAATGAACTGGGCCGGCTGACCGGCGCTGCAATCGGCTATTCCGATCACACCTGCGGTACGCTTGCCCTACTGGCAGCCGCCGCCCGCGGCGCGCAAGTGCTCGAGTTCCACTTCACGGACGGGCGGGAAGGGAAGACATTTAGAGACCACAAAGTATCGCTGACGCGCGACGAGGTGCGCGAGTTTGCCTCCCGGGTGGCCAGAGTGCGGACGCTTCTTGGCAACGAGCACAAGGCACCGACGCGCTCCGAAGTCGAGAGTGGGCACGTCGAGAGTTTTCGCCGAGCGCTTTACTGCAATCGCGACCTCGCTGCGGGCGAACAGATCCGCGGTGAGGACTTGGTCGCGCTTAGGCCGAATCGAGGTGTGGATGCTCGCTCTCACGACGCGGTTGTTGGCCGCGTTGCCAAGTACGATACGGAAGCACTTTCAAGCCTCGCCCTCGATAATTTCTTGATAGAGGACGATGAGCAATAGGACTGACGTTGATGTCGCCCCCCCGCGATAAGAGCGTCCACTGGCTGTGGGCTCCACACGAAAGACTACTTTCGTCCTGGGCCCCGTTCCAAAGTGTGAGCATTGCAGATAGCTTCCGATTGGCAACGGTTGAGCCCGCTCAAGTGAATGCCTTCATCGAATTCGAAAATAGCGTAAGGTCAAGACGCGTCGGCGCACCGCTAATAGAGCATCTTCAGTGTTTTGGCCGTCATTTAGCCTTCGTTTATCTTTCTGGCCAAAAGGTGGTTGGCATTCAGCGTTTCCGCTTGTATCACGAATTCGATCCTGGCTATAGAACGCTGCTGAATGCCTATTTCCATATCGATCCGACATTCCAATCAAGGGGCCTGGGAGCTACCTTCCTGCGCGTGGCGACACGTTATTTCCAAGAGCAGGGCGGGGTCGATGCTGTAGCGTCGGAAGCATGGCCGGAGAATGAAGCTAGCGTACGTTCCACGCTCAATGCTGGATTTGAGCTTTCCCAACGCTTACCGAATGGCAAGAGCGTGTTCATGAAGCCGCTCGGCAAGGCCGGAACGTAGCCATTAATTGCCACAGATAACGCACATGAATCTTGCCCAGACGAATCTCCAGCTATACCTGCAGATGGCCAAAGCAGGGTACCTCGACGATGATCTTGTCCGTGCCAATGAAGCTTACTTCCTTGCGGCCGAATGCACGTCAAGGCTATTCCGTGGGTCGGGCAAGCCGTTCATCTCCCATCTCGTTGGTACTGCTAGTGCGCTGGTTTACGAGCAGCGTTCGATAGATGTAATTACGGCTGCGCTCCTGCATGCCGTGTATCAAGATCGAGTGCCGTTTGCGGGGGGTGCATCGCTTGATGCCCGCCGTCGCGTGATCAGGGCGCGTTTTGGAGACGCCTGTGAGGAGTTGGTCGACGGTTACCACGAGTTCGAGTTTGAGCGGCTAGATCAGTACGGCGGCTTAGCCCTTCAAGAACGCTCCGAGGTGGTTTTCATTCGGCTTGCTGACGAACTGGAAGATCTATACGACTACGGTTTGCTGATGCACGGTAAGGACGGCGAAGATGCGTCGGTTCGAGGCACAGCAGACTGGCGTCTGATCCAGAAGGCGCGCATTCTGCCCGAATTGCTTCGCGCCGCCCATGCTGTCGGTGCGGACAGCCTGGCCAATGCCATTCATTACTGGGCGGAGCGCAGCCGCAGTGTTTGCTGGCCCGCCGGCTTGCGAAGCGAACGCTACACCAGCTACGAACTCGAATGACTCACATTGACCTGAGGTCGGTAAAAGCTTGCCCATTGTGCGGGAGCCCTGAGGCGAATGACTATCCGCCCGCGCCGAGCAACCTCTATTCCGAGAAGCTGGCGGGGTTGTTGGGCATCGCCGAATCACGTCTTCTTGATACTGTCAGCAACGTGCAGTGCCAATCGTGCGACCTGATCTACAAGCGGCAGTGGTTTCAGCCCGAGACGCTGGGCGCGCTGTTCTCCGATTGCGTCCCCCTTCACCCCAAGGGCTGGGACGCTGTATCAGGGCGTTTTAGCGCTGACAACTTCCGACGCGAAGCTTTTCAATACAAAGAAGCACTCGACCAGCAAGACGAGGCCCTCATCGCGCGCTACCGCCGCGCATTGAGATCCATCATCGATTCTATGCGCGACCAGAGCGAATCTGCCCGCCTGGACCGGTTGCGAAAAGCTGTCGAGGAGGGCGATGTCGACTCGCTGCTCGCACAGCATGAATGGCTCACCGAGCAGATGGACGAAGCGGCGCCCTATTCGCGCTTTGCCGGGTTCTCTTCGCCGGATCTTTGGCGATATATGGAAGAGAGAGCCGGTTCCATTCACTTGTACGGGGAAGCGGGCTGCCCGCTATGGGGACTGCTGCGGCATGCTGACGAAAAAGACGTTACAGCCATTTTCGTTCAGCGTGACGAGCCGAATTACTGGGGGACCGGCTGCCGCGTTGATGGCCAAAGCTGCCGGAAGGCACTGCTGGGCCAAAGCGGAATCAGTGCCCGGCAATGGCACGACGCCTGGAACGCTCGTCTTGACGTATTCGGATTGTTCCAGTACCTCGATCACCTCGAGCAGCCGGATCAGTTCATTGCCGAGGCTGCTCAGCGGGCTCATGCATTGGCGATTATCCTTGACGATGTGAACGAGCCGCCGGCGGTCCAGCACTTTACCGGCTGGCCCGAAACCGCAATTGAAACGCTGGCGAAACGCCATGGCTTTCAAGTGCACTCGGATTTCGACGCCATACGCGCTTCCGGAAATCATCTCTATCTGCTTGTGCGCGACCAGAACACGAAGACGGCGTGATGGGAGCCAAGACAATTGAAGGCCTAGAGCAGACCGAAGCCGTCGGCAGGCCGATTCATGACCTGGCGCGCCGCTTGTGGCCCATCAACCGCAGCATCTCTGGTCCCGGCCTGCGCGAAACCCTGAACATCCTCCGCGAGCTGCTCCCGGCGATGCGCCTGATTGAAGTGCCCTCCGGCAGTCAGGTACTTGATTGGATCGTGCCGGACGAGTGGGAAAACAGCGAAGGTTGGCTGGAAGGTCCGGATGGAAAACGAATCATCGACCTCGCCGACAATAACCTGCACGTAGTCGGCTACTCCGAGGCCGTCGATCGCACGATGAGCCTGGAGGAGCTGCAGCCCCACCTGCACTCACTTCCCGACCAGCCGGACGCGATTCCCTACGTAACCTCGTACTACAACCGCACCTGGGGTTTCTGCTTGACCGAAAGCCAGCGGCGAGAGCTTCGGCCCGGCGAATATCATGCCCGCATCGAGGCACGTCATTTTGCGGGATCGATCACCGTGGGGGAGCTGATTATTTCTGGAGAAAGCGACCGCGAGGTGCTGCTATCGACCTACTGCTGCCACCCGTCGATGGCCAACAACGAGCTATCGGGGCCATGTTTGACCGCTTTCCTTGCGCAGTGGATTCAGGGGCTTGAAAACCGCCGTTACACATATCGAATTGTTTTTGTGCCCGAAATGATCGGTTCCATTGCCTATCTGCATCACAACATCGACGATATGAAAGCCAGGACGGTTGCCGGATTCAACATCACGTGCGTTGGCGACGAGCGCATCTGGTCCTATCTGCCGTCGCGTGCGGGGAACACATGGGCCGATCGTGTTGCCCGACACGTACTGACGCACTCGACTGATGGTTTCACCGAATACACCTGGCTCGATCGCGCCAGCGATGAGAGCAACTACTGCGCGCCAGGAGTCGATCTGCCCGTGGCCAGCATCATGCGTTCGAAATATGGCACCTATCCCGAGTACCACACATCGAAGGATGATCTCGAGCGCGTAGTCTCACCCCGCGGGCTCGGGGAGAGCCTTCAACTCTACCAAGGCGTGATCGAGGCCCTGGAGGCCGACTGCATCCCACGAACGAAAGTGCTGGGCGAACCTCAGCTCGCGCGGCGAGCGCTGTACCCCTCCATCAGCAAGAAAGGCAGTACCGAAGGCGTGCGGACCATGCTCGATCTGCTGTCGCTGGCCGACGGCCAGAACTCGCTGTTGGCCATTGCAGATTGTTGCCGCGTGCCGATCGGACACTTGGTGCCGATCGTGGATCAATTGGTTGATGCGGATTTGCTTGACCGGTTTCCATTGGAGCATGGGTGACCAGCGTGTGCTCAGAACGTTCCAGAGTCAAAAGCGTCGGAATCGTGATATTCGCGCGCATGAGTTCATCGAGGCTGCCAGGCAAGATGTTGATGCCTTTCGGCCAGGGATCGCTTCTGACCCGAGTCATTCGCCGCGCCACGACGCTTGAGGTGCCGGTCGTAGTCGCAACGTCCACATGCTGTGACGACGATCCGATCGTGCTTGAGGCCGAGTCGCGCGGCGTAGCCGTACATCGTGACGCGCTGAATGACGTGCTTGGCCGCGCGCGTTCCGCGGCCGAGGCTTTCGATTTCGATGCAATTGCTCGGTTGTGCGGTGACCGCCCGTTCTTCCCGCTTGACGACATGTCCCGAGCGCTGGATTGCGTTCGAAGAGCCGGCGGCCCCATACCGGATCTGGTGACCACGCATAGCCCTGTGCCGTGCCCGCCCGGCCTTACCACAGAAATTGTTTCGACTGCAGCACTAGCTCGTTCGAGTCGATTGGCTACTCGGACCGACCAGCGTGAGCACATGACGCGGTTCCTGTACGAAAACATGGAAGATTTTGAGTGCGTCGAACTTCCCACAAAAATGCACATTCTTTCTGACCAGCGTTTTGCAGTAGACACAGAGGCCGATTATCGCCGCCTGAGCAGCGTAGCTGCTAAAAAGCCTGACATTGCGCTTCCACCGCAAGCTGCCGCGGAGCTTCTACGGAAAATGAAACTCGGTTTTTCTGGATGAGTCGCCGCGTTGTCGTCGACCGCATGGACATCGTTGAGGCCGATCAGTTATGGGCCAATTCGCCCCATGCCACGGGATTTACTCGTCCAGCTTTACTCGCCCGGCTCTCGGATCGCGTCGAGTGGTGGGGTGCATGGCGGTCGCAGGATCTGGTCGCAGCATGGCCGGTCTGCTTCCCGTACGGTGACAACGCAGGGCGCCCGATTTTCGCCTATTACGTCGGACCGATGCTCGGAGGCGAAGCTTTTGGATTCAAATATCATCGATACTGGGCGATCCAGCAGCAAGCGTTGAAAGCGATGATTTCAACGTTTGTCCGGGAGTATCGTGATGTGGTGTTCTCCTTGCCTCCCGGATTTACGGATCTACGAGCCTTTCAGTGGAGCGAAGCCGGCGGCGAGAGTTTGTTCGAATACAAACTTCGCCATACTGCTCAGATCGACGCCTTGGACCGAAGCGATGAAGAACTGTTCCAGCAGATGGCACGCAATCGCAAGAGGGATATCGTCGCAATCGAGTCGAAACCGCCTACGCGGACTGACGACTGGTCCCTGGATGAGTTGCATGTACTGCACTATGAACCGATGCTTCGCCAAGGTGTGCCCTTCTCGCCTAATCGAGCTGAGGCGTTTACCCGGATTGTTTGTGCGGCGCGAGACGATTTCGGCCGGGTGCTTGCGTTTCGCGATCCGGAGAACGGCCGGCTGGCATCCGTAATCGTGATGATCTACGGTCGCGACGACGCCAACAACGTGCTTTGTGTGTCCGATGAGGCCTGGAGGTCGCTAGGGCTTACGGCATGGACAACTTACCAGGGCATTCAGGCAGCCCGCGCTGACGGACTGAGATTGTTCGATTTCAACGGCGCCAATAGTCCGAAGCGCGCCGCGGACAAGCACGCATATGGCGCCGAAACGACCGTTTATTTCAATTGCTCGTTGGGAAGCGCGATGGATGAAAAAGGGTAATTTGAAGCTCACGGCCGCATCGGCTGTAGTCCCAGTGGTAATCGTGTCCTTTCCGAAAGGGCTTGGTGGACCGCAGAAATGGCTTGAGGAAATATTGCCCGAGTTAATGCGGCGACCAGGTCTTTCGGTGGAGACTTGGTACCCTCGTGGGCCGTTTACGGGCCTCAGCGGCAAGGTCCGGCTGTACAGGCTAGTCAAGCGCCGGCTGGAGGGGCAAGCTCAAAAGGTTGTCTATTTATCACTGGATCTTGACTTTGCCGCGCAACTTTTGTTTTGCTTAAGGTTGATCGGCTTCAAACGAATCATTATCCATGCCCATGCAGGCCGGTTTACAGCCCGTTATAGGTTCCTCCTATGTCTGTATCGGTTCCTGGCTCGCCGTGCCGCGGCCTGGATAGCGGTTTCCGAGCAAGCCGGCGAGGCAATGTTTGGCAGGAGTTTTCGCTCGCGCGGCAAGATCATTCCCGCGAGTATTGATTTTGTGAGGTTGCTCGGATGCAGCAACACCGCTGACAGTGAAGAACGTGTTGTCATGCCCCGTCCCGAGCATGGACGACTCTTTGCATTCATCGGTCGGCTTTCGTTAGAGAAATGCGCTCACACAGCAATCGAAAGATTTGCGCGGCATTGCGATGACTTTTCAGATGATCGGCTAATCATCGTCGGCGATGGCCCGGAACGGGCGCGACTCGAACAGTTGGCAACGTGTCTGCTTCCCGCCGGCGCGTTTCGCTTCACCGGTGCAATCGAAAATATCGGCTGGCTGATGAGAAATGAAGTCGATTGCGTGTTGGTTCCCTCATTGTTCGAAGGGCAGTGCAGAGTGGTTGCGGAGGCGCAGTTTTTCGGCGCAACAGTGATTGCCAGCGATTCGGTGCCAGATATCGCTTTCCTTGACCCGACAACTGCCATTCGTATTCCTGTCTCCGAGCCAGAGCGCTGGCGTCAGGCCATGGCGGGTGTGCAGGTCAATTCATTCAACGCAGACATGTCCCGCGCGCGCCAGATGGAAAACAACGCGCCGATTGGGATGAGCCGGGTCATCGAGCGGTTCGAGTGCGTTGTTCGCCGGGTGGGTGGCCCGGCAGTCGCCCAGACCAGCGCGAGACACTAACCGGGGTTGCCGTCGGTGATGAATCTCTCGCACCGTTCGATCAGCGGTGGAACAAGTCGCTTGTACGTATCCGGATTTCGGGGCGAAAGGTAGGGCGTAATTTTCTTGTTCATTTCGAAATTGGCGCTGAAGCGGCCTGTCTTACTATCGAAACGCACCACGTTGAACAGCTCCAGCATACCGCCAAAGCGGCAGTTCGAGACCGGATCGCCCGCGAACGTGTCGACAAAAATAACAGGCGTTCCGAGCGCAAGGCATGGAAGCGCACAGTGGATGCGAGAGGTCACGACGAGTTCGGCAGTTGCATACTCTTTTAGAAGACGTCGCGCTTTGAGCATCTTTGACGGATTGTCAAGACCGTCGTTCCAGGGCTCTTGCGTGCGTTGGCGAGAACATCTCCGAAATATGTGGCTGAGCAACCGCGAGCGATGCCACTGGCGTTTTCCGGTTTTGAAGAGCCAGCCGTGCTGAATGGAACGGAGAAACAGGCGCCAGTCGCGCAGATAGGTCGGCAGGTGCGGATAGCGATAAAACAAGTCAACCTCATAGACTCCGTCACGCTCTACAGACTCTGGTTCACGCAACCAGTCAAGCGTCAAGGTCAGACAGCCAGAGAAATATGCATCCACACCATGCGAGCGAAGAAAATTTACAGTTCCAAGATCCCTGCAACCGATAGGCTCATGCCTCTTGAGATATGCGATGCTTTGAGGCGAGGAAAAGTCCTTTTTGGCAAGCTCGTTAATGTGAAAAGAAACAAACAACGGCGTGATTGCCGGGGCGGGGACCCAGTCAGCGCTGTTGTGAACGAACCATCCGTTCATGATGAGCTTGACGGGGGGGCCGTCGTAGTATGCGAGCTCCTCGCGATTCAGGTGAAAGTCCACACGCGGAAGAAATCGCGATGCAGCGATGCTCTGTACATGGTCGCCGAGGTTGTAGGTGTTTCGCCCTTCGATGTAAGAAAGAACTGCGTATTTCATGAGTGGTCGTCTTTTGATATCAGGGGGTATCTGCTTGCGGCCCATGGCAATGCTTAAACGCTTGGTTCCGGGTGACTGCGCACTTTTTGCAGTGCGGGTTCTGAAATGAATCATAGAAGCAATGAGGCAATCTTTCAACCTGCTGAGAGGCGTTTCTCGCGCAAACGCAGGATTCTTCTTTGGGCGGCAGGTGTGGCACCCGGGTTCGAAGATGAACTCGAGCGGCATGACTACGAAATCGGACTCCAGATCACCTATGATGAGAACGTCAAAGGCGCCGTTTCACACTGGCAGTTTCACACCGGAAATGTCCAAGGCGCTGGATCCGCTCCCAAGCAAAAGCCTGTCGCACTCTCGCGGTCATTCTTTGAAACTTATCATCGATGTATTTCTCGGCTGCAGTTTTCTCCCATGCTGCATACGCCGATCTGCCAGGCGCCCGGCGCGATTCGTGCCGACAATGTCGATGATTGGATGCAACTCCACGTGTCGACTGCCAATGCAGTTCTGGATAATGCGAATCCGGATGAAATCTGGTTCCATACACCACCACATGTCGGTATCGACAATGTGCTGGCCGAAGTCGCGCGGGGTCGGGATATTCCAGTAATCATATGCACGAGTCTGCCAGTATTTGGTAAGTTCGATTATCACTTCCAAGGGGAGATCCAGATTCCTCGGCTTGCCGATGGCTGGGCGAAGACCGAGTTCGATGATTTTTCCCCGGATCTTTTCTATATGGCAAACGTTATCAGTGGCCAGCTTCGTGAGCCGGCGCCTTCGTGGTTATCCTTGGTCCGGAGTCGGTCGCTGGCGCATTTGGTAGACGCTGTCTATCGAGGCGCGTTGAAGCGGGACTGGGCGCTACCAATGGCGGTAATGGACGCCATTTTTGAGCGGGATCGTTCGCTGGCCTTATGGCGTTATTCGCGGCGTCGCCGACTGCGAAAGAACCGGAGACGACTCAAGACGGCCCGGATCGATGAGCTCAGGGCGCCGTTTGTCTATTTTTCCTTGCACTACGAACCGGAAGCAATCGTCTCCTCGGTTCCGTATCCTTTTTGCAACCAGGTCAACGCGATGGAGGCGTTGCTGGCCATCGCGCCATCGGATTGGATTGTCGCAGTAAAGGAAAACCCCAAGCAACGCTTGATGTTTCGCGACGATGCATTCTTTGAGCGAATCAAGGCCAATCCGCGACTCGTGTGGCTTAGCCCTGAAACAGAAAGCAGCGAAGCGGTTCGAAACGCACGTGCCACCGCCAGTCTCGCTGGGACGGCCGGATACGAGTCCTTGCTGGCCGGCAGGCCGTGCATCTATTTCGGAAATGCATGGTACCGGCACCTGCCCGGCGCCTTTGCATACGATCCGGGCCTCGATCTGCAGGCCATCTGTCAGCAGCGTATCGACAAGCAGGCAGTCTCGGAGTGCGTCAATCAATTTTTTTCGACGAGACCGGATGGAATGATGCACCCGCGGAATCGGAATCTCGCACCAGCCGATGTCGATCTCAACGAGGTGGCACGGCAGACCGCGCGATCAATGACTCGGATCAGTAGGCATGGCATTGAACACCGTTAGAAATGCCAACCAAAATGATTATGGAGACCGACACGACTGGTCGCCGGCAGTCTTGATAGTATTGAATCATAGCCTGGATCGAATACCGACATTCATCGCCGAGAGCTTGCTTGCGGTCCGTGGACAGGGTGTCCGGATCATCATTCCCATGGACTGGCGTTATTTGCGGTCGGAGACCGCTGAAATCCGTCGTCTCGCTGATGCAGGCGCAGTTTTCCTGCCGGTGGATTTTGGCAGCGATCTCGCCGCACTCGTTCGCGGCATGAAAAGACTGATCGGCGCTGGCTTTCGTCAACCTTTCCGTGTCGCGCGAAGTCTGGTGCGCGCACGACGTGTGCTTGCCGGCACGCGCAAGGGACTGTTCAAGCATCTCCCACTAATTACACTTCTCCGATATAGCGCACTTTGGCCAGTCCACATAGATATGGTCCACTACCAGTGGATTGAACGAGCGGAAAGTCACTTATGGCTTAAGCCCGTGTTTGGGTGTCCTGCTGTAGCCAGTCTGCGTGGGGCGGATGTGGCCATGAAGCCGCGGCAGGAATCGACTGGTTCCAGTAGGCGTGAGGCGCTGCAAAGAACCATGGAAAAAATCGAGGGTATACATGCGGTCACCGTCCACATACTGAACGCCTTCACGGCATTGGGTCTCGGTGCTCCAGTTCAGCGGGTCATTCGAACTACCGTGCCTGATAAAGCTCGAGAAATCGGTGTTGAATCAAGTGGGCGGCGGCGATTTCGCGTGCTCCTTGTCGCTTCGCTTACCTGGTATAAGGGCCATGTTGACGCTCTCCAGGCGGTTCACATTCTCATGGAGCAGCAGCGAGATCTTGAATTGATGCTTGTCGGCGCCGGGCCGGAACACAATGCGTTAACATGGCGCGCCCATTGCCTTGGGCTTTCGGGGCGGGTGATGTTCGTCGGACACGCTGCTTCTGACGATGTATATCGCTATATGAAGGAATCTGACGTCTTACTGCATCCGGCCCTGGTCGAAGGCTTTCCGAATTCGGTCGCCGAGGCAATGCGGTGGGGGCTGCCGGTCGTCTGCGCGGAGTCCGGCGGAATTGCTGAAGTCATGGAAGACCACGTCCATGGATTGGTCGTCCCTGTGTGCAATCCGTATGCCCTGGCCGGGGCCATTGCCGAGTTGATGGATGACCGATCGATGCGAGTGCGATTGTCAGGCAATGCACGAAAGCGCGCCGCAGACGTTTTTGGGGCAGAATTACACGGTAATAGCTTCAGCGACTTGTATCGTAGTGTCTATCGACTGGGACAAAGGCGGGCGACCGGCTAACTTTTCAAATGAACTCGTGGGATACCCAGGCTTCTTGTGATTTGCGGTCGACTGTTTATGAAGAACCACCGCAGCTTGTATTCCTGACCTACATCGCTCGGTCGGGATCCACATTTCTTGCCCACCAACTCGATAGTCTGCGCGATGTCAACGTGTCGCTCGAAGCAGCCTTGCCAGACGGTTTTGTGCGGCCGGAATTCGAGATCTCAAATGTGTCGGCACTGGATGGGTTGATCGACGCCCTCTACGGTCGCCGGGGCCTCTTCAGCGACTCTGTCGATGCCCAAATGGCAAAGTTCCGTTATTGGGGAATTGACGAGAACGTATTGCGATCACGGCTTATGGCTGAGGAATGGCCGGTATCGTTTCCGAGATTACTCCGAGTTGCTCTCGATCTGCATTTTGTGGGCCGTCCCGCCCCAATGTCAGTCTACAAAATGGGGAGCTGTCTGGGGAAATGGGACACCTTGCACGCATTGTTCCCGGAAGCAAAAGTTTTATTTATAAAGCGTGACCCAAGAGCCATCTATGCCTCGCAGAAGCGTGCCAAAGCAAGTACGACGGGAAAGTCGATGGCTGGCTGCGTAGAGAACTTTAGCCAGGGATACCGGCAGATAATGAATGCTGAACGGCGTGTGGCTGGCGAGGAATGGTTCCATCACTTGCGGTACGAAGATCTCGTGAACGATACACACGGGGAGTTGGCCCGGATTGCGAAGTTCCTTGGTATATCGCTGGAAAGACACGATAGTGTAACGGACTATTTCAGCCGCATTCCTCAATCTCAAAGACACCTGCATCCACTCGTCGCGAGAGCGCCTGTTCACCAGAGAGTGACTCGATGGAGGGGAGAGCTTCCCATGCGAGAGGTAAAGCGAATAGAGATTGTTGCGTATGACTCGATGCGAGAAGACGGCTACAGATTCCAATACCCTGTTTACACAGTTATTTACACTATCGCGCGTCCCGTCGGGCGTGCGTTTCGACTGGGTTCAAGACGGATGCGACGATTGTGCCTGCTAGCTGGAACGTGGCTAATAGCTTGGTCGCGCCGTATCTTTACACGGTGACTTTCACTAGAGGGGTCCGGCATAGGTGTTTTGGATTTGTCACAAATCAGTCGAATTCCTCGCGATTCGTGCCCGATCCGGCGACGGTAATGGATTCGCTGCCAGAGGAGCGCTGTTACGAGTGGCAGGTGAATTTGCTGATAATGTGGCACCAAAGTTGGCTGTGGACGTCCAGGCTTTGATTGAAAATGGGTTTGAATGCATCTGTTGATCACCGAGCCCGCGCCCGGCGGGCACCACTTGAGCGCCTATTCGCGTTACCTGATCAGGGAAGCGTGTCGACGAGGGTGGTTACCGGTCCTGGTGACCTCCCCGCAGGCGCAGGGGCATCGCGCGCTCGAGATGCTTGTGGATGAATTCGGTGACCGGCTGGGCGTGTTGGAGGGTCCGCCGGTTTCCCTTGAACAGGTCGAAGGCGTTTGGGGCCTGGTCGCAAGACAGTTGAGATTCTTCGGCTGGCATAAAAAGGCCGTTGCTCAGGCCCGAAAGTTCACCGCCCTCGATGTGGTCATGGTCATGTCTTTCGACTCGATTGATCGTGTAGCGGCTCTTGTCGGCCCTCCGACCGGCAGCCTTCCTGCCGCGTGTCTGTCGGTAGGGGTTCGCTATCACTGGCCTGGATTCGGACTGGCCGCGAAGAGAAGACGCGACTTTGTCGACCGCAAGCTCTTCGAGCGAGCAATCTCGGCTACCCAACTGAAGGCTTTGTTCGTGATCGATGAGCTTTACGCAGAATATGCTTCCCGCGCTGGGGGAGACCTTGCCGCGAAAGTGGCCCTGGTGCCCGACCCCGGCGAGGTGACAAATTTGACTAACAAGGCGGCGAGCAGGGAATCACTGGGTATCGCGCAGGATGCGCTGGTTATCCTCGTCTACGGGGGGATTAGCGAACGCAAGGGAATCGAATTGCTGATCCAGGCGGTGGCTGACATCGATGTATCCAGGAAGATCGTGATCCTGCTCGCCGGTGAATGCGGCGAAGATGCGCACGGGATTCTGGGGCGCGAGAGTTCTCGCGCACTTGTCGCACGGGGCGGCTTGCGAGTGCGGGACTTCTTTCACGATCGCCAGCAGGAAGGCGAGGTATTCAGCGCAGCTGATTTTGTCTGGGTAGCGTATTCTCCTCGGTTTTTGAAGCGTAGCGCAGTGATGTCCCAAGCAGCGCAAGCCGGTCTTCCATGCATCGCGACGGCAGGGGGCCTGATCGCCCGCATCGTGACCGCGCACGGGCTCGGGCCGGTTCTTTCCGGCCACGACAAACAGGAATTGATCGAACTGCTTTACAAACTTGCCTCGGATGCTGAATTGCTCGGTTATTGGTCGGAAAATGCCCGCGCCTACGGCCAGGCGTGTAGCGGAGAGGTCTTTGGCGCAGCTGTCTGCGATCGCTTGGCGTTGATTCACTCCCACGCGTCATGATTCTCGGGGTGTTTCTTACCAATCATGTCCCGCGGTGGGTAGCATGACTGGTGTCGATCGTACCCCCGACAACCCGGCCATGGACGAGTCCATGTTCTCGGCGTTGCAGAGAATTCTTGGCCACATCTCGTCGAAGCGTCGCCGCCAGTTCTGGTTCATTGCGCTCTTGATGCTTGCAGGTGCGGTCGCGGAGCTGGTAACCATCAGTGCGATCGTGCCATTTCTGGCGCTTATCAGTGCCCCGGAGCGAGCGTCGGACTATCCCTGGCTGGGAGAGCTAGCCGAAAACACGAGTCTTGCGGGCGGCGGCGACACGACTCTTTTGGCAACGATCGCATTCATGCTGCTGGTCATTATTGCAGCCACGATTCGCCTGGTGCTTGCACGGGCAAACCTGCGATTTTCTTTTGCGATCGGCCGGGACCTGGGGCGTGAGGTCTACCGGCGGATTCTGTATCAGCCGTTTCGATATCACACCCGTCGAAATTCGAGTGATGTGCTGGCGGCGGTCAACAAGGCACAGGCGGTTGCCAACGGCGCGGTGATGCCCGTCATTCAGGGCTTTTCCGCATTCCTCATCGGGATCGGGATTCTGGCCGCACTGCTGGTGATCAACGCCACTATCGCGCTCTCGGTGGGCGTATTCCTGGTTGGCGTATATCTACTTGCCAACAGGGCCGTCCAGGTTCGTCTGGTTCGTAACGGGCGGATAATTGCGAAGGCCCATGCCCAGCGCGTCAAGGCTATCCAGGAAGGCACAGGCGGGATTCGCGACGTGATTCTGGAAGGGGCGCAGGCTGAATTTCTGGAACATTTCAGTGAGGTGGAAATGCATTTCCGGAATGCGCAGGCGAGTAATGGCTTCATGAGTCAGTCGCCCCGGTTCGTGATTGAGGCAGTCGGCATACTGGTCATTGCGGGGCTCGCCTTCGGCCTGGCCCGAGGCGGGGGTGGGCTTGCGGAGTCGATTCCTCTCCTCGGCGCGCTCGCACTGGGGGCACAACGCCTGCTTCCTCAAGGTCAGCAGATCTACGGCGCCTTCAGCAGCATACACGGCTCGCGGAAGATGCTTGCCGACCTGCTGGAATTCCTGGAACTGCCTGAAGCGCCGTCGCTCGAGCCCGCCACGGCCGCGCTGAGCTTCGACAGCCGGATCGAAATGCGGGGGGTCTGCTATCGGCACAGCGATACGGGGCCCTGGAACCTGGATTCGGTGAATCTTTCGATCGAAAAGGGCGAAAAAGTGGTCGTTCTTGGCGAAACCGGCGCCGGAAAGAGCACGCTTGCAGACCTGCTGATGGGGCTTCTCGAACCGTGCGAGGGCGAGATACTTGTCGACGGCTTGCCGCTGGGACCGACAAGAACAAGGGCCTGGCAGAAGAACATTTCCCATGTCCCCCAGCACGTGTTTCTTCTCGATGCATCGATCGAGCGCAATATCAGTTTCGGCGCAGGCACAGTGGACACGAATCGCCTGCGGCGTGCTGCCAGGCAGGCGGAAATTGCGGACATGATCGAATCGCTGCCGGAAGGCTACGACTCCCGCGTCGGCGAGCGGGGCGCAATGCTGTCGGGTGGTGAAAGACAGCGCCTGGGCATTGCGCGAGCGCTGTACAAGAAGGCGCAAGTATTGGTCCTGGATGAGCCCACAAGCGCAATCGACAATGAAACGGCGCAGCGCATTCTCTCGAATGTCGAACGCGACGAGCCTGAACTGACGATTTTCATGATCACACACAATCCCGACGCCGCCGCGTCGTTCTCTCGCCGGCTCGAGGTCCGGGACGGCAGGGTGTTCGAGCTCGGGAGGAGCGGGTAGGGGCAGGATGGTCGTTTCGTCGTTTTGTCGCTTCGTCGCTTCGTCGCTTCGAAACGACCAAACGACCAAACGACCAAACGACCAACCGGCAGCCTTTAAGAAACGACCAAACGACACTGCTTCGTGTACACTAATAAGTGCACACATTTGGAAATAGTCATGCAATTCAGCATCCGCGAAGCCAGGCAAAAGCTCAGCCATCTACTCAAGGCCGTCGAACAGGGCGAAGAGGTTGAAATCACACGGCGCGGCCGCGTAGTGGCTCGGCTCACGCGCCCGGAGTCGCCAGAGAAGGAGCAAACAGCGCGCGCAGCCGAGCGCCGGGCGCTCCGCGCCCAGCTCCCGGCGGCCAGAACCAGTTCGGTAGATCTGATTCGCGAACAGCGCGACGAGCGTGGCTGATCAATTTGCCTATTTCGACACCAGCGTGATTGCGCCGCTCTATCGGCCCGAAGCCTTGACGGAGGCGGCCGAAGCGCTCCAGCAGCAATATCGGCCTGTGATCAGTTTGCTGACCGAGGTCGAATTGGCATCTACCATCGCGCGGTGGGTGCGCATGCAGGAGCTGATCGATGAACATGCGTCGCTTGCCGGAAGAACATTTGCAGACGATCTCCGGCTGAATGTATTCGAGCGTGCCGACCTCGAAGACCGCCACTACTGGCAAGCGCGAACATGGTTGCAGAAAAGAACCACCAACCTGCGAACGCTCGACGCGCTCCATCTGGCCATTGCAGCTGAAAACGACTGGCCCATCATTACCGCGGACAAGCGGCTCCATCAAGCCGCGGAGAGCCTCGGTTGTGCGTCGCAGTTGGTCGACGGGGGGTGATGGTCGGTTTGTCGTTTGGTCGTTTGGTCGTTTTGTCGCTTCGTCGTTTTGTCTTTTTGTCGCTTGGTGAAGGGGCATGACGTCGATTCGCAAGTTTGAAGATTTGCAGGCCTGGCAGAGAGCTCAGGAGTTGGTGAAGGCCGTCTATGGGCTCTGTACCGAGACGGCGCTGGGGCGGGGTTTCGGGGCTGTGCGACCAAATTCAGCGCTCGACAGTGTCGGTCATGGCCAACATCGCCGAAGGCGAGGCCCTTGACCTGGCTTCTGACGCGCCAGAAACCTAACCCGGAGCCCGGAGCCCGGAAATCGTCGATTCCAACCAGCCAAAAAGCAAACCAGTGGACGAGTCAAAAGGGGTCTTTGACCCATTCAGCCGTTGACCATTTTTCTTTATCCCGTTACACTCCGCGCCCGTTCAGCCAATGAACGCATGCCAGACAATACTCAATAAAAACAGGTATATGGGGCCGACACCCATTGGCGGTAGCGTGTCCAAAGCCCAGGCAGCGCCCCAAGGCTAATCGCTTTGTCTCTTCGTCGCCTGTTCATTTCGAAACGACAAAAAGACCCAACGAAGGCCCACGGGCCCGACCCTCTAGGCTGAGAAGTTTATGAACCTAACAATAATCGGCACCGGCTACGTTGGCCTGGTCACCGGCACATGCTTTGCTCAGATGGGCAATAACGTCTTGTGTCTGGATATCGACGAAGAGAAAGTCGCAATGCTCAACCCCGGCGGCATTCCCATTCACGAACCGGGGCTCGAGCCTTTGGTCAAGGAGAATCGAGCCGCCGGGCGACTGGTCTTTACTACTGACGTCGAGGAATCTGTGCACCACGGCGAGGTGCAGTTCATCGCCGTTGGCACGCCGCCAAACGGTGACGGGTCGGCTGATCTTGAAAATGCCATCGTCGCGGCCCGCAATATCGCTCGGTACATGCGCGAGCCAAAGATCGTCGTCAACAAGTCCACCGTGCCCGTGGGTACCGCCAATCGCGTCCACCGAACTATCGCCCGCGAACTTGAGCAACGCGGTGAGTCAATCCACTTCGCTGTTGTCTCCAATCCCGAATTCCTCAAAGAAGGTGCTGCCGTAGCTGACTTCATGCGTCCCGATCGCGTAATCATCGGCGCAGAAGATTCGGATGCCATCAAGAAGATGCGCATGCTCTACGAACCATTGAACCGCAACCATGAAAAACTCATGGTCATGGATACTCGTTCGGCTGAATTTACCAAGTATGCCGCAAACGCCATGCTTGCGACTCGTATCAGCTTCATGAATGAGTTGGCAAGCCTCAGCGATGAACTGGAAGTGGATATAGAAAACGTGCGTCGCGGGATCGGCTCCGATCCACGCATTGGGTACGACTTTCTTTATCCCGGCGCCGGGTACGGTGGCTCCTGTTTTCCGAAGGACGTGAAGGCGCTCATCCATACCGCACGAAACACGCGCAAAGGGGGGCTGCGCATTCTTGAGGCGGTCGAAGCGGTCAACGCCCAGCAAAAACAGGTACTGTTCGGCAAGATCGCCATGCGATTCGGTGATGATCTGTCTGGTCGTCACTTCGCCGTCTGGGGTCTGGCATTCAAGCCAAACACGGATGACATGCGCGAAGCCGCCAGCATCCCGCTCGTCAACAGCCTGCTCGACGCCGGCGCCACCGTCACAGTCTACGACCCAGTGGCCATGGAAGAGGCCCGCAAGGAATTCGGTGAACGGGATGGACTGACCTATGCCGAAAGCGTCATGGGCGCGCTGACCAAAGCTGACGCCCTGATCGTAGTGACCGAATGGAGCCAGTTTAAGTCGCCCGACTTCGAGAAAATTAAGGCGAGTCTTACGCAACCGGTTATTTTCGATGGACGAAATCTGTACAGCCCGGCGCAGATGGCCGACTTGGGTATAGAGCATCTTGCGATCGGACGAAGGTAGATAAGCTTCCGGAACCCGGAACTAGGTATTTTCTAGTCCCAAAAGATTTTTTTAGGGGGGTATAGCATGACAACTGTTCGAAAAGCCGTTTTTCCCGTAGCGGGTCTCGGGACGCGATTCCTTCCGGCCACCAAGGCCATGCCGAAGGAGCTTCTTCCCATCATCGACAAGCCGATCATCCAGTATGCGGTCGACGAGGCCATCGCTGCCGGCATCACAGATCTTATTTTTGTGACGGGACGCACGAAGCGGGCTATCGAGGATCACTTCGATGGCAATCCCGAACTCGAGCGGGAATTGCGCGAGAAGGGAAAGGATGACCTCGCAGCGACCATCCGCGGGATCGTGCCGGATCACGTAAATTGCATCTTCATCCGCCAGCCAGCGGCCCTGGGCCTCGGACACGCTGTTCTCTGCGCCGCCCCCGTGATCGGTCGCGAGCCCTTCGCGGTTCTGCTGGCAGATGATGTCGTCAAAGGGAGCACATCCCCCACAGAGGAACTCGTAGCCGGTTTCGAGCGGACGGGTTGCACCCAGCTTTCCGTGATGGAGGTCGAGGGAACCGAGGTGTCGAAATACGGCATCGTCGTACCCGGCGAGGGGTTTCATGCTGTGGCGGGGCTCGTCGAGAAACCGAAGCTGGAAGATGCTCCCTCGCGGCTCGCCTCGATTGGTCGCTATGTTCTAGAGCCGGAGATCCTGGATATCTTGACCGAAACGCCGCCCGGTGCAGGCGGCGAGATCCAGTTGGCAGACGCCGTCAACCGGCGGGCGTTAGAAGGTCGCGTGGCCGCCGTCCCGCTCTCCGGTACGCGCTACGACTGCGGCTCGAAGTTTGGCTATCTCGAGGCCATCGTCGATTTCGCCCTCGACCACGAAGAGTATGGGACAGCGTTCGGGGACCTGATCCGGGTGCGAGCGCGACGCAATGCAGCGTGAAAGGGGCGCGCCGGGTCGGCTAACCGGGAAAGCGACGATCCTAACCAACCAGCGAACTACTCAATATACATGTGCGGCCTGAACCTCATCTACGCCTACCACGCCGTCGCGCCCGCGCCATCCGAGCGCGAGCTGCTGACGACGCGTGACCACATGCGCGCGCGTGGACCCGACGATGAAGGCGCCTGGTTCAGCGCCGACGGCCACTGCGCGCTTGCCCATCGCCGCCTGGCGATCATCGATCTGGACCACCGCGCCGCCCAGCCCATGAAGAGTCGCTGCGGACGATTCGTGATCGTCTTCAACGGCGAAATCTACAATTACCGCCAGCTTCGCCAGGAACTGCTCCAGGCCGGTGTCAATCTGCGTACCGAGTCCGATACCGAGGTTCTGCTCGAACTGTTCGCGCGTGACGGCGAGGCGGCCTTGTCCAGGCTGGTCGGCATGTTCGCATTCGCCATTCGCGACGAGCGCGAGAAGACCGTCTGGCTGGCGCGCGATAGCTATGGCATCAAGCCGCTGTACTATGCCGACGACGGCTGGACGGTGCGGGCCGCCAGCCAGGTCAAGGCGCTGGTTGCCGGCGGTGCGATCAGCGCCGATCCGGAGCCGGCCGGACTGGTCGGCTTCTATCTCTGGGGCAGCGTGCCGGAGCCGTTCACGCTGTACCAGGAGATCCGTGCCGTTCCGCCCGGTCATGTCGTGCGCGTCGGAGAGCTCGGCGCCGAGCAGCCACGCCCGTTTCTGGATCTGCCGTCACTGTATCGCACCGATGCGTCAAGACAGCCTGATGTTGAAGCAGTACGCGGCGCGGTGCTCGAGTCGGTACGTAGGCACCTGGTCGCGGACGTGCCCGTGGGGCTTTTCCTGTCGGCCGGCATCGACTCGTCGGCGTTGCTGGCTGCAATGCATGCCATCGATCCGGAACGCGTCACCACGGCCGTGACGCTGGGGTTCTCGGAATACGAAGGCACCGCCGGCGACGAAGTGCCGCTGGCGCGTGGAATCGCCGCCCGCTACGGCACCGATCATCGGGTAAGAACGGTCCATGCCGAGGAGTTTCACCAGGACCTGCCCCGCATCCTGGAAGCCATGGACCAGCCGTCGATCGACGGCATCAATACCTGGTTCGTGTCCAAGGCCGCGCACGAAGCCGGGCTGAAGGTGGTGTTATCCGGTGTCGGCGGCGACGAGCTTTTCGCCGGCTATCCATCGTTCCGCGACGTGCCCAGCTGGCGCGCCCGACTGATGGTGCCTGCCCGCATTCCCGGGGCAGGGCGTGCCTGGCAGGCCGTTATGACCACGCTAGGGCCAAAACTCCGCGCCAATCCTAAGCTGGCGGGCTTGTTGCGCCATGGCGGCACCTGGGCCGGCGCGTACATGCTGCGTCGCGGCCTGTTCCTGCCGCACGAGCTGAAAGCGCTGCTCGACCCGCAGCTGCTGGAGCGCGGCCTGGAACGCCTGAACGCACAGGGCGCCATGCGCTCGCTGACCCGGAGCGCGCCCAAAAATCCGGTCGCGCGCGTCTCGCTGCTCGAAAGCGCACTGTATATGCGTAATCAGCTGCTGCGCGACGCCGACTGGGCCTCGATGGCGCACTCGCTGGAATTGCGAACGCCGCTGGTGGACGTCGAACTGCTGCGCGCCGTCGCGCCGATGCAGCACGCGCTCACCGGAAAGGACATTCTCGCCGATGCCATGGACCTGGAACCCCAAGTTCGAAATCGCCCAAAGACCGGATTCACAACCCCGGTCGGGCGCTGGATTGAAGCGGAAGAGTCACGAGGGCATGCCGGAGAACCATGGGCGCGGGGCTGGGCCAGGTGGGTATTGCCACCGGGTGGGAATTCGCAGGTATCCTGCGGACCGGCATCTCAGCCTTAAAGATGGAAAAGTAACAGTGAGAAAACTCCTGGCGCGATCTTACCTGCTGTCGACCGTGGCCGCATCCTTACGGCGGGTGAATGCGCGCCGAAGTCTTCACAAGCTGATAAAGGCCAATAAACTGGAGTTTTACGGAGGTGGCGATGCGACGATCCAGGAGATTCGAGCTCGCCATCTGTTTGAAATTGCAGCGAGATCCACCGGGTGGTGCCCGTCCTCGATCTACCCGATAGGAGGTGCTTCTGGAGCCTTGCTTTCCTACATTCTGCTCCGAGTCCTAGAGGAGTTCCCATTCACGAACGCACTTGAGCTCGGAGCCGGTCATTCGACAAGAATGCTTGATGCATGGTCGAAGGAAAAAGGTACATTCGCATGTACGTTGGAGCATGACGAAGCTTGGGCGTCGAGAATGTCGAGTCTTTGCGTCTCGGAAAACAGCAGGATTCTATACAGGCCGTTAGAAGATGTGCATCTGGAGGGTCGTCATTGTCGGTGGTACTCCAAGGCGAAAGCCGAACTGGACGGGAAAAAGCATGATCTCTTAATCGTTGATGGGCCCGTAGGTACAAAACGATTCTCCCGGATTGGGGTATCGAGCATAATTCCAGAAGTTCTTTCTACCGACTGGCTGATCATATGGGACGATATCGATCGCCCGGGCGATCTGGAGTCCTTCGCGCTTGTAATCAGGCTATTGAGAGAGCGCGGGATCGAGCACAACAACCTCATTCTTGAAGGTGATGGAAGAGTAGGATTGATTTTTACCGATAAATTTTCAGGGGTCCGGCACCTTTGGTAGCCGCAGATCGTCTCCAGATGAAAATTCTCGCCCTCGTCACAGACGCGTTCGGAGGCCCGGGCGGCATCGCCGCCTACAACAGGCATTTCCTGACCGCGTTGGCCGAGCAGGGGCATGAAGTGCTCGTCTTGCCCCGATATGGCGAGGCAGCAGCACTCCCGGCGGGCCTGACCCAGGCCCAGGCCCGAAATGGCCGCCTGTTCTATGTTTATTCGCTTTTGCGCCAGCTTTTGCGCGACCGAAGCTTCGACCTCGTCTGGTGCGGACACATCGGCATGGCGGCGCTTGCCGCCAGGGTTGCTGCTGTGGTCGGTTGCCCCTGGTGGCTCCAGATTCACGGCATCGATGC
>MDTG01234203.1_pt1 | contig 38172 bp, 29 predicted proteins | sample 811421 | NCBI WGS metagenome assembly MDTG01 (sample SAMN05326645, study PRJNA326480) | marine metagenome | isolation source: seawater | place: Pacific Ocean: South East | collected 2011
AATTCTCGCGCGCAAGAAAAGCTTCTGGTTCCTCTCCTTCGGGGCGGCAATGTCGTCCATGCTGGGCTACGGTATCGCTTTCTGGCTGCCGAGCCTCCTGATCCGCAGCTTCGGCTTTGACCTTGTGCAGGCATCGCAGTTCTTCGGCGCGGTCCTGCTCATCGGCGGTGTGGTCGGCGTGATGGCAGGGGGGCTGCTGGCAGACCGCCTGGGCGGGCGTGACCGGGCCTATTACGCATGGCTTCCGGGGCTGGCCTTCTTCCTGGGTGCACCGCTGTTTGCAGCGGGCATCACCAGCAGCGACTGGAAACTGGCCTTTATCCTGTTTCTGTTGCCGCAGGCGCTGGCCTACATCTGGCTCGGCCCGGTTCTCTCCGCCGTACAGCATCTTGTCGTGCCCGCCGCCCGCTCGACGGCATCGGCGCTGTTTCTGCTCATCAATAACCTGATCGGCCTTGGCGGCGGCATCTACGCGTTGGGGGCGCTGTCGGATTTCCTGACTCCGATCTACGCCGAGGAGGCACTGCGCTATTCCATGCTCTATGCGCTTGGCCTTTATGGCATTGCGGCCTTGCTAATGACTTTCGCGGGGCCGGCCCTGCGCAAGGATTGGGTCGCCGAATAGCGGCTCAACAACTGCCTTACGGCATTTGTAATCTACCTAACGCAATTGTCATTCAGATCACGCGCTGGATTATAATACCGCTCCCCGCATTGGCGAAACTATCCAATGCTTGGGGGCATTTAGATGAAAAGAATACTCGGGTTCCGCACACGGGCGGGGGCGGCGACGGCCTTGCTGGTCGCGCTTGCCTCACCCGCCGTTGCACAATCGGATGAGGGTAACGCGGAGCGGGCCTTCGCCCAGCTTTCCGCACAGGCCGACGCCCGCGCGGGGGATGCGGAATTCGACTATGCGCTGGCCATCGCCGCCATCGACACGGGTCGCTACGGCGAGGCGATTATTGCCCTCCAGCGCGTGCTGGCCGTGCAGCCGGACAATGCCGCGGCCCGTGCCGAACTGGCGCGCGCCTATGCAATGGCAGGCGATATCGACACCGCGCGCGAGGAATTCGCGACAGTCGTCGACGATCCCAGCCTGCCGGACCCGGTACGCCAGCGTTTCACCGGCTTCGTGCGCCAGTTCGACGAACGGATTTCCGGCGGTGGCAGCTCTGTCAGCGGCTTCGTGGATGCGCGCGTGGGGCATGACAGCAACGTCAACGCCGCAACGGACCTGACAACGCTCACCATTCCCCTGTTCAGCTTCCTCGGCCCCGGCACACTGGGAGCCGGAGCGCGGGCGCAGGACGATGAATTTGCCGAGATCAGTGCCGGGATTTCCGGGGTCCATGCGATTGGCCGTCAGGACAGGGTCTTCGCCAGCCTGCTGGGCACCGCGCACGAAAATTTCGACGTGTCCGCTTTCAGCCAGGAGAGTCTGACCGGCACCGCGGGCTATGCCCACTCCTTCGCCAATCGTGACGTAATATCGATCAGCGCGCAGGCTCAGGTTTTTGCGCTGGACTGGGATGGCTACCGGGACAGCGTAGGCGCCATCGCGCAATACACGCACATGACCGGGCGTGGGCAGGCGCTGACCGTTTCCGCCCAGTACACCCGCCTGAACTACGCAGGCCAGCCGCTGCTGGATGCAGACCGCGCCGCCTTCGGCGTCGGCTACGTCACGCAGAACCTCTCTGCCAGCGTGCAGGGCGGGATCGAGGAAACGCGCCGCGTGGCAGGCGACCAATTCTCCAATGGGTTCGCTACTGCGTCGCTCGGCGCGGAACTGCCAGTGGGGGAACGTATCGCGCTAGTGGCGGGCGGGGCCTTCGACCTGCGCCGCTACGATGCGCCCGATCCGCTTTTCCTCACCGAGCGATCCGACGAGCGGCTCGACCTGCAGGGCGGCATCAAGTTGGCGCTGACAGGCAGCATCTTCCTCCAGCCGCGGGTCACTTACACCCGCAACTGGAGCAACATCGCAATCTACGATTATGACCGCTGGACCGCCTCTGCCGGCCTGCGTTTCGAATTCTGACGCCGACCGGGAGACTTCACATGACCACCACCAAGCACATCACTCGTCCCGTCGGCAACCGTATTGCCGCGCTACTGCTTTCCGCATCGGGGCTTGCGCTTTCCGCGGCGCCCGCCAGCGCGCAGGACGTTGTCTTCAGCGACAACGGCACCGGCAGCGTCAGCGTAGGCCAGCGCATGGCGCAGTCCGGCGGCGTGACCCAGCTTCGCCTGCAGGACCGCGTGATGCTGTCGTTCGTCGATAACGCCGAATACACCATCAGGGCCGATGGCGCGGTGGACCTGCATTCAGGCTCCGTCACCGTGGCAGGCGCGGACGGCGCAGCGGGCGTAATCCGCATGCCTGATGGAACGCAGGCGCGCGTTTCCGGCACCGGTAGCGCGGGCAGCTTCAGCGTCGACGCGAACGGGCAGGGCAGGGGGCAGACGTTGACCGGGCTCGTCACCGTGACGCGCGGGAGTAGCGAGCGCGCTTTCCGGGCAGGCGAGCACTGGGCAAGTTCGGGACGCAGCGGCCTGCGGCAAGTGGTGTCGAACGGCGCGCAAGCCACGCCATCGGCCCGGCGTGCTGCGGTGGCGCGGATGGACCGGGGCGGCCCGGTAGCGGCGGCCCAGAACGGCCTTCCGGTCTCGCTCGGCGATGCGCTGGCGGCGGCTGGCGCATCCAGCGATATCCTGAGTGCAGCGCGCCGGGTGGAAGCGGCTGCGGCGAATCCCCGTCTCGAAACCTTCCCCAGTGGCGACCTATCACTGCTGGTGGCGGCGGCTGGGCGGCTCGAGCGCGCTTATGGCGGCACACCCTTCCCGCAGGCGCAGGCCGACATCATCCGCGCCTACATCGGTTTCCTGGCCGATGGTGGCTCAGGCGCGGAGTTCCTCACCACCTATGCAGGGTTCGTCTCGCAATATCTCGACCTGTTGCGCAGCGGTGCACTGCCATCCGGGTTCGCTGCCACGAGCGTGAGTGATATCAACGCCTTCCTCGCCTACCAGTCGCGCCTTGGTGCCTTGGGCGGACTCGCTGCGCAGGACCGGGCGCTGGTCGATGCCTACCTCGCATTCCTGGCGGGGGGCGGCGATGTGGACGGCTTCACCGGCCGGTTCACGACCTTGGTGGAAGCCTATTTCGCCTTCGTTCGCGGCGGTGGCGATCCCGCAGACTTCAGCGGCGGTTCGGCAGAGCTGGTGAACGATTACATCGCTTTCCTGAATGACAGCGGGCTGCTGGTGCAGCTTTCGGAAGCGAACCGCGCGCTGCTCGCCGCCTATCTGGCCAACGGCGGCCTCGGCTTCGTCGGGGATTACCGAACCGCGCTCGATGCTTACTTCGCCTATCTTGCAGCGGGCAACCTGCCGAGCGATTTCGACGCGCAGGATGCCGAGACGCTGCAGGCCTACCTCGAAGCGCTTCAGGCTGCCGGTCTGTTTGACACTTTGCCCGGTGCGCAGGCGGATTTCTTCGCCCGCTACCTCGCCTTCGTGCAGGGCGGCGGAGAGCCCGATGCCTTTGCCGGGCTGAATGCCAATATCTTCGCAGACTATGCCACCCAGTTGCAGGCATACTATAACTACCTGCTGTCGGGCGGCATCCCGAGCGCCTACGAAGCGCTGACGCAGCAACAGATCGCGGCCTATGTCGCCGCGCTGCAGACGGCGGGCGCGACGGGGGCGTTCCTGCCTGAACTGGGCGCGTTTTACGCAGGCTATGCCGAATTCCTGGCGAGCGGAGGCAATCCCGATATCTACACCGGCCTTCCGGTGCTCAACCTGCCGGTATTTGCCGACGCGCTGAACGCCTACGCCGCTTTCCTCGCGAACGGCGGGCTGCCCAGCGATTTCAGTGCTACCGATCTCGACGTGCTGGCGAACTACCTCGCGGCGCTGCAACAGTCGGGACAGCTTGCCAGCCTGTTGGGCGCGAATGCCGATCTGCTGAGTGGCTACTTCGCCTACCTCGCGGGAGGCGGCAATGTGGACCAGTTCGCTGGCCTGCCGATCTACGCGGACTATGTCAGCGCCCTGGAGGCCTATTACGCTTTTCTCGACAATGGCGGTCTGCCGGGTGACTACACCGCGCTGACTGCGCAGCAGATAGAGGATTACCTCGCTGCGCTGGCGTCTGCGGGCGGGCTGGCATCGCAGCTTGGCGATCTGGGCACTTTCTACACCCGGTATTTCGCGTTCCTGTCGGCAGGCGGCGATCCCGCGGATTTCGCGGGCCTTCCTGTCTATGTCGACTACCTTGCCGCGATCGATGCGTTCTATGCCTACCTGCTGAACGGCGGTTTGCCGTCGGGTTACACTGCGCTTACGGCGGGCCAGATCGAGGCATATCTTGCCGCGCTAGCCGGTGCGGGCATTCTCACCGCGACCTACAGCGGTGAGCAACTGACCTTCTTCAACACCTTCCTCGCTTATCTTGCGGCGGGCGGAAATGCCGACCAGTTTGCCGGCCTGCCCAACGGCAGTGCGCCCGAACTGGACGGGATCAACGCCTGGGCCTTCGGCGTGGATGGCCTGCGTATCAACTCGACGAGCGACGCAGAGATCACTGCCGACGGACGGATCACGCGGGTCAGTCTGAACAGCACGGCGGGCAACCAGGTATTCGACTACTCGGCACGTACCGCGGACCTGCGCGAATTCGGCCGTATCGGTAACGCCGTCGCATGGAGCCGATACTACGTCGGGAGCGGCCCCAGCGGCAGCAACATCAGCGAACACCTGCTGGTCGGCACGCCTGCGATCAACATGCCGACGAGCGGCATCGTGTCCTATTCCCTGATCGGCGGAACCGCGCCGACCGACCGGCGCGATACCGCTGGAAGCACGGCGTATTTCACGGGCGAACTTGGCGTTGCCTTCGGCGGCGCGGCGCCGCTGGTGGGCGTGAATTTCGACGTGCTGACAGGCACAGAGGGATACCGGGTGCAGACGCCCGGCGGCGCGGCCAACCCGCTGGAAGGCGGTATGGGCGTCGATGCCAACGGACTGTTCGAGAACCAGAGCCTAGCCATCACCAACCTGACAGCCACTACTTGCAACGGTTATTGCCAGGCGCAGGTGTTCGGCGGACTGTTCGGCGTCGGCGCATCGCACGCAGGTTTCACATACAACATCTTCGATCGGGAAGCGAACAACGCGGTGCAGGGCGTGGCCGTGTTCGGCACCGACGGCACGCCTGCTGCGGGTCTGGGAACGCCGCCGCCGGTGGCCGATGTGACCCTGCCAAACCAGTCGATCGCCTTTGCCAACAAGCTGATCGGCGACGACGTGCATACGTTGAGCGATGTGACCTACAACGCCGACGGCATTCCCGTCGGCTACGAAGCGTCACTCGATCCGAACGAGGCGCTGACGAGCGGTGACATGGTACTGGCCGATACCGGCACGGCAGGCAGCGGTACGTTGTCCTGGGCGCGCTGGAGCGATGGGACGCCGGGCGGGAACTGGTACAACCAGACCCTGCAATCGGTGGGGCCGAACGGCGGCTATCACGTGATCGCGGGCGCTCCACTCACCAACATGCCGGCCAGCGGCGCGGTGGCCTATGACCTCATCGGCTTCACCACCCCCACGCGGCATGAGGAGAGCACGTCGACCGGGTCGGTTTCCGGCGGGGCTGCCGTGGTGTTCGGGGCAAGCCCGGTCGTGGCGCTGGACCTCGACATCACCAGCGGTCCGGACAGCTTCAACCTCTACACGGCCGGGAAGCTGACCGATCCTGAACAGAGCACGTTGGCGATCAATCCGCTGGACGGCATGTTCCACACGCTGGGCGTGGTGAACGGCTTTGCCGGCAGCGACAACGCCGTTTTCGTGGACTCGGCCTCAACATTCTGCGGCAGCACGTGTACCGGTTTCGTCGAGGGTTTCCTTGCAGGCGAGGGTGCCAGCCACATGGGCCTTGCCTATTCCATCCGTGCAAACACCACGCCTAGCCAGTTCATCGACGGAACCGCGGCCTTTGCGGCAGGCGACGCCATCGATCTCGGCGGTGGCTCCGGCGGAGGCACGAGCGGCTTTACCGGCACGCGCGACGGCATCGTCTACTACACCTACTTCGAGGGTTCATTCGCCAGCGGGTTCGGCGGCAGCGCCGATCTCGTCGATGGAGAGCTGACGAAGCTCACCTCCGTTCTCGGAACGGTCGACGTCGCCTCTGCCAGTATCGTCGAAGCGGGCGACCTCGGCGACGTGGCCTGGGCGCGCTGGACGGGGGGCACGGTCGAAACGCGCACCATCGTCGGCGATGTCGATAGCGTGGTCGGTGCGAATGGCGGCTATCACGTCATGGCCGGTACGCCGACGGTGAACCTGCCGGCCGGCAGCATCGCATACGAACTGATGGGCGGCACGTCTGCCACCGACAATCGCGGCTCTACTCCGGGCTCGCTGACTGGCGACCTCGCCATCGACTTCGCCTCGCTTGGTGTCGGCTACGACCTGTCGATGGAAGTGGGCGGCATGGGCTGGGCCGTCTCGACCAACGGGGGGGCGGCCAACCCGTCCGCCAGCCAGTTCGCGATCTCGATCGGCAGCGGCGGCTGGACGTTCGGCGGCCTGTTCAGCAGCACCGCCAACACTGTCACGGCGACGGGCAATGCCTGTGCCGCGACCTGTATCGTCAATGTCTCGGGCACTCTCTACGGCGCCGGGGCCGACCATGTCGCCCTTGCCATGAACGTAACCGACTCCAGCGCGGCGAACGGCACCATTGGCGCATCCGGACTCGCGATCTTCGGACAGGAAGGCGCGAATGCGGCCCAGACTTCCGGTGAAGCCAGCGCCTGGGCGCGGTGGGAAGGTCCGGTCGATGGTTCTCCCGCAGCAGGAGCGGCTGGCATGGTGGCACCCGGCATCGGTGGGATTGCGGGCATGGGTATCCAGTACTCGGCCGATCAGCTGGCGCAATTGGAAGCCTACCTCAGCCAGCAGATGAATTGATCTCGCCTCCCCCTTCTTGCGGTTGCCAATACCGGTGAAGGGGGAGAAACGGGGGGAACTGGCCCGGCCGGTCCTTGCGGATCGGCCGGGTTTTTCTGCGTTTATGGCAGGATGCGTATTAGTTGGTGACGAGGTAGAACGCGCTCGGTCGTTCGCCGATGTTGCGCACGCGGATCCGGTAGCGGCTGGTGAAGATCGGGATCCAGCGACAGACGGACCGGGCCGCGGTCGGGGGAGGGGTGCAATTGCGTTGCCCCTCGTCTTCCACGATTTCCAGTTGCAGGGCTGTGCTTTCGACAGGGATGGCGACGACTTCGGCCTGTTCCCCTGCGAGGAAAAGCTGGGATGTTTCGCTCGCCTCTCCAGGGGCCAGCGAGCCGGAGCGGTAGGCAGGGCCAAGCACGCGCCCGCGGAACGGCACGGCATCGGTCTCCAAACCACGTTTGCGCGCCTCTACGAGCCAGTCCTGCGCCCTGTCGGCCTCACCATCGTCAGCCGGTTTGGCGCCAAGGTCCTGCAAGCGTGTGGACGCGTCCGCGAGCACTTGCGCCGAGCCATCCGAAGCCAATGCCTTGTGACCGCGCACCAGCGTTTCCGCCACACGTTCAGCCGGTGCTTGCGCCGCCACGACGCGGTCGGCTTCATGTGCCACGGAAGCGCATCCCGAGGCCAGGATCAGGGCGCCAAGCGCCGCAAGCTTCTTCACGAACCGATACCCTTCGTTATTTCGAATATTGCACCGGGATCGCCGTCCCGGCAATCGACTTTCAGGCCGTGCCGCAGCGCGATGGCGCGCACGAGCGCGAGGCCGAGGCCGTGGCCCTTGGCCTGGGTATCGCTGCGCACGAAGCGATTGAAAATGCGCGGCTTGTCCTCATCGCGCACGCCCGGACCGCTATCGCGCACCCGGATGACCGGGCCCGGCTCCAGTACCAGTTCGACGAAGCCGCCTGCCGGGGTGAACTTGAAAGCGTTGTCCAGCAGGTTCGAGACCATCCGCGTCAGCTGCATCCTGTCCCCCTCGAACAGGACACCGTCCGCGATATGCGCTTCGAAAGCGATGCCGGCCTCTGCGCCGCTTTCCTCGAACAGGTCGGCCAGATCGCGCAGCATGGCGGAGAGGTCCGCGCTCTCGAAGCCCGAGCGATCGCTGCGCCGGGCCTCGCTGGAGGCGATATCGAGCAGCGAATCCAGCATTCGCGCCACCCCGCGGATATCCTCGCGCGACTGGGCGAGAGTTGCCTGCACCTCGGCATCGCGGGTTTCCGAAATGGCCTGGCGCAATCGCATGTCGAGATGCATCAGCGGCGTGCGCATTTCGTGGGCGATCTGGTCGGATATGTGCCGATGCGCGGCGATCAGGCCGACGATCCGCCGGGCCATCGCGCTGCCGTTGCGGGCCAGGATGCCCAGCTCATCGGTGCTGCACGATCCGGGGAAATCGATATTTGTCGAAGTGTCTCCGACTTCGGCGAACGCCCGGTTCAGCTCATCTACCCGGCGACGCAGAGCGCGGGCGCCCAGGATGCCGAGCAGGAGCAGGGCGAGCAGGGCGAGGGCCAGCCCTGCCAGGAAAACGCTGCGCACATTGCTGAGAAGTGCAGACTGGCTGCCAAGCTCATGAGCCACAACGATACGCAAGTCCGCGTCTAGCTGCGTTGCCCTCGCGTGAGCCTCGCTGCCATCTTCCAAGACGATGGTCCCGCTGGCGGAATTCTCTGCCGAGAGGCTGGGCCAGCGAGCAATGTCACCGCCGAGCCGCTGTCCGGCGGCATCCGCGAGCAGGTAGTGCCGGTCGGCCCGGTCATAAGCCTCCATCGCCAGGCGGTCCTCGATCCGCTCCAGCAATTCGTCCCTGCCCGAAGTGGCGTAGATATCGGCGAGCCCTGCCAGGTCGGTGTTCACGGCCTCGGTCAGCGCCTGCCGGGATGCACCGCGAACGTACCAGTCAGTTGCGAGGAACAGCGTGGCAAAGATGCCGAGGGACAGCACGACTGCGGCCAGCGTGAAGCGGCCGGAAAGCGAACGGATGAAGGAAACGCGTTCGTTGGAAAGCAGGGGGTCCATCAGGCGGTCAGGCGATAGCCCATCCCGCGCACCGTTTCGAGGCAAGGCGCTTCGAAACCTTCGTCAAGCTTGCGGCGCAGACGATTGACGTTGACCTCGATCACGTTGGTCTCCGGATCGAAGTTCAGGTTCCACACATTACGCAGCAACATGTCCTTGGTAACGATCTCGCCGGCGTTCTCGATCAGGTACTTGAAGAGATTGAATTCCTTCGGGCTGAGCGGAATGTGCTGTCCCGCACGGTGAACGGTTCGCGCTTTCACGTGGCATTCGAAATCGCCGAACAGGATCACCGCGCTCGCCTCGCGGTTGGTTGAACGGCGATGCAGGGCGCGCAGGCGGGCAATCAGCTCGTCGGGTTCGAACGGCTTTGCCATGTAATCGTCCACGCCCGCGTCCAGGCCCTGTATCCGGTTTTCGGCCCGACCGAGGGCCGACAGCATCAGAACCGGCACGGCCACTCCGGCGGCGCGAAGGCGCGTGACGATCTCGATCCCGTCGAGGTCGGGCAGCATACGGTCGAGGATGATCACGTCGAATTCGTCCGATCCCGCCCGGCGCAGGCCTTTTTCTCCGGTATCGGCAAGCTCGATGTGTATGCCGTGCTCTCGCGCACCGTCGCGCGTGGCATTGGCGATAATCGCGTCATCCTCGACATACAGGACGGACAATTGCTGCATTGCTCTCCGGCTCGGTTTGCTCGGAGACGGATGTGCAACAGATCGCCCGGTTTGGGGAGTTACAAAATCCGTTAGTTAGCGTGATTTCGGTTTTCCGGGGACATAACCTGCCGCTGCCGGGAGCGGTTCGAACCGTTAGCTGACGGGACGGGGGCGGCTGCGGGCACGAACCTGCGGGAAAATGAAGATTTCTGTAGCAAGAAGGGCCTGCAATCGCCATTCTATCGAAGGCGGAGGGAACTCGCGGTGATTGCGCCTGCGAGGTTAACGCGTTGACTTTGCCTTGTGTGCATTGCTGCGCTAGAAGGATGAGGTGGTGGGAAAGACAATGCAACTCTCCGATCCGGCGGTCGCCGATCTGATCGAATCCAATCCGGTAGCTTCGGTGCTCAGCGATCCCCGCTTGCCCGACAACCCGATCGTTGCCTGCAACAAGGCGTTCCGGGATCTGACCGGATACAGCGATGAAGAAATCCTGGGCCGCAATTGCCGTTTCCTGGCCGGGCCGGGCACCGAGCCTTGGCTGACGGAAACTATCCGCAAGGGCGTGCGAGAGCGTAAGCCCGTGATGGTCGAGATCCTGAACTACAAGAAGGATGGCACCCCGTTCCGAAACGCCGTGGTCGTCGCGCCGATGTTCGACGAAGAGGGTGAACTGGAATATTTCTTCGGCTCGCAAGTGGAGCTTTGCGAGGACGCGCAAGGGCCCAGTCTCACGCGGCGGGTGCGGGCGGCAGAAAAGATCAAGGAACTCTCCAAGCGCCAGCTGGAGGTGCTGCAGATGGTGGCCAGCGGCCTGCGCAACAAGCAGATCGCCTGGGAACTTGGCTTGTCCGAAAAGACGATCAAGATGCACCGCGGTATCGCCATGGAAAAGCTCGGCGCGCAAAGCTCTGCCGAGATGATCCGCCTCGCCGTCGAAGCGGGAATCTGAAGGCGGCTTCGTACATGGTCAAAGGACCATGGGGCCAAAGCCCGTATTTCGTTTGCCAGCACCTTCGCTATCTGGGGAATGCATCGTAGTCGGGTGCGCGAGGCTCTCTTTCCTTCCCCCTCCCGCCTCGTACATACCTCCATCCCACACATCCTCCGACTACGATGCCACCCTCCCGGCATCGTCGAGAACGTGATCGCGTAAACAGCGCTCACCCAATTACCGCCAACATACGAAAACGGGGGCCTCCTTTCGGAGACCCCCGTCTTGTTCGCGTATGTGTCCGGTCGCTTACTGGGCGCGGCGGCGCGCAGCGGCCACGGCTTCCGTGGTCGGGTTGCCGAGCGACAGTTCGCGGCCGTTGGGGAAGCGGATTTCCGCTGCCGAGGCACGGGTGTCGCCATCGCGGGCCTGGAAGGCATCCACGATGATGTCGGTGCCCGCGGGCAGCGAATTTCTGTTCCATCCACGACGCAGAAGCGCAGACGGTGCGCCGCCTTCGATACGCCAGCGCTCGGTGCGACCGTTGCGCTCTGCATCGATGTGGATCCAGCTGTGGGGGTTGACCCATTCGAACATCACGACCTTGCCTTCGAGGCGGATCGGCTTGTTGCGGTCAAATTCGGTGGCGAACGAGTGGTGCGCATAGGCACCAACGCCCGTCACAGCGAGCACGGCGCCAATTGCGGCGGCGCTGAGCTTCTTCATCTGCATGGTTGAACTCCTTGGTTTAATCACATTCGAAAGCTGTCAGACGGACAAGTGTTTACGTTGACTTTGTCCGAATAGCAATCGCAACATTACTCTTCGATTAAGTCGCCGTAGAGCAGGCGCTCGGAAAACGGCACGCACTTGAATTCCAGAAGCTGCGCGTTGTCCTCGACATGGCGATAGAGAACCATCTCCATCTCGTAGGGCTCGGTCAAAATCGACGGATCCTCGATGGTGACATGGTAATCGATGTGGTTGCCGCCCTCGCGCAGCGTGAAACGCTCCGTCACGGTGGCGTTGTTGGTGATGTAGTTGCCCGCGCGGTCGATCCAGGTCACGCCTTCGACCATTTCGCCCGCCGGCAGCTTCACCAGGCCCGGACCCTGTGCCAGCGTGGTGACGACCAGCGTATCGCCGTCCCATTCGCCATAGCTGGTGCCCATCCAGGTATCGATCGGCGGAATGCCGACTTCTTCCATGTTGATGACACGGTTGGCCGAAGCATATTCGTAGACCATCAGGATATCGTCGCCGTCGCCCTGAACGATCTGGAACGGGTGGGGCATGTAGGTGGCGCGCGGAATGCCCGGCAGGTAGCAGGCGGCTTCGGGATCGTAGTTGATCACGTTGTCGCGGTTGTACTGCAGGCGCTCCTGCGCAGCATCGTTATAGGGGATTTCGCCGCCTTCGACGACGCCAAGGCCCGCCGGGACTGCACCGATCGCGCCCAGCAGCCGGTCACCGGCTTCCAGCGGATTCGGACCCGCGGAGTGAGGCTCCACGTTCCAGTTGGCAGAGTTCATGACCTGCCACACACCATTCAGATCGGGATGGTCGCCGATGCGATCCATTTCTGCCGACGCGTGATTGTCGGCCAATGCCGGCGACGCCGGCAGTGTTGCCAAAGCTACAGCCGCCGTCGCGACAGCTGCCATATGTTTAAGACCCCGCATATTCTCTCCTCAAGACCTTGCTAGATACTGTGGGCTCATGCCCAGATTACTGTTCCAGGGCAAACGACACGATCTGCCCACCGGCATTGATCGCGACATATTGCCTGCCGTCGCTTCCCCGATAAGAAAACGGGTTGGCGTTGGCGTTACCTTGCAATTGTGCTTCCCATAGCTGCTCTCCGCTGTCTGCGTCAAAAGCGCGAAAGCGGCGATCGTTGGTCGCGCCGACGAACACCAGTCCGCCTGCCGTCACCGTCGGCCCGGCGCTACCCGCATTGCCGAGAACGCGGCGTCCTTCGGGAAGTTCGTCATACTGGCCAAGCGGCACGGCCCAGGCGATCTCGCCGGTGTTCGCATTGACAGCCGTCAGGCGGGCCCACGGCGGCTTGTAGCACGGCAGGCTCGGACCGACAGGGCGACCGTTGTCGTCATACTCGCCCGAAAGCGGGGCGCTGAACGTGAAGAACGGTCCCTTGCCGTCTACGCTCGCGCGGTCGTATTCGGGCAGCGGCCCTTCCGCGCTGGTATCGAACGAATAGGGCTCGTCACCTTCGACCTTCTCCACCCAGCCGACCAGCGAGGTGTCCAGCGCGTTGACGTAGACCATGCCCGTGGTGGGATCGGCCGCCGGGCCGCCCCAGTTCACGCCGCCGATGCCGCCGGGCAGCTGGATCGTGGAGCGCGGCGGCTGGCCTTCGGCACGGAACATGAAAGGCGTATAGGGGCCAAGGTTCAGGAAACCGCCTGCGCGGTCCCACATGGCATAGCAGGCTTCCGAATGCTCGGGCGTGGTGACTTCCGGCCCGACGATATCCTGGTAGGTCATTTCCACGCGGCTGAGCGGTGGGGTGACGACAGGGAAGGGCTGCGTCGGATGGTAGTATTCGCCGGGCACGTCGCCTGGCGGAACGCGGCGCTCCTCGACAGGCAGCACGGGTTCGCCGTCCTTGGCATCCAGCACGAAGAACAGCGACGACTTGCCGACGTTGGCAAGCGCCATGTGTTCCTGGCCATCGGGTGCGGTGACCGGGATCAGCGGCCCGGCGTGGCTCATGTCGATGTCCCATAGATCGTGGTGCACGGTCTGGAAGTGCCACTTGTATTCGCCGGTTTCGGCATCGACGGCGACGACGGAATTGCCGAACACGTTGGTGCCGGGGCGATCGCCGCCGTAATAATTGTGGGCAGGGCCCGCGATGGGCAGGTAGGCGGTGCCGGTGCTTTCATCGACCGTCGCGGCGAAACCCCACATGTTGGTGCCGCCGCGCCCTTCGGCGCCGCCGCCCCACGTATCGTTGAACGGTTCGCCGGCGTCAGGGGTGGTATCGAATTCCCACAGCTTCTCGCCGGTAATCACGTTGAAGGCGCGCGGATTGCCCTCGTTGCCCTGCGGGTTTTCAAGGCTGGCCGCGCCGATGATGGCGACATTGCCGGTAATGGTGGGCGTGCCGGTGTAGCCCGGATCGATGGCCACCGCGCCATTGTCGCCGAAGGATTCGATAACCTCGCCGTTCGCGAGGTCGAACGCCATCAACGTGCCGCCCGTCGTTACCAGCAGGCGCGGGCCATGATCGCCGTCGCCGGGCCAGTAGCCAAGTCCCCGCCCGGCAAAGCTCGGCGGCGGACCGGGCTGCTCGCTAGCCGGAAATTCGTGCGTGTGGACCCATACTTCCTCGCCCGTCGCGCCATCGAGCGCCACGATGCGATTCTGTGCAGGGAAATACATGACGCCGTCGATCACCAGCGGAACGGCCTGATTGAACGCATTGTAGCGATAGGCCCAGGCCTGCTTCAGCGTGCCCACGTTGGCGCGGTTGACATCGGCCAGCGGGGAATAGCGGGTGGCGGCGGGATCGCGGTGGATCGTCTGCCAGTCGCCTTCCGGAATCTGCCGCGCAGCCGCATGATCGTTCGCCGCAAGCGGAGCCGTTGCAACCGTGCTGCAGGCAGTGGAACACGCAAGCAGAATGGCCAGTTTGCAAGCCTTGCCAACGCGCATTCCCATATCTCCCGAATCACCAGATCAGTGAAAGGCACCGTGGTTCGGCACCGCTCTTGTTGATTCTGTCCTAAACATCCTGCATGGCTTTGACAATGCCTCGCACCGCCCGATGTTGTACAGGGGGGTGAGGGGATGGGGCCGGGTGGCGCTAAGTCTATGAAAAGACGCGCGCTTGGCGTGGTAAAGTGTCGAAAAAACAGGGATTAAGCGGGCGTCGCCCCGATCCTTCTTTTCCTCGTTTTTCCCGCCTGCACTTGGCGAAATGGCATTTGATCGCTAGCGGATTTGCGCGAGATCAAGGCGTAAACGGGCCGGACAGGGTCAATCTGTGCGCCCGACCGGGGAAATAATAAGGACAAGAGGGAATGGGTGATTTCTTTTTCGGACTGACAGAGTGGCTGCGAACGACGTTCCTGCTGGACTGGGCATTCTGGATCGAGACGACCGGCTTCAACAAGTTGCTGGTCACGAACTTCTGGGGCGTGCCGATTGCGCAGGTCCTGCACATCATCGGGATCGGTGCGGCCTTCGCGGCCACGCTGATGCTGACGCTGCGGATCAACAACATGGCCGGCATGTCGCGCAGCGTGCCGGAGGTTTCCGCGCGCTACATGCCGTGGATCTGGTGGGGTCTGCTCTGGATCGTGGGCAGCGGCATGCTGATGCTGTGGGCCGAGCCGGTCCGTAACATGATCAATGGCGTGTTCTGGGTCAAAATGATCCTGCTCGTGGTGACGGTGCTTATCACGCTCGCCTTCCAGAAATCGGTGCAGAGTGCGGCAACGGTCGGCGGCGCCGGATGGAATGCCGGTGGCGGCACCAAGGCCACCGCCTGGCTTATCGTAATCCTGTGGTGCCTCATCATGGCCCACGGTCGCTGGATCGCTTACGCGCCGGTTTGAGGGGAACTGACACAATGGCTTCTTACTATCCCGAACCCACGAATATCTGGGAATCGATCGAATATTCCTCGCTCGGCACCTCCATTGCCGAGAGCCTGTGGGCCTTTCCGACGCTGGAGACGATCCACGTCATCGCGCTCGTCACGGTGTTCGGCACCATCCTTGTGATGGACCTTCGCCTGCTGGGCCTGGCGGGCAACAAGTGGACCGTGCTGCAGATGAGCAAGGACACCCTGCCGTGGACCTGGGCAGGCTTCGTGCTTGCCGCGATCACCGGCACCCTGCTGTTCACCAGCAAGGCCAGCACCTACATGGTGAACCCGTATTTCCTCTGGAAGATGGGCCTGCTCGCGCTGGCGGGTCTCAACATGGCTTATTTCCACTTCGTAACCTACAAGACGGTGACAGAGTGGGATTCCTCGCCGGTCATGCCGGGCGGCGCGAAGTTCGCGGCAACGGCATCGCTGGTGCTGTGGCTGGGCGTGGTGTTCTGCGGCCGTGCCATCGGCTTCACGCTGGGCATCTACTACTGAGGGTCGCGCATCCCCGGAAAGCAAAAGGGCCGCTCGATCGAGCGGCCCTTTTTTGTTTCAATCGCCAGAAAGACTGAAGACGTAGACGCTGGCGCTGTTCACTTCGGGCAGCGGGCTCTCGGGCGTGAAATTCGGCAAGCCGAATGCCAGCGGGTTACCCATGCCGGTGACGACAGCGACATACTGCTTGCCGTCCACCGCGTAGGTGATCGGGCTGGCATTGGGAACGCCTGCAAGGCCGGTGCGCCAAACCTCTTCCCCGCTCGACTGGTCGTAGGCCATGAACTGGCGATCCATTGCACCTGTGAACAGCAGGCCGCTGCCTGTCGCAAGGATACCTGTATCGTAGGGAGATCGGCGGCGGTGCTCCCAGGCGACTTCGCCGGTTTCCATATCGATGCCCTGGAGGATTCCAAAATTGCCATCGCTGTCGGCAGGGGCGGAGTAATAGATATCCACGCCGCTCGTCAGGAAGCCGCCTTCGGTGGGGCGCAGTTCCATGCAGGTGTCGCGCGCGTTGACGAACAGCATCGCGTCGTTCTCGGTCAACGCTGTCGGGCTCCAGTTGCGACCGCCGCCAGCGTGCGGGCACATGAAGACAGGGCCCTTGTCGCGCCCCGGCAGCAGCGCGGGGTCCGGCGTCTTGCGGCCCGTCTCGGGGTCGATGTCGATAATGAAGGTCTGGAAGCCCATGTCGGCGGTGGCGAGATATTCGCCGGTGCGCGCGTCGATGGTATCGAACAAACCTTCCTTGCCGCCGGTGATGACGACGTGGCGCTCTTCACCGTCGACTTCGATATCGGCGACCACGCGCTCGAACACCCAGTCGAGATCGTACTGATCGTTCGCCATGTGCTGGAAATACCAGACGAGTTCGCCCGTGCGCGGCTCGAAAGCGAGGGTGGAGTTGGTGAACAGCCCGTCGTTATTGCCGCCGGGGATCACGTCTCGCACCGGGCCGGTGTCGTAAGTCTGCGCGACGCCCCACAGCGCTAGGCCCGTTTCCGCATCGTAGCTGCCGCTGGTCCAGACGGAGCCGCCGTGGCGCTCGTCATCGGGCAGGCCGTTCCACGTATCACCGCCCAGCGTGCCGGTTTTTGCGACAGTGTCGAAATTCCACAGGTGCTCGCCCGTCTCGGCATCGAAGGCTGCGATCAGGCCGCCGCCCGCCCTCTGCGTGGCAAGGCCGATAATCGCGACGCCGTCTGCGACCAACGGCCCGCCGTTACTGCGGGTATCCGCTGCATTGGGGATCGCAACGTCCCACACCGGCCTGCCGGTGCGCGCGTCGAGCGCCATCATGTGCAGGTCGCTGGTGGCCATGATGATCTTGTCATCCCACAGCGCGATGGTCTTCTTGCCCTGCATCAATGTGCCTTCGGGCATCTGGCGCTGATATCGCCACAGTTGTCGGCCTGTAGCAGCATCGAAAGCGAAGACCTGTTCGCCGTAGGCGTGAACGTACATCACCCCGTCACGCACCAGCGGTTCCGCCATCGTGGGGCCGACGGGCAGGGCCTGTGCCCAGGCGATCGTCAGGTCGTTCACGTTGTCCGGCGTGATCTGGGTGAGAGGCGAGTAACCGTGGCCCGACTGGCTGCGCCGCCATGCCACCCAGTCCTCGTCCGCCGGATTGACCAGCTCGGTCTGCGTCACTGGCGTGAAATCGGCAAACAGGTCTGGCAAGGGCGGGGATTCGGGGAAGGGGTAGCGGCTGGTGATGCCGGGCAGGCCCATTTCGTTGCCTGCCTCGTCATCCCCGCTGCCGGCCGCAGGGACAATCAGGGAAGCAAGATCGCCGCTTGTCTCTCCGCCATTCTCGGCAACGATCAGGCGTGTGATCGCCTCGTAGATTTCGGCGTCCAGCGAACCGCCGCCGCCTGGCGGCATCGAAGTGCTGATGTACCGGTAAAGGTCGCTTGCCGGGTGCTCGCCCCATCGCGACAGGAAGGCTGCACTTTTCAGCGACCCCGCGAATTGGCCCCCGCCAAGGTCGGCGCCATGGCAGACCGCGCAGTTGGCCTGATAGGCCGCGCGGGCTGTATCATCACCACCGCCGTTCTGCGCAAGGCCAGCACTCCCGATGCCAAGCGCCGCCATGCCCGTCGCTGCGAGCAATCCGTGTACGATTTTCATCGGCCCCTCTCCCCAAAGCCTGTTTGGCCAATGTTACTCCAGACCGAGCGGACCTCCAACCCGGTCTTGGTAGATCGCGGCGTAAAGGTCTGCCTTGGTAGTGCCGAACCACTCGGCAACGCCGGAGCCATCGGCATCGAGTACGAACACCTCGTTCGCATCGAGCTGCCCGATGGCAGGCCACTGCGGCAGGCCCTGGCCGTTGGGGTTGCCGGTGCGTGCGAAATTGACCCAGTACTGCGAAACCTGATCGGCAAAGGCCTCCTCGGTCTCGTTGCCGCACATCAGTTCGACCGAAGAACCGCCCGGGAAGGTGCGCGGGGCGCACAAATTGTCGAACACGTAGGGGATTTCGCCCGTATGCGCCGCACCCAGGTCGCCGCGACCCTCGTCATAGGGAGGATCGTGGCGGAAGTAGTAGTGATAGCTCTGCTGCCCGATTGCGCCCTGCCACTCGGCATATTGCCGCATCAGCCAGCTCATGTTGTCGCCGAAGGGCTGGGTCGCGGTGACGCGCGCTTCCTCGTCAGTGGTGACGGGGTAGGCCGCGCGGCCCAGTTCCACCTGTTCACCCCAGCGCATCGCTTCGCCCTGCTGCCAGCTTTCCAGTGTGGCGGGCGGGCCGAAGATGGCGGTGAAGCTGCCTTCGTCCTCGTTGGAACCGACCAGCACGTCCACCGGCAACTGCCGCCCTTGCGAGAAGGTGATCGCGAGGTCTTCGGGGATGATACGGCCATCCACGATCATGCCCTGGCCGGGAATGTTGGCGTGGATTTCCTCCGCAGGCAGCGCGCGCAGTTCTGCGAGGCTGGTGGTGCCGAAGTTCTCTTCCGCTGCGCCAAGCGAGCGTTCCTGCGCTGTCTCGCGCGGTACCATCTGCCCGATGTTGAGGCCCTGGAACGTGCCGCTCTGCGCGATGGCGCGGGCGAACAGGCCCTCTGCGGGCGGCGCGCCGACGAGGGCCGCGTTCATGGCGGAGCCCGCGCTCTCGCCGAAGATCGTCACGCGCGAGGGGTCGCCGCCGAAGGCCGCGATATTGTCCTTCACCCAGCGCAGCGCGGCGATGGCATCGCCCAGCGCCTGGTTGCCGCTGGCGCCGTTCGCCTCGGTCAGTTCGGGATGGGAAAAGAAGCCCAGTGAGCCGACACGGTAGTTGAACGTCACCATCACCACGCCCTTGTCGGCCAGGTAGTCGCCCTGGCTGAAGGGACTGGAGCCGCCGCCCTCGTTGTAGGCACCGCCGTAAAGCCAGACCATGACGGGCAGGTTCTCGCTCGGGCTGTCGGCCGGCGTCCACACGTTGAGATAGAGGCAGTCTTCCGACGTGCCGGGGCTATCCGGCATGTCCGTTGCGGAATTGACCGGGAAGCGCTGCGGGGCGGGATTCTGCACGCAGTTGTCGCCCCATTCGTCTGCTACCAGCACGCCGTCCCAGTTGGCGGCGGGCTGCGGCATTTCCCAGCGCAGGTCACCGATGGGCGGCGCGGCGAAGGGGATGCCCTTGAACACGGTCACGCCCTCGACGGCATCGGAGGGTACGCCCTGGACCATGCCGTTCTGCGTGGTGACGGGGCCGCTCGCGATCGGCGTTTCGGCGACTTGCGGGGATGCGGCGGGGGAAGTTTCCTGCGCGGTGGCGCACCCTCCCATAGTCATTCCGGCCAGCGCCAGCGCCGTGCTCGTTGCAAGAGTCCTCATCATCGCATCCATCCCGTTTGATCGTGGCCTGTCTTAGCAGGCAGAAAGAAAACGGGCGCACCGATCCTCCCGGCGCGCCCGCATGTCGTTGTAGTTTTAGTGGCCGCCGCCCTCACCATCGACGGCGCCGCCTTCGGTGTTCTCGACACCGGCAGCCGCAGCAGTGATGTAGTTGCGGATCTGCACGTTGCCCTCGTGGCAGGCGTATTCGAAGAATTCGTATTCCTCGTCACGCGTCCAGTCGAGGCGTGCGGTCCACTTGTCGGTGTAGACTTCGGGATCGGAGTAGGTCAGCTCGTAGACGATGTGATCGGGGCCCGTCATGGTCAGCCGTTCCATCACGTTCGCCTGCTTGCTCGTCGGTATCGTGTTGAACGGGGGCACGCCGAAGGTTGCCATGTTCAGCGGGCTGGGGCCGCGTTCGTAGTTGTCTTCCGAAACGCTGTCGCCATCCTCGATGTTGGTCGTCTCGATTACCATGGTGTTGCCTTCCCACCAGCCGATCGACTGGCCCATCCATGTGCGCACTTCCTCGGGCCAGCGCATGGCATCGGCTTCGGCCTTGTTGGCGACAACGGGGATCACGCGGGCATCATGGATCATTTCGAGCGAGATGATGAAGAAGCCCGGCGCCTGCATCACGCGGATGCCGTTGTTGTAGCGGAAGGGGAACATCGAGGCCGGGAAACCGCGCGTGACGCAGCGATCCCAGGTGTCGAAGTCGGAAACCCATTCGAAATGGGTGTTCGGCGTCCAGCTGGAACGACCGGCCTGGTAGCGCTCCTGCGCCCACTCCGTCATTTCCGGAAGCTGTCCGTCCTCGGGATAGACCAGCAGCGAAGTGCGGCGGCCCGATGCGTCGGATTCGACCCAGTGGCCCATGCCGATGGTGCCGGATTCGTCTTCGGCGGCGTAGGCAGCGTCACTGCGGCCGGCCTCTTCCTGGCGCTGGGCGTACTCCTCGTCGGTGAGGTAGAAGCGGTCGCCGTAGCGGGCCGGGCGCTGCATCGGCAGCTGCGCGATGTTGTCGATCGGGAAAGTGCCGCGAAGGTCCGGCGCGCCCCAGCTGGTGCGGGGCGGCTCGAAATCGGTGGGCACCGGGGCGATCGTCGTCAGGTCGTCGGGCACGATGTCCTGCGCGGCGGCAGGCATGGCCAGCGCGAGGGCGCTGGCCGAAACGATGGCGAGCTTTTTCAGGGTGGTAACAGGCATCATTCAGTCTCCTCGGAATTTCGTTGTTGGGCGCCGCGGCTGGCAGGGTCCATCGCCGGGGGCGGGCCTGCGTCGGGATCGATGGGTTCCACCATCGCGCCGCGTTCGTATTCCTGCTGCCGCTTGGTGCGATCAGCAGTGATGTAGTTGCGCACCTGCACGTTCCCTTCGTGGCAGGCGTACTCGTAGAACTCGTAGTCATCGTCACGCGACCAGTTGGCGCGCAGCGTGAAGTCGTCTTCCCACACGATGGGATCCGAATACTCCATCTCGTAAGTGATCGTGTCGGGGCCGACCATGTGAAAACGCTCCGTCACCGTCACCTCTTCGCTCATCGGCAGGGTGTTGCCCGACGGCACACCGCGCGTGGCGACATTCAATGCCGATGCGCCCGGCTTGATGTTCGTGGTGACGACTTCCAGCGTGTTGTCGTCGATCCACCGGCCACGGCTGTTGCCGAACCATCCGTCGACGCCTTCGGGCCACGGCTCGCCTTCGCCCGACACCGGAATGATACGCGTTCCCAGCATTTCCAGCATGATCGTGACGTTGCCGGGTGACTGGAAGATGCGGATGCCGTTGTTGTAGCGGAAGGGGAACATGCTGGCGGGGAATCCGCGCGTGATGCAGCGGTCCCAGCTGTCGAAGTCGGTCACCCAGTCGAAGGTCTGGCCGGTGATCCAGCTCGCCCGCATCAGCGCGGCGCGGCGCTTACCTTCCGGCGTGAGGTCGGGAAGCTGTCCGTCCTGCGCGGAGACGATCATGGACGTGCGACGGCTGCCCGCCTGGTATTCGATCCAGTGACCAAGCCCGATGGTGCCTTCCTCGTCCTCGCTCTCGTAGGCTTCCTCGAGCTGTTCGACCCGGCCCTGCTCGGCGGCGATTTCCTCTTCGGTCTTCCAGAAGCGATCACCATACTGGGCAGGGCGGTTCACCGGCAATTCGGCGATGTCGTTCAGCGGCCAGCTACCGCGGAAGTCCGGGTCGCCCCAGGGAGTCCTGGAAGGGGTGTAATCGTCGGGCACGTCCGGCATTGTCGTCAGGTCATCGGGCACCTGCTGCGCTGTGGCAGGCAGGGCCAGCGAAGCGGCTGCGAGTGCGAAAATGGTCTTGCGGATCATCGGTCTCCTCCGCCCGCCGCTGCCCGTTCTGCGCGGCTGGCTGTGATGTAGTTGCGGATCTGCACGTTGCCCTCGTGGCAAGCGTATTCGAAAATCTCGTAGTTCTCGTCCCGCGTCCAAGCGAGGCGCGCGGTCCACGGCGCGGTAAAGACCTGCGGATCGGTGTAGGTCACTTCGTAGACCAGCGAGTCCGGCCCGGTCATCGTGATGCGCTCCGTTACCCGGGCATCCTCGCTGGTGGGCAGGATATTCCACGGCTCCCGCCCGTGGGTGGCGAGATTGAGCGGGGAGGGGCCGCGCGCGATGTGATCGTCGCTCACGCTGTCGCCAGTCTTGATGTTGGTGGTTTCCACCACCAGCGTATCGCCGTCCCACCAGCCGATGGACTGGCCCATCCAGGTGCGAACGTCGGCAGGCCAGCGCATGGCCTCGGCTCGCGTGCGCTCGACGATGGGAATGACGCGCGCCTCGTGCACCATTTCCGTCATGATGACGATGCGGCCCGGCGCCTGCATGATGCGCAGGCCGTTGTTGTAACGGTGCGGGAACATCGTGGCCGGGAAACCCCGCGTCACGCAGCGATCGAAGGTATCGAAGTCCGAAACCCAGTCGAAGTCGACCCCGTCGGTCCAGCTCGAACGGCCCGCTTCGTAACTGGCGCGTGCCTCGGCTGTTAGCGTCGGGAGTTTCCCGTTCGCAGGAGAGACGAGCAGCGAGGTGCGGCGGCCCGATGCCTCGGCAGTTATGAAGCTGCGGTAGCCGAGCGTGCCTGCTTGCGTGTCGGCCTCGTAGCGCGCATCGGCCGTGTCGCCGTTGGTCTGCTGCGCGGCATATTCCTCCTGCGTAAGCCAGAAACGGTCGCCGTGTTCGGGCAGGCGCTCGAACGGGATGCGGGCGATGATGTCGATGGGGAAATGGCCGCGAAAGTCCGGATCGCCCCAACTGGTGCGCGGCGGCGCGAAATCGGTGGGCACGGGCGGCATGACGGTCAGGTCGGCGGGAACGTCCTGTGCGCTGGCGGGGCACGATGCCGCCAGTGCAATGCCAAGACAGATCGCCGCCGCGCGCATCACTCGCTAGCGTCCTCTGCAGCGCGTTCGGCGCGGCTGGCTGTGATGTAATTGCGGATCTGCACGTTGCCTTCGTGGCAGGCGTACTCATACATGCCGTAGTCGTCGTCGCGCTGCCATTCGAGGCGGGCGGACCACGGCTGATCGAACACCACCGGGTCGGTCCAAGTGAATTCGTAGATGATCTCGTCCTCGCCCACCATGTGGAAGCGTTCCACCATGTGCGCCTCTTCGCTCACCGGCGTATCGTTTTCGCGAGGGGACCCGGTGGTGCCGATGTTGGTGGCGCTGGGGCCGGGACGGAAGTTGACGGTATCGACGCGCAGCGTGTTGTGGTCTTCCCACGTGCCGCGGCTGTCGCCCATCCATTGCCCGATCTGGTGCGGCAGGTGCGCGCTCCCATCGGTGGGGATCAGGCGCACTTCGTGCACCATTTCCAGTTGCAGGGCGACGAGACCGGGTGCCTGAAAGATGCGGAGGCCGTTGTTGTACATGAAGGGGAACATGCTGGCCGGCAGGCCGCGCGTGATGCAGCGGTCCCAGCTGTCGAAATCGTCCACCCAGTCGAAGTGCTGCCCCGCCGCCCAGGTGGAGCGCATGGCGTCGGAGAGGCGCTGCCCTTCCGGCGTATAGGCGGGCAACTGGCCATTGGCTGGTGCGGTGATCCAGCTGGTGCGGCGGTTGGCTGCGGCCACCTCCGCCCAGTGGCCCATGCCCATGGTGCCCTCGGATTCCTCGTTTTCGTAGCGCTGTTCCAGCTGGGCGACCGCCTGTGCGCGCTCGTTATATTCTTTTTCGGTCAGCAGCTGACGGTTGCCGTATTCGGCAGGCCGCTGGAACGGTGTGCGCCCGTTCAGGTGGTCGATCGGCCATCCGCCACGGAAATCCGGTTCGCCCCAGCTGGTGAGGCTCGGACGGAAATCGTTCGAAGGCGCGGGGAGCTGCGTCAGGTCTTCCTGCGCGACAGCCCCGCCTGCTGTCAGCAGGGCAAGGCTTGCCACGAGGAAGGATGCGCTGCGCATTACTCAGCCCCTTCCGGCAAAGCGAAGGTGACGTAGCGACCAGGGCCGGGCTCCGGCAGGCCGAGCCCGCCAAGGAAGTGGCCAACGCCGCCCACCGGCACGGTGATCATCTGCCGACCATTCACCTCGTAAACGGCAGGCACACCCTCGGTCGCCGCGTCGAAGCGGTGTTCCCACAGCACTTCGCCGGTATCGGCGTCGCGGGCGCGGAAGGCGCGGTCGCTTGCCGTGTTCACGAACAGCAGGCCGCCAGCCGTGGCGACAGGGCCGGAGCGCGGCGTCTGCGCGCCGACGCCGGTGATGCCCTGTTCCTCCAGCGTCAGGATCTCGCCATTGGGGATGGAATAGATCTTGCGCCCGGTGTTCATGTCATAGGCGGTGAGGTTGGAGAACGGCGGCTTGATCGCGCCCATGCCGTTCGATTGCAGCATGAAGTTGACCGGCCAGCGATAGGGCAGGTCCTCCTCGTCGGCGTTCGGCATGGCTTCCAGCGCTTCCTCGCGCCGGTCCGGCATCAGCTTCAGCATCAGCGGCAGTTCGCGGCTGACGACATAGAGCCGTTGGCGGTCGGGATCGACGGCCACGTTGCCCCAGTTCAGGCCGCCGTTGTGGCCGGGGAAGGAAATGGTGCCCTGGATACTGGGCGGCACGAACGGCCCTTCACCCCAGCGCGAGTTGGCGAACAGTTCGCGCAGGGCTTCCTGGTCGCTTTCGGGCAGGTAGGGGTTGATGTCGTCCGGGGTGAACGACAGCCGCATGTAAGGCTCGGGCAGGGTGGGGATCGGCTGCGTCGGGCTGGCGTGTTCGCCAGGCACGTCGCTTTCGGGCACGGCCACTTCTTCGATCGGCCAGATCGGCGTGCCGTCGCGGCGGTCGAACACGAAGATGTATCCGTGCTTGGTGCCTTGGATGACGATCGGAATCTGCTCGCCGTCTTTGGTGATCGTCATCAGCTTGGGCGCGACGGGCAGGTCGAAATCCCACAGGTCGTGGTGCACGGTCTGGAAGTGCCAGATGCGCTCACCCGTTTCGGCGTCGATGGCGATGATCGAGTTGCCGAATAGGTTGTCGCCCTCGCGGTTGCCGCCGTAGAAATCGTAGCGGGGGGTGCCGGTGGGGATGAACACGATGCCAAGCTCGGTATCCACCGTGCTTTCGGACCAGTTGTGGACGCCGCCGAACTCGTTGAAGTCTTCCGTATCAGGCCAGGTGTCGTGGCCGAACTCGCCTTCGCGCGGGATCGTGTTGAACGTCCACTTCAATGCGCCCGTGCGCACGTCATAGGCCTGTATGTTGGCGGGCGAACCGGCGTAGTCGTATGCGCCTGCGGGCAGGCTCATGATGATGGTATCGCGGTAGATGCGACCCGGATTGTTCGTCTGCAGCGGGCCAGGCTGCACCACGTCGTCCGGCAGGGCATCGCGCAGGTCCACGCCGCCATCGCCGCCGAAACTGGTGATGACCTCGCCCGTCGCCGCGTTCACGGCGCGCAGTTCACCGTTGTTGAGCACCATCAGGCGCTCGTCGCCTGCGCCGTCGGTCCAGTAGTTGATGCCGCGCGTGCCGATGCGGCCCTCTAGATTGCTTTCCCAGATCTGCGCGCCGGTTGCCGGATCGAGCGCGACCAGCTGGTTCGCACCGTTGATCACGTACATGCGTCCGCCCGCGACCACCGGGTTGAACAACGGCGGCGCGCCTTCGCCGGTGGGGAATTCCCACACGACCTCTAGCTGGTCGACGTTGGAGCGGTTGATCTGCGCAAGCGCCGAATACTGCGAGCTGTCCGCGCCGCCGAGGTAGGAATCCCAGCCGCGGTGATCGAAGCTGGCACCCGCGACCGCGGCGGACGAGGCCGAGGCGACTTCGCCCGATGGCGTCGCGGCGCAGGCAGCCAGTGCCAGCCCCAGCGAAGTGGCGAGGGCAAGGCGCAGCGCGCCCTTGGTTGCGGAACGATTACGGCGAATTGCAGTGGTCAAGCCCGTGCTCCCATAGGTTTGCGCAGCCCCGAGGGCTGTCTTTCGTACCCCTGCCTAGCCGCAATGGGGCCTTCTCAACAAGGGTGAAACGGCACCGAAATTGATAAAATCCGAAAATTTCGGACTTGTGAAATCTCGATCAGTCCGTCTCGCCCGATTGCATCGTATGGCCTGCAACGGAACCCTCGGGCCCCTCGGCGGCGCCTTCCAGCGGACGGTCGATTTCGCCCGACGCGGTGTAGACCGTGGCAGCGCTCATCGGGCCGCTCGCTTCCAGCCGCAAGGTGACATTGTCCATCGAGCGGTTCTCCCAGAACCAGCCGTGGATACCAGAGAAGGCGGGTGTGTAACGGCCGTGGATTTCCTGCGCCTCGTCGACGCCGTAGCTCTCGGTGACTTCCTCCCCGCCGTCGAAGGGGTGGGCGTGCATGTCGTATGCAAGGGTGCCGGTGCCCTGCCAGTGGAAGGTCATCGGCTGGCCTTCGGGCATGGTGTACTTGAACTCCACCGATTCGAACGGCAGCAGTTCGTATTCCCACACATCGGTAATCCCGTCCGACGCGGGCAGCGCGGCATCGGATAGGGTTAGTACCTCTTCGTTCTCCATCCGCGCCATGCCGCGCTCCAGCTCCAGGTTGGTCGGCTCGGCGATCTCTGTCAGGCCGAGCGCCGCGCCCACGCCTGTCGGGTCGTATCCGGTTTCGGCCGGCAGGATCACGAATACCGCAAGCGCGGCGCCTGCGGCGACAACACCGGCGGCGATGTAGGGTCCCTTGCTCATGACGAGAAATATCCTTGCAGTTGGTATGCGGTCAGCGCCACGCCGACCAGAATGAGCGCCACATTGGCAGCGAAAGCATAGCGTTTGAAGCTGTCGGTGTGCCGCCACGCGGCGAGTGCCAGCACCACCAGTGTCAGCACGATGACCTGGCCCAGTTCCACCCCCGCGTTGAAGGCGATGAGATTGGTCAGCAGGCCATTGGCCGATACGCCGAGGTCCATCACCTTGGTGGCAAGGCCCAGGCCGTGGAACAGGCCGAACACCAGCACGGCGATCCGGGTGTCAAAATTCCAGCCGAGTTTCCGGAAACCGCCGATATTCTCCACGCCCTTGTAAATCACGGAGACGCCGATGATGGCATCGACGATGTAGGCGTTCACACCCGTACCCAGCAGCACGCCGCCGATCAGGGTGATCGAATGGCCGATGGCGAACATCGAGACATAAAGCAGAACGTCGCGCAGCTTGTGCAGGAAGAACACCACGCCCACGAGGAAGGCGATGTGATCGTAGCCCGTCACCATGTGCTTGGCGCCAAGGTACATGAACGGAACGATCGCAGGCCCGTCAATCGTGCGGACGAACGCCTTGTCGCCTTCCGCCACGTCGTGGGCGAGGGCCTCGATCGGCATGGCGAGCAACACGATCGCCAGCAGGCTCGCAATCAGTAACGCATTGTGCGCAAAGGCGGAGTTATTCCGCATCGGTCTCCTCGACGTATTCGCCCAGGGTCATGTCCTCGTTCGGACGCGGCTGGGCGATGTCGTCCACCGTCACGCCTTCGGGCAATTGCTCGGGCGGATACATCCGGTGGCAGGCGCTGCAAACGGCATAGATCGTGCCGCCGACTTCGAACACGGCCTCCGGATCGCGCGCCTCGGCGGCCTGTTCCGCCTGCGCCGCGGCTTCCACCAGCCCTTGCGAGTAGGCGATCCAGTCATCGCCGCGACCTTCGGAATAAGCGGGGGTCTGCAGGATTTCGCCCAGTTCTCCCAGGCGCGCGGCAGCGGCGCGAACATCGCCCCATTCGGCATCGCCTTCGGGCTGCCATTCGGTGAAGACGGGCTCGTCATCGACAAGCTCGCTCCTGGAGCCGACGGCGTTCCAGAATATTTCCGCCGTGGGCTGCACTTCCTGCGCCATCATCTGTTGTGCAGTGCCCAGCGGTGGCACTTCCTCCGCCTGGTTGCAGGCGGCAAGAGCCAGCGACCCCAGCGCGGCGAGAAGGATGCGGTTTTCGGTTTTCATGCCCTGTTCTCCATCGTTTTCTGGGCAGCGATAAGCCTGCTTGCTGTCAGGCATCTGACATGGTAGTGCGCCGCTTTGTTGACAATGTCCAACTTTTTTCCGTGCCTGCCACCGCGATAAATCTGCGGTAAAGCTTGACTCTGTTACACCATATTTTGACTAGGGCCGAAATCCGAAACCGGCCCGCCAAAGATTTCGAAGGGGTTTTATAGAGATGTCCGTGACTGTGAAGACCTATGGAAAGATTGTGCTTGCCGCGCTGGGTGCCGCCACGCTGGCCGCGCCCGCCTTTGCGCCCGTTGCGCAGGAGCACGATCATTCCGCTCACGAACACGAAGCCGATGCCGCCGCCGAAGTCAGCGTGACCGAGGCCGAGGCCGAAGCCAGCCGCACGCTGTTCAGCCAGTACGGCTGCGGCTCGTGCCACGCCTTCGCGGACGCCAACGGCTATGGCCACATCGGCCCCTCGCTCGATGGCAATGCCGCTCTCAGCGTTGAATACGTGAACCAGATCATCGCCAACGGCCAGGGCGCGATGCCCAGCTTTGGCGGGATGGTTTCCGAAGAGGAGCTGGAAACGCTTTCGCGCTACATCGTGGCGAAGAAGGCCGACTAAGGCGCGTTCAATCAACTCGCGAATGGAGAAGGGGGCTTTGCGGCCCCCTTTTTCGTGCCGGCTTTCATATCAGTCTTCGGCGGCCTCGCGCGCGGTCCGCGAATTGGGGCCGACCTGCGCGAAGTAATTTGTCACTCCGTCCGGATCGTTGAGCCAGACGGTGGTGAGGTCGAAACCGGCCAGCCGGTTGAGCGGCGTCTCAACCGGGAGGTCGCGATAATCGGCCCGTGCCGCCGCCAGCGCGGCATCGCTCACCACGTACTGGATGCCGGAACTGCCGGTATCGGCGGGCAGTCCTTCGCCCACTTCGTAAAGCAACAATGTCGTTTCCGCGTGGGCGTAGGGATAGAGCGTCAAGCCGAGCTGCTCCGACGTAAACGGATCGCCTTCCTCCAGCCCCACGAATTCGCGGTAGAACGCCCGCGATGCTGCAAGGTCGGACACCGCGATGCCCACGCCCACGCCGTCGTCCGAACGGTCCTGCGCTTCGGGATGGATTGCGATGACGATGCCGAGCCCCGCCGGATCGGATAGCACTGCGGACGGGAACCCGTCCTCTTGCGTAAAGGTCGGAGCCGGCAGGCCTGCTTCGGCGAACCGCTCTCGCACCACGTCCGCATCGGGATAGGTGAAGCGGAGGTAGCGAATGCCGGTGCCGCCCGTCATGCCGCCGGAAAGATCGTACCAGCGGTCGCCCTGCTGCCCGGCCGACAGCTTGACCTGTCCGCTACCCACTCCCGTCAGGATCATCTGCTGGGTGCTGGTCAGCTGGATCGGGTTGAGCGAACGCAGACCGAGCGCGCCCACATAGAAGTTGACCATTTCCTCGGTCAGTTGGCGCGGGAAGCGGCGGAAGACGTTCAACGACGATTGTTCGAACATGTGCCCGTTGCTCGCCTGCAATTGCGCCTCGGTCAGTTCGCCGGGCGCGTAGTGCAGGTCTCCGCTGGTATCGAGCAGCGCGCCTTCGGGGGTGCGGACCTCGCCGCTGTCCTGCGCCGTGGCGGTGCAGGCGGCGAGCGCAGTGGCGGCGATGGTGGTGAGCAGGATACGCATGGTCATTCCTCTGGTGATTTCTCGGGCAAGGCCCAGGTAATCAGGCTTTCGTTGTTGAGCGGGCCGCTGGGCCCCATCTGGGGCGGGCCGAAGCCCGATCCGGCGGCCACCACGGCGATGTATTGCCGGCCGTCTGCGCCGCGATAACTCATGGGTACGGTCATCGCCGCGTAGTCCAGCTTTTCCTCCCACACGACTTCGCCGGTGGCGGAATCGAAGGCCCGGAAAATGCCGTCGGAAGTTGCGCCGATGAAGACGAGCCCGCCAGCCGTCACCATCGGCCCGCCGAAGGTGTTGTTCGCGCCGGTGTCCTGCTTGTCAGTGCCCAGTTCCGGCGTGGTGCCGAGGCGCGATGCCCAGGCGATCTCGCCGGTGTTGGCATTCACGGCGACAAGCCTGCCCCAGGGCGGGCGGATGCAGGGCAGGGTGACTTGCGATCCGTCCTCTGCCGTAAAGCTGGCGGAGAAGGAGGAATAGGCGCCCGGCCCGCTGAGGCTGCCGCGATCGTATTCCTGCGAACTGGCCGCCGTGCCGCGTCCGTAATCACCATCGGGATCGCGCTTCTCGATCCAGCCGATGGAGCCGCTTTCGCTGGTGTTCACGAAGACGTATCCGGTGGTCGGGTCAGCCGCGCTGCCGCCCCAGTTGGAGCCGCCGTTGTGCGGCATGTTGATGGAGGCGCGCGGAGGGTCGCCATCCTCGTGAAGGAAGAACGGCGTGAAGGGCCCAGCATTGAAGAAGCTGCCGCCGTAGCTGTCCAGCAGGGCGCGGCAATTTGCCACGTGCTCCGCGTTGGTATCCTCCAGCCTAACCACGTCGTCGGGAGTCCACCACATGCGCGAAAGCGGCTCTGGCGCTACCGGGATGGGCTGCGTCGGCGAATACCACTCGCCCGGCACGTCGGCGCTCGCCACCAGCATTTCGTTCACGCCGTGCACGGGCTCTCCGGTACGGCGGTCGAGGATGTACATGAGGCCCGGCTTGCCGGTCTGGGCGAGGGCGGGGATGGTCTCGCCGTCCTTCTCCACGTCTATCAGCACCGGCGGGGCGGGCAGGTCCCAGTCCCACAGGTCGTGGTGGATGGTCTGGAAATGCCAGCGGTACTCGCCCGTGCGTGCATCGAGCGCGAGGATGGAATTGCCGAACAGGTTGTCGCCCGGACGGTCTCCGCCGTAATAGTTCGGCGCGGGCGAGCCCAATGTCATGTAGATCATGCCGGTCTCGACATCGCCGCTCATGTACCAGACCCACATGTTATTGCCGGGCCTGTCGCGCCAGCCGTCGTCCAGCCAGGTCTCGTGGCCGATCTCGCCCGGCTGGGGCACGGTGTTGAACTCCCACAACAGCTCGCCGGTGCGCGCGTCGTAGCCCTTCTGGTTGCCGAGCGGGCCGCTGGGCAGTTCGGGCGTGGACGCGCCGATCACCAGCACATCGCCGAAGATGCTGGGCGGATAGGAATAGCGCACTTCGAACGGCACCCGGCCATTGTCGCCGAAGTCGCTTGCGATTTCGCCCGTTGCTGCATCCAACGCGACGATCTCGTTCCCGCCGTTGTAGTAGAGCCGCGCCCCGGTCCCGTCGCCCGCCCAGTAGGTGACGCGGCGGCGCACTGTCGTGCCTTCCACCGCGTGCCGCCAGATTTCGCGGCCAGTGTGCGCCTCCAGCGCCACCACGGCATCGCCCAGCGGCAGGTACATGATCCCGTCGACCACGCTGGGCACGGTGCCCGCGAGAATGAAGCCGCCCCCCTGTGGGCGCAGGCGGTATTCCCATGCGCGCTCGATCTGTCCAACGTTATCGCGGTTGATGTCCGCCAGCGGCGCGTAGCGTTGCCCCGAATGGGTGCGCGCATAGTGCGGCCAGTCGCCGACTGCCGGTTCTTCCTGCGCGGCGGCGGGCAGGGTGAGTGCGAGGGCGGCGGCACCGGCGAGAAATGTTCGTAAGGTTCTCAATGGATCTGTCCCTGCCTGCCCTTGATGTTGATCGCCACCCGGTCGCTCGGGTCCGCATCGGCCCAACGGCTTCCTTCGCGCAGCACGTCGCCGATCACCTTGTAGGCGAACAGCATCAGCAGCGCGCCGCTTTCCGGGTTCTCGTCCAGCGCACGGATATGGGCGAGGTCCTGCTGGCGCGCTGCCGGATCGCTTTCCTGCAACATGCGCTTGTTCTCGGTCGCGGCGGGGGAGACGACATCCCAGAAGATGCGTCGCCGCTCGTCGGAGAAGCGGTCGAGGATTTCCTCGTCCTCCTCGCCGCGCAGGACAGCGCCCAGCACGTCTGCCAGCACCACGCCGGTCCATACGCCGGAAGTAAGGCCGAGACCGCCGCACGGGTTCGTCGCATGGGCGGCATCGCCCGCCAGCAGCACGCGGCCCTTGCGCAGCGTTTCGCCCGCGCGCTGGTGCAGCATGTAGGGGCTGGAGGAGACGATCTCGTAATCCTTGCGCCCCTGCATGAACCACTCGTAGCGTTCATGGATGCGGTCCTCGTAGTTTTCCAGCGGCAGCGACGCGTCCTCCATGTAGGTGCAGCGCCACAGGCCCTCGCGGTCTAGTTGCGCGATAACTGCCATGTTCACCGGGTCGCAGACGAAGTTCGCCTGCTCGTAACCGATTTCCTCGAACGGAAATTTCACGTTGGTGGCGACGAAGCGCTCGGGCCAGGTGTGGCCCTCGAACTCTATGCCCGTCAGCTTGCGCACCGTGCTGCGCGCACCGTCACAGCCGATCAGCCATTTCGCGCGGAAATCCTTGCCGCCCGCGGTAACGGTGATGCCATCCTTGTTCTCGGCAAGGGCGGTGACTTCGTGATCGAACAGCACCTCCACGCCCAGCTTCTGCGCGTGCTCCATCGCCACGCGGGCGACATCGTGCTGGCCTGCGTGAAGCTGGTAATCGAAGGGAATGCCCTCGACCGGCTTTGTCTCCACAACCGAGTGATAGCCGAATTCGGGAATGTGCGTGCCGAACATGCGGTTGGTGAAACCGATCTCCAGCAGCTCGTTCAGCAGGCCAAGCTCCTCCAGTATGATGAGCGTCGATGGGAAATAGACCGCCGCGCGCGGGCTGTTGATGATGTGCGGTTCCTTTTCCAGCACGCGCACGCTCGCGCCGCCTTGTGCCAGGGTGAGCGCGGTGAGCATTCCCACGGGGCCAGCGCCCACGATCAGGACGTCGACCTCGTCCATCACTCGCTTTCCTCGGCAGCGCGGCGAGCAGCCTCGGCCAGCACATAGGCGCGCACGGCTTCGGATTGTTCGGGCGTGATCCACGGCGCGAAGCTGACCATGCCGTTGTCCGACAGCACGCCGTCCATCACCACCGCATTCCATGCATTCGCATCGGTGGCGTAGACGCTGCGCAACAGGTTCGGGTTGACCGGCCCGTTGTGGCAGATGGTGCAGAAGCCGAGATAGGTCTGCTGGCCGAGTTCGATCGTCGCAGCGCTGAACGTCTCGTCAGTCGCAACATAGGGCGCAAGCTGCTGGGGCGGCAGGTTCTCGTACGCGCCTTCACCATCCAGTTTGAAGACGAACAGCATCCCGTTGGGCGGCGGGCGGCGCATCCAGTCGCTTTGCGTGGCCATGCCCATGGAGCCGCCGTAGCCCGCGACGATAGCAACGTACTGCTCGCCATCGACGGCATAGGAAATTGCGCCTGCGACGATGCCGCGATCGGTGTTGAAACTCCACAGCGGGGTACCGTCTGCCGCGTTGTAGGCGTTGAAGGTGCCATCGGGCAGGCCCTGGAATACGAGGTTGCCCGCCGTCGCCAGCGTGCCGCCGTTCCACGGAAACTCGCGTTCGATGGTCCAGCGCGCTTCCTGCGCCACAGGATCCCACGCCACCAGTTCGCCCTTGGTGATGGAGGTAAGGTAGGCGCGGCGCGCCTCGGGCGTGTCGCCGGGCACCAGCCCTTCCGGCGGGGTCAGGAAGATGACGCCGGTGTTCCAGCGCCCGATGTTTCGGGTGTAGTTCACATCGTCCATGTAGGCGGACGGCGGCTGCATCGCGGGAATGTAGACAAGGCCGGTCTGCGGCGAATAGCTCATCGGGTGATAGGCGTGCGCGCCGATGCCGCTGGGCGTGACGAGGTAGGGCGCGTCCGCGTAGCGCGCCTCCGGGATTTCCACCGGGCGGCCCGTTTCAAGGTCGATCCGCTCGGCCCAGTTCTGCATCGCATAGGGTTCTGCGCTAATCAGCGATCCGTCGCGGCGATCTATCACGTAGAAGAATGCGTTCTTCGGGGCCTGCATCACGACGGGCACCAGTTCGCCATCGACCACCTGATCGGTGAGGATCATCTGCTGCGTGGCGGTGTAGTCCCAGGTCTCGCCGGGGTTCAGCTGGTAGTGCCAGTTGTATGCGCCGGTATCGGGGTCGAGCGAGAGGATGGAGGCGAGGAAGAGGTTGTCCCCTTCGCCATTGCTGCGCGCGCGGTGGTTCCACGGGCTGCCGTTGCCGACGCCCACCAGAAGCTGGTCCAGTTCGGCGTCATAGACAATGGAATCCCACACGGTGCCGCCGCCGCCCATTTCCCACCATTCGCCTGCCCAGGTGTCGGTCGCGAATTCCGCGAACACGGCATCGGATGCCGCGCCATCGGGGCCGTCCGCCGGGTTGCCCGGCACGGTGTAGAAGCGCCACACCTGTTCGCCGGTATCGGCATCGTATGCGCCGACATAGCCGCGCACGCCCATTTCCGCGCCGGAATTGCCGATGATGACCTTGCCGCGCACCACGCGCGGGGCGCTGGTGATGGTGTAGGGCTGGCTCTGGTCGACTGTGACGACATCCCAGAGCTCCGCCCCGGTTTCGGCGTCCAGCGCCACCAGTCGCCCGTCGATGGTACCGACGAAGACCTTGCCTTCCCACACGGCCACGCCGCGGTTCACCACGTCGCAGCAGGCATGCGCACCTTTCGCACCGTCGACTTCGGGATCATAGAACCACAGTTGCTCGCCCGTTGCGGCATCCAGCGCCATCACTTTCGACCAGGCGGTGGACACGTACATCACGCCGTCGATCACGATGGGCGTCGATTCCTGCCCGCGATTGGTGTCGAACTCCACCGTGTAGGCGAGGCTGAGACGCTCGATATTCCCGGCGTTTATCTGGTCCAGCGGACTGAAGCGATCCTCTGCCCAGGTGCGCCCATGCGCCATCCAGTTGTCGGGATCGCTGTCGGCATTCAGCAGCCGTTCCTCGTTCACGTCGCCCGCCACGGCATCGGCGCAGGCGGCGGTGGTTATTGCAAGGCCGGCGGCCATGAAAGCGGTGGCAATGCGCTTTGCAAGCATTCGAAAATGTCCTCCCCGGTGCGCGCCTTCTTTGGCGGCGCGTCACCCTCCGGATGGGGAGACTAAGTCCAGCTTGCGCGCGAGTCCATCGGGCAAAGTCAATCTTTTGCAGGTGGCAGCGGGTTCTGGTCCGGCCCGATCTCGATCACCACGTCGGCGCGGTCCGGCATCTCGGCCAGCATGTGGCGGGTCAGTCGCTCGTAGTGGGCGAGGAAGCGTTCCAGCGCGGCCTCGTCCATCACGTTCGGCGCATCGGGATTGGCAGCGCGCAGCTTTTGTTCCTGCAAGGCGCGGTTGCGGCGCACGGCATCGAAGCTCGCGACCTTCAGCAGCACCAGCAGGTCGATCTGGTCAAATAGGCGCGCATAGTCCTCGCTCAGCCAGTGGTTGACGAGGCTGCGCCATATACCGTCGGGGTCTTCCTCCCGCTCCAGCGCATTGATCGGCTCTGCCAGCGCGGCGGCATCCTGCGGCTTCGCGCCGACGCACCAGCCTTCCAGCAGCAGCACGTCCACCGGGCCGGTGATCCGCGTGCCCTCGGCGGCGCGGTCATCCGTGGCCTTGTCGAAGCGCGGCAGGTCCAGCGCGCGGCCCGCCAGCATGTCTTCGATTATGCCAAGCCCCATGGCGACGGCATGGGTGCCGGGAACACCCCGCGTGGCGAAGAGGGGGTGGACCTCCTCGGCGAGCTGCAGCCGTTCGGCGCGGGTCAGGTAGAGATCGTCGAGCGATAGCGTAACCGCGCGAATCTGGCGGCGAGCGAGCAGCACCTCGAGGAACTTGCACAGCGTGCTCTTTCCCGAGCCCTGCGCGCCGTTGATACCGATCACCAGCGGCGCCCGGCTGGCAGGCAGGCGGGCGATGCGGGTGGCGAGCGGCTCCCAGTGCTGTTCGACGACTTCGCGGTAGCTCTCGGGCAGGCCCTCGGCCTCGATCAGGTCGGCAACGGGATCGCTCATGCCACGCGATCTGGCAAATCCTCGCCCCTGGCGAAAGCCTCGATATTGGCCATCGCGCGCAGGCCCATCGCTTCGCGCGTCTCGGCATTGGCGCTGCCGAGATGAGGCAGCAGGACCACGTTCTCCAGCTCCAGCAGGGCTTCGGGCACCTGCGGCTCCTCCGGGTAAACATCGAGGCCCGCGCCTGCGAGGTGACCGCTTTTCAGCGCCTCGGCCAGCGCGTCGTGATCCACCACGCCGCCGCGCGCGGTGTTGATTAGGTAGCTGCCGCGCTTCATCGCCGTGAGCGCCTGCGCATCGATCAGGTTGCTGGTCGCCGCGCCGCCGGGAATGTGGAGCGAGACGAAATCGGATTTCGCCAGCAGCGTTTCCAGGTCGGGACAGAACTCGCCATCAAGCGCCTCTGCCTCGTCCTTTTGCTCGCGCGCGAAATAGGCGATCGTCATGCCGAACCCGTGCTTCGCGCGCTCCGCAGTCGTCATGCCGATGCGGCCCATGCCGACAATGCCCAGCACCTTGCCTCTCAGCGCGCTGCCGATCAGGTGGGTGGGGCGCCAGCCGGTCCACTTGCCGCTGCGCAGTTCGCGTTCGCCTTCACCGGCGCGGCGCGCAGCCATCAGCATCAGGGTGAGGGCGAGGTCTGCCGTCGCATCGGTCAGCACGCCGGGCGTGTTGGACACGGCGATGCCTTTCTTCTTCGCTGCGGAAAGATCGATATGATCGAAACCGACACCGTAATTGGCGATCAGCTTTACCCGCTCGCCGCCTGCGATCACGTCGGCATCGATCCGGTCGCTGACAGTGGGGGCCAGCACATCGAATTCGGTCATGGCAGCGGCGAGCTGAGCTTGGCTGAGCGGCTCGTCGGTTTCGTTCAGCGTCACGTCGAACTGCTCCGCCAGAGCGCGTTCGGCCGCTTCGGGCCAGCGGCGGGTGACGAGGACGCGGAGGCGATCGCTCATTTGGGTTTGCCGATCATCTGTGTTTCGGCCTGGGTCGAGGCGGGGCCGGTGTTGCGTTTGAAGATGCCGCCCTTGCCGCCCTCGCGGTTGAACAGGTCCGGGTCGCCCTCGCGCTGTTCGAGACCGAAGATCGGGAAGAGGCCGGGGTGTTCACCCAATCCGTCGTAGAGCGCGCAGATGCGCTCGTACCACGGGCGCAGGGGGTCGTCGGCGGCCAGCGCCGGGGTCTGCGCCAGCGAGGCGAGCCACAGGAAGCCGCCGACGATGCGATAGTCGGCATAGTTGGGCGCGCTGCCGCCAAGGAAGTCGCTCTCCCGCAAGGCCAGGCGCAACGGCTCAAGCGCGGCGGAGATGGCGGGCAGACGGTCCTCGCGGCCCTTCTGCACATCCTCCAGCGGCCCGCCCAGCATGACGGCGCGCGAGCTGGTGACGTATTCCTTGTCGTGTTCGAAACAGATGTCGCGGTAGTCGCCGCAGTAGCAGCGCATCCACGGCCCCACGACCGCGCCCCAGAACCACGCATCGAGCGCTTTCAGCATCACGGCGACGCTCTCGTGCGGGATCAGGGCGGGGGCATCGGGATAGGTCTCGTCGAGGTATTCGACGATGCCCCAGCTATCGAGCACCCACTTGCCCTCGTCCACGATCGCGGGCAGCCGCTCTGTCTTGCCGCCGGTGCGTTCCATGATGCCGGTGAAGCCGCCGTCCACCACGTCGAGGTCCAGCCCCTTGTGCTTCACCGCGAACTTGGTGGCCCATACGAAGGGGCTGATCGTCGCCCCGGTGGAGACCTGCAGGTCGTAGAATGTCACGCTCTTGTTGGCCATCGGCTCCCTCTCCTCTGCCTGACGGGCTTGCTACTCGCAAATCAGACAAAGTCAAAGATGCAACATGTGCGGAGCGTCAATTCGCCAGCTTCGTCTCTTCCAGCTTGACGAGATGCCACAGCGTTTCGAGCACCGGGGCTTCGACGCCAGCCTCTTTCGCGGCGGTGACGATGGCGCCGTTGATGGCATCGACCTCGGTGCGCCGTTTGGCGTTCAGGTCCTGCAACATCGAAGGTTCGTGATCCGCATGGTCGGTCATGCTGACTTCGGTCAGGTCGTAGATCGGCTGTCCGTCCAGCATCACGCCATTGGCGTGGGCAGCGGCGACGCCTTCCCCCACCGCGGCAAGGATGGTGGCGCGCGATTCCGCGTTGGCACCCAGGAAACCCGGCGTGCGGCGGGTGAGGGCGCACAGCGG